>Ga0209506_1000483_pt1 | contig 51978 bp, 57 predicted proteins | sample AD_JPNHG2_MetaG_FD_184409 | JGI IMG/M metagenome (GOLD analysis project Ga0209506, IMG submission 184409) | Active sludge microbial communities of municipal wastewater-treating anaerobic digesters from Japan - AD_JPNHG2_MetaG (SPAdes) (version 2) | ecosystem: Engineered > Bioreactor > Anaerobic...
TTCCCTAAATAATGTGAGGTGTGGCGGGTTTGTTTCTTCACCGGATCGTAGTAGGGAACATCCTCATACCAGTATTCTATCCCATTGATCTTCTTGATTCGGCGAATGGGTTTCATATGCTTATAATGTAAGCACATTATATTATTTAGATCTTGCGGTTGAGGGTCGCATTATAGAATTGGACCGATATTTGATGGAATCATGTGCCTAAAACTCGGGAGGTCAGGAAGATCGGCAGCTTTCGGATTAAATAATAAACGAAATCTTTCGGAAGCAAATGATGGTCGAAGAAGAGGGCAGTCTGGAACACGGATAAACCCGGTCGGTCCACCCATACCAAGATAAGGGGATAACAACTTACGCTCTCTCGCTGGTTGGAAAAAAATGATGAGGGAATTAACTGTTGAAGAGCTCAGGAACCGTTACGATTCCAAGCTGGTGGAATGCAAGACTACTGCAGAGTTACAACCGCTCAGCGAGATCATCGGGCAGAAGAGAGCCATCAAGGCGCTCGACTTCGGTCTGAACATCCCAGAGAAATGGTTCAACGTTTTCGTATCCGGAATCCATGGAACCGGGCGGAAAACAGCGGTGTTAAAATTTCTCGATGAACTGGCGAAGACAAAACCGAAGGGAAATGACTGGGTATATGTCAACAATTTCGGGAATCCCTACGTACCAAACGCCATCTCTCTTCCTCCCGGGAAAGGAAAAGAGTTCCAGGAGGATATGGCAATTTTCATCTCCGAGGCAAAGCGGATTATCCCAAAAATCTTCGAGAGCGAGGATTACTCGGCAAAACGAGAAGCCGTCATCCATGGGATCGAAGAAGAGAGAGCCCAGTTGTTTGCATGGATAAATGAAAGTGCGAACACAAAGGGCTTCATCGTCAAACCCGGTCCTGAGGGACTTCTGACCATCCCTGTCAAGAATGGAAAACCGCTCCAGCAGGAGGAATTTCAGGCCCTTCCTGGAGAGGAGCAGGCAGAATTTCAGGAGAAGCGACAGGAACTCCTGGCAGACTTACGAACCATGTACCGGAAGGTCCGTGACCTTGACGAGAAAGAGCAAGAGGCTGTTGATTCCTTAAACCAGGAGGTCGCCCTCAATGCCACCGGCCATCGTGTCGCGGTGCTCAAGGACAAGTACCACGGCATTGATCCCCTCCTCACTTACATCGAATCAGTCCAGAAGGATATCGTGGACAATCTGCCCCAGTTCATACCTGAATCCCCGCAGCAACATCCAGCTGGGCAGGTCCAGCAACAGTTACAGCACCCTCTCGTAAGGGAACTCGTATTCAGGAAATACGAGGTGAACGTGATTGTCGATAACTCCGGACTAATGGGAGCACCGGTTGTGTTTGAGCAGAACCCGACCTACCAGAACCTCTTTGGAAAAATTGAAAAGGAGGTCGAGTTCGGGGTGGTTACCACGGATTTTACCATGATCCGGCCTGGGGCCATTCACATGGCCAATGGAGGGTACCTGGTGATAATGGCCGAAGACCTCCTGAGGAACCAGTTCTCATGGGATGGCCTGAAAACAGCACTCAAGACAGGGAAGGTTATCATTGAAGAGCCAGGGGAGCGGATGGGGTTCATCGCCGCCAAGGGGATCAAACCCGACCCCATCCCTCTCAGTGTAAAGGTCGTGCTCATAGGAACCCCTCTGATAAACCAGATGCTGTATACCCAGGATCCGGATTTTTCAGAACTGTTCAAGGTCAAGGCCGAGTTTGACACGGTCATGGACCGCACCGAAGAGAATGCCAGACAGTACGCTTCGTTCATTTGCACCCTGTGCCGGGAATCCAACCTGAAACATCTCGACAGTCCTGCGGTCGCGCAAATCATTGAATACGGATCCCGCCTGGCCAATGATCAGCAGAAGCTTTCCACCCGGTTCTCGCTTGTTTCGGACATCATCCGGGAGGCAGGTTACTATGCCACGATGGAGCATGCAGAAAACACAACGAAAGAACATGTTGAAAAAGCAATCGAAGAGAAACTGTACCGTTCCGCATTGATCCAGGAGAAAATACAGGAATTCATCACGAGGGGATTCTTCCTCATCGATACCGAGGGAGAGAGGGTAGGACAGATCAACGGTCTCTCGGTGATGAGCGGCGGGGACATCGAGTTCGGCCGCCCGTCGCGGGTGACGGCCAGCATCGGGGTCGGCCGGAGCGGCATTATGGATATCGAGCGCGAAGCAGCTCTGGGAGGGCCGACACATACCAAAGGAGTCCTTATCCTGGCAGGCTACATGAATAACAAATATGCGCAGGACAAGCCGCTCAGTCTTTCCGCACGCCTGGTTTTCGAGCAGAGCTACGAAGGGGTGGATGGAGATAGCGCCTCGAGCACGGAGCTTTATTCAATCCTTTCTGCGCTCTCTGGACTTCCAGTCAACCAGGCAATCGCTGTCACAGGGTCGGTGAACCAGAAAGGCGATATTCAAGCCATCGGCGGGGTAAATGAAAAGATAGAAGGTTATTTCGAGGTTTGCAAGGCAAGAGGCCTGACGGGAAAGCAGGGTGTCATGATTCCGGCAAGCAACGTCCAGAACCTCATGCGCAAAGAGGAGATCCTGGAAGCGGCGAAAAATAAGAAATTTGCCATATACACCGTGAACACCATCGATGAAGGAATCGAAGTGCTAACCGGGGTGAAAGCAGGAACACGCCAGCAAGACGGGACCTTTGAGAAAGATACCGTGAATTATATGGTCAACCAGCGGCTCGAGGAAATGGCAGAAACGATCAAGGAATATCCTGCCGCTTTGAAATAAATTTCACATCACTTTTTTCATTCTGGCACCCTTTCCTGTTACCTGGATTAAATCTCATGGTAACCAGGCAACCTTGAGACAGAAATCCACATTATCCTGATGTATTCCTGGAACAAAGTGACCTGTCAATTCCCGAGTTAAAACGTATGCTGGGTATGTGTTCGGTCACTGCAGCGAGTACCGGGGCAATTATCGGGGCTGGTGCATTTGTCCCCTGGTTGGTGCGGCGGCAGAGGTTGCCGGACCGGCTGTCAACGCTCTAACTGTCAACGAATTTGATGAGCACGAAACATGGAGATCCTGGGGGAAATCCAGTGAATCCCCGGTCTTCATTGAAAATCCGAGAGGAATGATCTAAGTTGCACTGCTCCCGGATCACCCTGTCCGATGTGGCGGCGGTGACATTGGTGAACGAATGATATTCCAGGGGGGATAACCAGGCCATCTCCGGACTGACCAGGAGATTCACCTCGCCGTACACCGGGTTCACCCGGATAATCGGGCAGGAACCGGTTATCGGTTTCACGGGCCTCGAGAAAATAAGATATATACGGGCTCAGTTGGCCGTGAAACCTTGGCTTCCGGAGTCGCCCTTCAATTATCCTGGTATTACCATTCCAAACGTTCCGGATACATGTGGCTCTCACACGGGTGTTCATGGGCAAAGTATTGAAACAGGCAAAATGCAACCAGCTATTCTGTAATCAAACCATGGTCTCCCTAGCCCTGCTCAGGCGGAATGCGGCTCTCCAGTTAATCATCCTCATGGGGGTAGTCAGCCTCCTTGGTGACATCGTCTATGAAGGCGGCAGGAGCGTGACCGGTCCGTTCCTTCTCTCCCTTGGCGCCTCGGCGTTTATGGTAGCCCTTGTCTCGGGGGTTGGGGAATTCCTGGGGTATACGTCACGGATCGTATCCGGATTTTTCTCCGACCGGGCCCGATCATATTGGGCATTTGTCACCACCGGCTACCTCATGATCGGGGCAATACCGCTCCTTGTTTTTGCCAACTCATGGGAAGTCGCAGCCCTGCTCCTTGTCCTCGAGCGATTGGGAAAAGGCATCCGTTCTCCTGCGAAAGATACGATCCTCTCGTATGCCGCACATAACATCGGCCGGGGCTGGGGATTCGGTATCCACGAAGCAATGGACCAGATCGGCGCGGTGGCAGGACCTCTTATCTTTGCCGCATCGATCGCGGTATATGGAGGATATAAAACCGGTTTTGCCCTCCTCGTGGTTCCCTTTCTACTGCTCGTTGCAACCCTTGCTATCGCATTCCGGAAGGTTCCTGACCCAGAATCGTTTGAAGGGTCTTCTTCTCGAATGGTAATCAAGGAACAGCACCGTATACCCCGTCTCCTGCTCCCCTACGGGACGTTCACGGCTTTCACAATGGCAGGGTTTGCGGTCTTCCCACTGATTGCATTCCATTACAAGGCGGCATCGATTGTCCCGGAGGCGCAAATCCCGGTTTTCTATGCGATCGCGATGGCTGCAGATGCCCTTTTTGCCCTTCTTATCGGCAGGTTCTATGACCGGCGAGGCATGGGGGGTCTTCTTGTGATCCCGCTCGCGAATATCTTCGTGGTGTTGCTTGCATTTTCCAGCAGTTATTCTCTCGCCCTTGCGGGAGCGGTACTATGGGGCATATCGATGGGGGGGCAGGAGACGATCCTGCGGGCTGCCCTTGCAGATCTCACCTCAGTAAAGAGACGGGGAACGGTATACGGGATCTTCAATACCCTGTATGGCGCGGCATGGTTCACCGGTAGCCTGGTGCTCGGATGGCTCTATGAAATGGATATCCGTATCCTCGTTGGGTATTCAGTCCTCATGCAGGTTACAGCCCTGGGGGCATTTGTCTGGCTCACAAATACCCTCAAGCATGAGACGGAGACCCATTGACAGCGGTCTACGAATACCCCCTGGCATCGGATTCATCTTCTCTGACTCGAAGAGAGCCACTTCGATCCCTATCGGTCAGGTATGTGGCAGGCAGCGGTACCGGTACCTGATGAGCTGGACCGGACCTTCCATTCCATCCCAATGAAAGATCTGTAAAACTTCGCAGGGTGCAGGAATTCGTCTTCCATTCCATGATCCGGGAGCGGTCTTACCATTTGAAACGGAACCTTCTGGCAACGGTGCAGTTGGGGTTTCCCATTCCCATCTTTATCAATACCGAACTCTCCGGCCGGAATAAGGAGTCATGAATCGAATATTATAAATCACCGGCACGGAAAATTTGCGATTCACTCGTTAAACTTCGTGAACAACCAGTGGGCTATAACCTGGAATAGAATGAAAAAGAAAATAAGTATGGCTATATTAAAAAAAGGGTTGAAATAGGTGGGATGCCCGTACGATCCCTGGATGAGGTCGTTTCCATACGTGAGCGGTGAGAGGTATGAGATCGCCTTTCCAACCGGTGGCATGGTGTCAAGTGGGATGAATGTCCCGGAAACAAAGATGAGGGGGAGACGGACCAGGTTCAGCATCGACATGATATCACCGGGGTTTTCAGTCGGATAAGCAGCGAAAAGGGTGCCCAACGTCGAAAAACATAACGCAGTCAGGAGCATTCCCGCGATGAGATGTAAAGGGAAGGGGATTCCTGTACCAAACGCAAAGATTCCAATGAGAAGGGGGGCGAGCGCTATCCCGATGCTGTACATGAACCCCGAGAGGCTCTCCCCAAACACGATTGCATGGAGAGAAACCGGTGCTGATATGAGCCGCTCAAAGGTCTTTGTCCGCCGTTCTATTGGAATTGACACCGGTTCAATGGTCGACGAGGAGAAGAGCAGGGTAATTGAGATCAGTCCCGGGATGAGAGTACCCAGGGGAACGTTTTTCCCTGATGCGAATGCCAGGAACATAAAAAGGGGAAAGAGCAGGCCGGAAACTATGATGCTGGGCCTGAGGTAATAGATAAACATGTCCTTTTTTGCAATCGCCCATGAGGCCCTTACCTCTGCCATCACCTGACTTCCGTCCGGGTCATCGATCACCGCTGTCCCCTCCCCTGCCCTGTGCTGCCAGGCCGGTCAGGTGTATGAATACATCCTCAAGAGTCGGCCCCCTGGTGGTCGCACTCACTATCCGGTTGCGATGGACCCGGGCATATTCCATAATTTCCTCGAGGAGAGTCGTCGGGTCATCGGTGTAGATCCTGACCTTGTCCCCTTCCTTTCGTATCTCGTTCACCGTGGGTAGGTTGGGGAGATCGGGAAGAACCGCGGTAATTCCTTTCTCGAAGGCGACCTCGACAGATTGAACACTCTGAATGGTCTTTTTCAATCGCTCCGGAGAATCAATGGCCGCAATACGGCCTTTGTTGATGATGGCAACACGGTCGCAGGTGACATTTGCCTCTTCGATGTTATGGGTGGTGAGAAAGACGGTCACTCCCCGGCTGGTAAGGTCGTGAAGTACGTCGCGTATAATCAGGTTGCTCTGCACATCGAGACCGGAAGTTGGTTCGTCGAGAAAGAGGAGCTTTGGATCATTGATGAGTCCCATCGCCAGGGTGAGCCGTCGTTTCATTCCCTTTGAAAATCCATGAACCCGACCTGCCCTCCTCTCCCATAACCCGAAGATCTCAAGAAGTTCCTTCCCCCTCTTCTCCCGTTCCTGCTTTCCTACGTTGTAGAGTTCTCCGGCAAACATTATGTTCTGCCACGCAGTCAGATCATCATAGACATTCGAGGTCTCGTAAACAATACCCATCTGCCGGCGTGCCCTGATGGTATCACTGACAATATCGAGTCCGAAGATACTGGCAGATCCTCCGGTGGGAGCCGTTATCCCGGTAAGGATGCGGATAGTGGTGGTCTTCCCGGCGCCGTTCGGACCAAGGTACCCAAAGACCTCTCCAGGACGCACGGTAAAACTCACGTTATCGACCGCTACGAGATCAGAAAACCTTTTTGTCAGATTCTTTACCGAAATGGCATCCATGACAGGGACCTGGGGATTCCGATCCGTAGTATTGGGATGAAAAGATGATAATCGTTTTTCACGCAATCATCGAGGTATGCTTCACCGTGATTAAACCCAGTCGAACCATCACAGCCCGGCAAAGGATTGACAGTCATTCTCATTGTATGTCTCCTGGGGATCATGCCTGTCCTGGTCCGGATGACAATCCCTGAAACAAGCACCTATACCTCGATTAGCACGGCATCGGCACTTGTCCAGGCTGCTTCGGCCGCTGCAGGACTCCAGATCTGTTCATACGGCGCGGTGAATCCTGCCGTCCCCGGGGGCACAGGATGCTGTCCTCTGCCAGCTCTCTCCGGTGTGCAACGATATGGACCCTGCAACAGCGGCCCAGATCCTTGTTATCGGGTTTACCAGCACTGATGCCCGCGATGCAGCAATTGCAAGGGCCCGGAACACCCAAAGGAACTGGCAGACAATTAATACCGAGGCCTGCATCAGCGGCTACAATATCATGTTGGCCCAGGGCGCACCGGCAAACCAGGCTGTCCGGGAGATAGGAGTTTCGCTCATCGAACATGGCGCGGTCCGTATTATCTGAATAAGATCTTCCGGCATCCTGCAAGGGATCCTTTTTCACCGGCACATCACGAATAAGGACCAGTTCTGCCACACCTCTCAGGACGCACACCCGCTGATCGTCAAAGGCCATACACCGCAATCATCTGCCAGAACCTCTCCATCTTGCCCATTCGTTTAAATAGCACGTTTCATACTGATTGATCATGAGAACCACGTATCCGAAAGTCCTTGCCTGTACATTCCGCCCGATGGATAACTTACCTCGAACAGTACATCCTTCCTCTACAGGGTTCCACCCAGCCGGGAAGAGGGTGCATCCCAAGGTGGCAACGGTAGTAACGACGCTTGCGGAGTGACAGGTACAATGCGGATAGTAGTGGCCCTTGGAGGAAATGCCCTCCTGAAACGGGGGGAGCCCATGACCGCTGAGCGGCAGCGGGAGAATGTTCAGTCTGCTGCTCTCGCCCTGGCCCCCCTGGCAGCAGACCATGAGCTTGTCCTCTCGCATGGCAACGGGCCGCAGGTCGGTCTCCTTGCCCTGCAGGCTGCCTGTTACTCGGAGGTAGAACCATACCCCCTTGATGTGCTCGATGCTCAGACCGAAGGAATGATCGGATACCTGATCGAACAGGAACTGGGAAACCTTCTCCCCTTTGAAGTCCCATTGGCCACGCTCCTGACAATGGTCGAGGTGGACCCCGCAGATCCTGCACTCAGGCATCCATCCAAGTTCGTCGGCCCGGGGTATTCAAGGATCGATGCCGACAGCATGGCCCGCGAGAAGGGATGGACCTTCAGGCAGGATGGAGATGCATGGCGCAGAGTGGTACCCTCTCCGCGTCCACAGCGAATCTTCGAGACACGGCCAATCCGGTGGCTGCTTGAAAAGGGGAGTGTTGTCATCTGTGCCGGTGGAGGGGGAATCCCGGTGATGTACCTCCCAGGCAGGGAACGGGTTCTCGGAGGAGTGGAAGCGGTCATCGACAAAGATCTTGCAAGTGCCCTTCTTGCAAAGGATGTCGGTGCCGATGTCCTCGTATTGGCTACCGATGTAAATGGAGTCTATCTCGACTGGAATACCCCCTCGGCCCGGTTGATTCGCGATACAACTCCGGCCGAACTGAAGAACCGTTCCTTTGCGCCTGGTTCGATGGGGCCAAAGGTGGAAGCTGCCTGCCAGTTTGTGGAGGAGGCCGGAAAGCGGGCAGCAATCGGAGCACTGGGGGATATCCTGGCACTCGTTGCCGGGGATGCAGGAACCCAGGTTCGTTCAGAACGGGCATGAGAAATGACTGATTATGGAGCATTTTCGGAAGTGGGCCGGCTTCGAAAGGTAATGGTCCACCGGCCCGATCTCAGCCTGCGGAGGCTTACTCCGGGCAACCATGACGACTTCCTGTTTGACGATGTCCTGTGGGTCGACCGTGCAATTGAAGAGCACGATGCCTTTGTCCGGCTCATGAAGGACGAAGGGGTGAAGGTCTATTACCTGCAGGAACTGCTTGCCGAAGCACTGTCATCGGACCTGGAGGTGCGCAAAGGTTTGTTATCACGGGTCGTGAACGAGATGACGGTTGGGATTTCAGCAGTTGATGCGGTCAGGATCTGCCTGATGGACATGGAACCTGCTCTCCTTGCAAGTCACCTCATCGGGGGGCTTACCGTCCGAGAGCTCGAGTGCATCTACATGGAGGGGCTTTCCCGGTTCTCGCTCACCGCGGCGGCTGCCGGTCCGGATACGTTCATCCTCCCGCCGCTGCCCAATACCATTTTTACCCGTGACTCTTCCAGCTGGATCTACAGCGGGGTCACCCTCAACCCGATGTTCTGGCCGGTGCGGAGACTCGAAGTGTTGAACGTCGCTGCCATTTACCGTGGCCATCCGATGTTCCGGGATGGGGTCTTCGAGTACTGGTACCCCCCGGCCGGGGACTACAGAAAATACGATATCGAAAATTTCGGCTTGTCATCGCTGGAAGGGGGAGATGTCATGCCCATCGGAAACGGTACCGTCCTGATCGGCATGAGCGAACGGACCCAGGCCCGCATGATCGAACAGGTGGCGCGAGGGCTCTTTGCGAAGAACGCGGCCGACCGGATAATCGTTGCGCAGATGAGCCAGCACCGGGCCCACATGCACCTTGATACCGTGTTTACCATGCTTGATGTAGATACCGTCACCGTGTTCCCGAAGGTAGTGGGCGAGCTGCAGGCCTACAGTATCAGGCCGGGGGATGAACGCGCTCTCTTCAACGTGAAGAAAGAAGAGAGTTTCATTGCTGCAGTCACCGATGCACTCGGAGTTGACAGGCTTGAGGTAATCCCTACCGGAGGCGATGAGTACCAGGCTGCACGGGAGCAGTGGGATGACGGTAACAATGTGGTCGCGCTGCGTCCGGGCGTTGTCATTGCGTATAACCGGAACACCTGCACCAACCGGAATTTCAGGAATGCTGGAATCGAGGTACTTGAAATCGAGGGATCGGAGCTCGGGCGCGGGCGTGGTGGCGGGCATTGCATGACCTGCCCGCTGCTCCGCGATCCGGCCTAGGGTAATGGAAATGATTCCGGAGAAATACATCAACAAGTGCCGGGTCATCCCCGGAAAAAAAGTGGACCTGAACCGATTCGGTACGGGGTGGTCCCAGGATGAAGAGCTCAAGTCAGCTGGCAAAGAAGTGGTGAAGGAACGGGCGCTGGAAATTCTTGAAAAGAACCGCAGGGAGCTCGATTCCGCCCAGGAACTCCTCTGGGCAAGTAATAGCTACTCGGTGCTCATCATCCTCCAGGGTATGGACACCTCTGGCAAGGACGGGATAATCAGGCACGTGATGTCGGGTGTGAATCCCCAGGGGTGCCGGGTGACCAGCTTCAAAGCCCCGAGTGATGAGGAGCTCGACCACGATTTCCTCTGGCGATACTGGAGGCACCTGCCGGCCCGTGGCGAAATCGGGGTATTCAACCGGTCCTATTATGAAGAGGTCCTGGTGGTGAAAGTCCACCCGGATCTCATCGAAAGGCAACGGATTCCCGGGAATAAACCGGACAGAAAGTTCTGGAGAGCGCGGTACGAGGATATCAACGCGTACGAGCGTCACCTGACCCAGAACGGCACACGGGTCCTGAAATTCTATCTGCACATCTCGAAAGGCGAGCAGAAGGAGCGGCTGATCGACCGCATGAAAAATGATGAGAAATTATGGAAGCTAACGGTCTCGGACATAAAAGAGCGCTTGTACTGGGATGAATATATCAAAGCATACGAGGATATGCTGCATGCCACGAGCACCGATTGGGCTCCGTGGTACGTGATTCCCGCTGATCACAAGTGGGTGGCCAGAACTCTCATCGCGGATATCATCTCGACCGCCATCCAGTCCCTTGATCTCCGGTATCCGAAGGTTACGGAAGAGCAGCGGGCAGCAATCAGGGATGCCCGGAAGTGGCTTGAACAGGAATAGTCCGGGAAAACCACGCTCCCGCGTGTAACCAGGCCTTCCAATCCGCTCCACTCCGGAGATCCAGACGGTCCTCACCACCTTTTCTGCTCCATGAGTGAACGCTGGGCTTCCCATGAGTCATGCCAGAACCCCGTGACATCTTCACAAATACTGGAGCATCCTCATCCATTAGGGACTGCATTCTTTCAAATGAGGATTGTCCAGTCGCTCCAGAAGGCAGGCAGCCTACACCAGCGGACCTGGCAGCGTATCACCGGTAAAGGGAAGTCTCGCCCCTGTCACCAGGAACTGGCCGCCGGCCTCCCCGACCTTTTCGAGGATGAGTCTCTTTGCCTCGGGTGTCATGGCAAATACCGGGATTGATGAACCGGCCTGGATGAGTGCCCGGGGACCGGCCACTTCGCGGACTGCCCGGGATGCACAGGCGGTAACGATATCGCAGGTTCCAGCGTACGAGGCCGCATCTTCGGTGGAAATTCCCGTGGTATGCACGGCGATGATGAATGCGTTGGGACAGATGTCCCGTACTTCCCGGGCATCGCTTGGAAGGACTACGGTAACGGCAATCTTTTCATAACCGGATGCGCAGGCAACCCGGACTCCGCCGGGTTGATCGAGGGCAGCGGTATCCCGGAAGGGGATGATACCACCGTTGAGTTCAATCGATGCGATCACGCCTGGTATGGGGCTGGTTCGCACCAGCCCGGACATCCTACCCCCAATCCCCTGGACCAGTTCCGGGGTGGAAGCGATGACCGTTCCTGCCCCTTCGCAGGCGATAACCGCGGCATCAAAGCGGTGGGAGGAAAGCCCATAGCTGATCAGCTCGGAGGCCCCGAACCCAACGTATTCACCCGATGAGAGCACCTGCCGCTCGGCCGAGCACATCCCGAAGGACCGGATCCGGTGTTCGATGTTCTCTTTCACCGCTTCGGGAGTAATAGGGTGGACCGGGCGGGCGAACCTCCGGGCAAGCGGGCATTCGCGGATAATGGGAGGGCCAACTTCCAACACCACGCCATCGCGGACCACGATCCTGCACCGCCCGATGGCCTCGATCACATGGATATCAGGGTCGCCAGTCATCTCCGATCCTGTTGTTCACCGTTTCCGGAAGAAGGCAGCGATCCAGGCCGCGGCACAAAGCGACGTCACGACGATGGCCGCCCATGCCGGGGATTTGGTCGGCGTGGGGGTTGGCACCGTGCTCGGAATGGTTGTCGGGGCGGTAGTCGGCAATGTGGTCACCACCGTAGTCGGGGTGATCGGGACGTAGGTATACAGGACGATGTTGTCGATGTATCCCTCCGCGGTGTTACCGACCAGGTAGTCTCCCTTGGTGGTAATTGCCAGCCGGTTCAGGTAGTGGAGTTCGGTTCCGATCGGAACAAAATATCCCCACAGGAGTTCTCCGGTATCCTTGTTCGTGACCTCGATGTCTGCCTGGGTCAGTTCTTCGTTATAGCGGATGGCTACCCGGTAGGTGATGTTCTCTTCATACTGCTTGGTCACGCAATTCGGCTGATTGCCACAGTAGGAATTGTGTTGGCTCGTCTTTTCGTGGAGATGGTTATTCTGGTCGATGACCCGGATTGCCATGATCCTGCCGTATTGCCCATAGGAAAAGACTCCGAACACGTTCGCGCCCTTCGAGAGATCCATATCCGCACTGGTCATCCCGAACCGCACAGCACCATTTTTACTGATGGAACATATAAGCAGATCATATTCGAGCGTGAATGAACCATGCTGGTATCCCACGGGGACGAAGCTGTAACCATTCGTCCCTCCCTCGGTCTGGAAGTGGTAAGCTTCCTTCTGGACATCCCAATAGTAGTGGGAGGGGTTATTCGTTATCCAGCCGGGATCGGTGGAAAAATCGGTCTCGTAAATGGTAACCCTTACATCCGCCGCCACTGATGGCTGCAGGAGGAGAAGGAGAGAGAAAATCCCCATGAAAAAGCAGAAAGCCACTCTCTTCTGCATGGCAAAACCCCGTAAAACGATACAGCTATGCAGGAGGTGGGATAAAGTCTTTCCCTTCTGGCTTCAGGCGGAAAAAACAAGAGGGTTTACCCTGCCCTGAAAGATTCAGCGCCCCCCCGGAAGGTGAGATCCTGGATTTTTTTGGACAGGTACATCTTCCCATCAGGACCAGGTCCGAGGTTGGAGATTGTAATCGATCCCGGTCCGGAAGTGGCTTTTTTCTCTCCATCGACAAACAGGACGCTTGCCGTATCGCGGGGTGGAACGATGATGGTCAGGGTAGACTTGAGTGCGGCGAACTCAGGCACCGAGATCCTGGATACGATACCGTTCCGGACCAGATCACCGTTCACGAACATCCTGACCCCGGAAAAGGAGAACGCCGTTATGCCGGCTTCGTTGACATCGACCGTCCCGATGCTGACATCGCCCGGAAAGAGCTGGACAAGGTCGCCTTCCCCGAACTGGTAATCACTGCCAGCAATCCTAATCCATGCCCCAGGACCGGTCACCACGAATTCCAGGTATGGATCGGGAAGGAGCGAACCATACTGGCTCCTCGAGAGAAAGACCTCATTTCTCTCGGTTGTGACAACCCTGATGAACGATGTCTGGATCCTGGTATTCGATCCATGGCTGTTGGTGGCGGTCAGGGACACGGAATACTCTCCGGGCTCCAGATAGAGGTGAGCAGGGTTTTTCTCCATGGATCCGGTCCCATCACCGAAGTTCCATAGCCAGCTGTCCGGTGAACCGGTCGAGAGATCGCTGAACTGGACCCGGAGAGGCGAGGGCCCCTCGCGGGGGGTGCTGGTAAACTGGGCAGAGGGAAGCAGTCCGGCAGTTATAAACGCGGGTTCGGTCCTGCTGTTGCTTCCATAGGGATTGGTGACCGTCAGGGTGACCGTGTATTCTCCCGGCGTGCTGTAGGTGTGCATTGTCTCCCGTTCTACCGAGGTACCGCCATCACCAAAGTTCCAGAGCCACGAGGAAGGCGACCCGGTCGAGAGGTCGGTGAACCGGACCGTGAGGGGAACCTCGCCTAAACGCCGGTCCGCCTGGAATGTTGCGACCGGAGGGCGGGGGACTGGTTCTCCGGGCAGGGCCGTATCTGGAGCAGCGGGAAGGGTGACAGTTGGGGTCGCCGTTGTCGGCACCGTTGTGATTGGTGTCGCGGGTGCAGGTGGTTCTTCCGGGGCGGGGGTCACCGGCACGGTCAATGGCGCGAGGTTTGTTGAATAGATTGTCGCAACCGTATCCCGGGACACGTATTGCACTTCGACGGTTTCCGGGTCTCCTCCACCGATGTGTTCCATGCGTATTGTCTCTCCCGTGGTCCAGGGCCAGTCCTGACCGTGCAGGAAGGTGACGGACCGGATGGGAACCTCAATGCCGTTGATCAGGATGCGGGTTGCCCGTTCCTGCAGGGGGTCCCCGCCATCGTGGTAGAGATACACGGTGGTCCCGGAACGCTCCGCATTAGCCCGAAACGACGGCATCGTGTCTGGCACCGGCGGGAAGACCAAAAAAACGACTACGATTACCACAACGATGATGATCACCACAAGTATCAGGGCAAGGAGAATATTTCGTGCTAGAGCTGTCTCGTTCTCCATCATATCACCTGCGGGAGCCCTGCAGCTTTTCCGGGAACGACCGGGAAAGGCATGAAATCCCTATTATGTTTGAGATCATCCTGAGTTTATATCAAGCTATTCCCCATTCGTCTGGTACCATGCGAGTGCTACTCACCTGTTCTGCCTGATTCATGCGAAAGATCCAGGATTCTCGTCAGGGGAGATTTCCGGGAAAGGAACCGGGAGATGAACGGGGCGAATTCCGGGGACCAGCAGGCAGTACCGGAATGAACGTCCCAGCGGGTGCTCATGGACTGCCGGACATGCTTTCCCAGTCCTACATCAAGCACATCGGGTGACCCGAGCAGGTCTTCGACATGGATATACTTCCGCGGTATCTCCACAATGTAGCGCCCGTTCTCAATGAACGGTCCAGCAAAGAGCCCCCCTTGATCGCAGGCCCGGTACTTCCCGGCAAATCGGCTGGCATTTACACGGTTCCAGAGCGGGGGACCGATATGCCTGCGCACCCGGGGAGTCTGGGTGTTCATCAGTTCAAAAAGGAGCATGCTCCGCTCCTCGAGCATCTCGCAATCTGCTGCATTGACCAAGAACCCGTTCCGCTCCAGTAGCGCACACAGGGAATCCAGGCTCCTCCGCAGCTGTGGGACGATAACCTCCGGGATGAAGGGGGGGGTCGCAAATGTTATCGCGACCAGGCCGGTTCCCTTGGCACGGATGACTGACCCCAGGTCGGCGCGTGAGAGCACGTCCGGTGGCGGGGCAAAGAAAAATGTTTCATCCGGTTTCTCGCGGTAACCCCGGGCAAGCTCCACAAACTCGTACATCCGGTCAAGCGACACTGATGCTGCGACATTCCTGGCAGGATCAACAGGGTCGACAACGACCAGGGGCTCCTGGAACTCCTTGGCCCGGTGCCTGCCCGGGTCGATCAGGGTACCGGGCTTCCATTCTGCCGCTGCAGTAAGAAGTGTGGGGAATCCGCCATAGGAAAGGATGAGCAGTTCGCAGAGGTATCCAGAGAATCCCTCGGTCATCTGGTCCGAACCGTATACCTCGCCCGCCTTGGCAAACTGCTTGAGCAGGAGGACGTCATCGGTAAAAGGCCCTATCCGCTCCTCGATGTACCGGGTGTGGAACGGTGTCCGATCCACCGCTGAGCGGATTGCCGCGGCTGATTCCACCCGGTAGCAGGGGACCAAATCCACATCGAGGCCATCCACTCGGGCATTGATATATGGGTGTTCGGCGTATTTCTCGTGGTATGGAGCGTTCAGTCGTTCTGCAATGGTCCGCGCAAGGGAAAGACCCTCGCGCTCAAGATCTTCTCGGGAAAGGTCAGGCTCAAAGAGGAGAAAGAGGTCGAGATCGCGGTCTCCCCGGATGAACGTCCCCCGGGCTACCGACCCCACGATGAGCGGTTCGGCCCTGCCAATCTCGGAGGCTATCGCGATGAGCCGCGCTGCCACTCCATGGACATGCTCCTGCTCCTGGGCAGTGGGCCTGATCCGTGAAAGGACCGACTCCTCGAGGGGGGTTCTCATATGCAGGGAACCTCCAGCAGTGTCTCGTATATGGGCCCCTGGGGAGTGAGGGTGCTCTTCTTGAGTTGCCATGACCGGACCGTGAAGGATCCGTAATCTTCCGGGGGAATATCCCGTAACCGTGCTGTCAGGGACGGGTCATACTGCTTTACGCGGGCGATGGTTGCATGGGCCCTGAATGGCCGGCCTTCCCGGGGGATACCAAGGGGTTCGAGGACTGTTTCGATCCGGTCATGGAGAGCAGCCGACCTGCCGCCATCGTCCATGGTACACCAGATAACCCGTGGCTGCCGGGGATTATTGCTCCCGATCCCGGTGATAATCAGGTCGAAGGGCTCGAACCTGACCGTCTTGAGCGCACGCATTATCCGTTCCACGCGTTCAGGAGGAGCCTCCCCGATGAACTTGAGGGTCATGTGGATGATTGCCGGATCGACAACAGAAAGGCGCGCCCTGCTCTGTTTCAGGATCTCCTGGGGTTTTTTCAGCCGTTCACGAATTTCCGGAGGGAGATCTACAGCCACAAACAGGCGGACCATGTCCTTTCCTCCCCAGTGTTTCCCGCACCGTCTACCGGGACCGAAATCATGTGCATGAAGTAGAGCAAAAAATTACCCTTTTTTATGTATAATCATGCACGATAGACAAATATTTTTTCACCAAAAACAAGTAATGGGTTGAGAAAGAACTACGGGGGGAAAAAATTGGCAGAAAGACCGAAGCTGATTGTTTATTCGCTTGAATACTGTCCCAACTGCGAGGAACTGAAGGAATATCTTACCAGGAATCAGATATCCTACCAGGAGAGAGATATGTCCAGCGCCGCCGCCCTTACCGAGCTGAGGATTAACGGTATTTTTGTACAAGAAGCCCCGGTGCTCCAGTCGGGTTCCGCATTTCTCGTGCCGCGGGATCTCTTTTCTGCCGGCACTCTCAACGAAGACCGGGTTTTACAGCTGATTGAGGGTTCCTGATGGCAGAGAAACAGACCCGGCAGACCACGCTATCCGGCCTTTACATCCCCCAGATGCCATCTGTCAGGACCAGTGACGGGCATATCATCGAATACGATCGAAAACGGATCATTAACCAGATCATCGAGGAGACCCGGTTGGTCGAGACCTTTTACGGATACGAGAGCGCCAGCGAAGAAACCGCCATCGAGGTCGCCCGGATGGTCGAGCAGCGGATCCGGTCGCTTGGACTTAAGGCACTCTCCGGCCCTCTCATCCGCGAGATCGTGAACATGACCCTGTTAGAGAAGGGCATGGTTCAGTACCGCAACGTCTGTACACGGGTGGGCACCCCGGTCTTTGACGCCCACCTGATCGATGTGGGGAGGGGGTTTGAGGCGCGGGACAATGCAAACCTGCAGGAGAATGCCGAGACATCGCACAAGAAGAAAGCCGACAAGATCAGCAAGGAACAGTACCTCCTCCAGCTCCCACCGCATCTTGCCGATCACCATCTCTCCGGTGATATCCATATCCATGACCTTGAATACTTCGGCACGCGGCCCTTCTGCCAGGACTGGGATCTCCGTTACTTCTTCTATTATGGCCTGATGCCCGATGGGAACGGCACCAAGGCATCGGTCGCCGGACCGGCAAAGCGGGCAGAGGTTGCGGTCCTGCACGCGGTAAAGGCGCTGGGAAGTGCCCAGACCAACTTTGCCGGTGGCCAGGGCTACTACAATTTCCTGACCTTTCTTGCACCGTTTTTCGAGGGTATGCGCTACGAAGAGATCAAGCAGCTCATGCAGATGTTTGTCTACGAGATGACCCAGATGATGGTGGCCCGCGGTGGACAGTTGGTCTTTTCTTCGGTCCAGCTCAGTCCCGGCGTGCCGAACCTCTGGAAGGACAAGCCCTGCGTCTTCAAGGGAAAGGTCTGGGATGGCAGGCAGGCTCCTGCACGATGCTATGGTGAGTTCGAAGGCGAGGTGCGGCTGCTCTTCAAGGCGCTGATGGAGGTGATGCTTGAGGGTGACAATTGGGGCAAACCCTTCAGCTTCCCCAAACCGGAGATCAGCATCGAGCCCGATTTCATGACCGAGGATGAAGAGTTCAACCGTGCACACCCCGACCTCCCGACCTACCATGACCTCTACCTCCTCACCTTCGAGCTGGCCTCAAAATTCGGCACCCCGTACTATGACAACCAGATGCCGGATTACCGCGGGGCGGGGAAGGGGATCTCCTGCTACCAGTGCTGTGCCTATCAGTTCTCCGCAATAGCTGATGAGGATGGCGAATTCGAGGACAAGCTTCTTTTCACCGATGCAAAACATTTCTCGATGGGGTCCTGGCAGGTGGTCTCCCTGAACTGTCCCCGCGCCGGCTACCGTGCTGAAGGCGATGATGAGCGCCTCTTCTCCGAGCTCCGGGCCCTGATGGATGTCTGCGTGGAAGTCTTCAAGATCAAGCGACGCTGGCTCGAGATCATCCGGACCAACGGCCGCATGCCGTTTGCAATGCAACGGCCCAAGGATCCCCATACCGGTGAACGGGGCACGGTTGCCGTTGATCTGGACGGGCTCGTATACACCATCGGGGTTGTCGGGGTGAACGAGATGGTGCAACACCATACCGGCAGCCAGCTGCACGAGTCACGGGAAGCATTCATCCTTGCAGTCAGGGCAATGACGGAGATGGAGCTCTATGCCGAGGAACTCTCGGCACGGAATGGGATGACCATCGCGCTTGCCCGCACCCCGGCCGAGACTACCGGGCAGCGGTTCGCGGTTGCTGACCTGCTTACCATGGAGTACCGCGAACAGGCCGGTAAGGTGGTGAAAGGCGACCTTCTGCAGGGACTCGAGATGCTCGGGACCACACGTGATCTTCCCGTCTACTATACCAACGGGACCCACGTGGCGCCAGGCGCGAACATCCCCCTTGGAAAACGGATGGAGATCGAGCATGTCTTCTTCCCGATCGTTGACGGCGGCAACATATTCCATATCTGGCTGGGGGAGCAGCGGCCCGATCCCCGTGGCCTGATGGAGATGGCCATGAAACTGTGCCGGACCACCCAGATCGGCTACTTTGCTTTCACCCGTGACCTCACCGTCTCGCTCCGCCAGTTCCGCGAGTATCGTCCGGATAAAAAAGAGCTTTCTGGGTGGGTTGCCGGAGACACCCTGATCAGGGCCTGATCGGATCAGGCGCCTTAACCGATCGAGGATTTCTTCTTCTTTTTCAGCACGATGTCGATGACCCCGTGCCTGACCTGGTAGAAACTGTGAATGATATCGATCGGCGAATCGAGGGGGATGGTTGCCTTTTTCTCACCGACCACAATAGTCACGGAATCGGTCGATATATCCGCGTAGGCAGCCGATTTCGACTGGGGCGGGAGTCTCCCGGTCACAAAGATATGGGTTTCGTCCTGGATAACCTCGAACTGGATATCTTCGGCCTGAGTGCCCATGGGGATAATCCGGGGGAGGTCTCCCGGGCTTCCGGCAATGATGGTATACCCGATGAAATGGGTACCTTCGTTCTCGGGCATGTTCCTGATCATATCCTCTACCATGCGGGCGAGGTTTTTCAGGAAGTCATCGTACGGGTTACTCTGTGCCATTGGGCCCCCTCAGCCGGAATGTCCGGCCGTCCATCTTCACGAACCGTTTCATGGTAAGGTTCTTCAACCCCACGGATAAGGCCTGCTCGGGCAGGCCGGTCAGTTCGGCGAGCTCCGGTGCAGTCAGATCGCAATGGGCAAGCGCGATCAGGAGGTTGATTTCATCGTCGGAATCGAGCAGGTCTCTCCCGTACTGGACGACATCCCGGATCTGTAAATCGATATTCTTTTCGATGGTCCGAAGGTTCTCGCTCGTCTCTTCGCGGGCATCTACCAGCCTTCTCAGGGTGGCAAGTGTCTGCCGGAACCTGATATCGCGGTCAGCAAGACCACCACGAGCGTCTTCTTTCCTGGTGAGGTTGACGACAACGCTTATGTCATTGGCCAGGAAGTAGTATTTCCGGCGCCGTTCATCGAGACGAAAGGAGAGTATATCCTCGCGTTCCATCAGCTGGAGGTGTTCGATCACCGCTTTGGGCGAGAGCATCAGGCGGTCCGAGATCTCGGTTACAAAACAGGGCTTCTGACGCAACAGCTCGATTATGCGCCTGCGGTTCCTGTTCCCGAGGATGTCAAGAATGCGGGCGACTTCTGCCTGATCCAGCATGTTAATTACTTTATGTTAGGGTTCTTACTATATATGGACATATGGTTTGAGGAACCATCGTGCACGGATGAATCCGGCGAGGGCCCTCTCCCGAAATACCCGCCAGCGATGCACCAGCGTGCCGAGAACCGGCGTTCATGCCTGGACAGGCAGCAGAGTGGGTGTAGGAAAACCGCCCACGGTTCCTGCAGGTGTTCATGGAACTGTATCGCAGAGGCGTTATACCTGAAAAAAAGGTTATTCCGAGAGCCGGTAATTGGGCGCTTCGTCAGTGATCAGGATGTTATGAGGATGACTCTCGATCCGCCCTGCAGCAGTGATCATGACGAACGCGGCTTTTTCATGCATCTCGGGAATGGTGCGTGAACCGGTGTATCCCATGGCGGATTTGAGTCCTCCACATAACTGGTAGATAACCTCGGATACGGTGCCCACGTAGGGAGTGACGCCCTCTACGCCCTCGGGGACAAACTTGGTTGCCCCGATCTCCTTCTTCTGGAAGTAGCGGTCAGTCGATAACCCGCCACTCATGACTCCCAGGGACCCCATACCGCGGTACTGTTTATAGCGCCTTCCTTTCATGGTGATGACCCGACCAGGGGACTCATCGGTCCCGGCAAACAGGCTCCCCATCATCACGCAGTCGGCGCCGGCAGCAATGGCTTTGGCCACATCGCCCGAGAACCGGACCCCGCCGTCAGCGATGACCGGAATTTCCGAGCCCTTTACCGTATCGGCAACACTGGCAATAGCGGTGATCTGGGGGACGCCTACCCCGGCCACGATCCGGGTGGTGCAGATGGAACCCGGACCGATCCCCACCTTGAGGCCATCGACAGTGTCCATAAGGTCGGTAGCGGCCTGTGCGGTGGCGATGTTGCCCGCGACGATATCGGCACGTGCACTCCCCTTAATGTTCCTGACGGCAGCAACAACGTTCATGTTATGGCCGTGGGCGCAGTCGACTACCAGGGCGTCTGCCCCGGCCTCGTCAAGCAACATGGCCCGCTCGAAGTCAAAGGGGCCAACCGCGGCTGCCACCCTCAGTCTCCGGCTCCGGTCGCGGCTGGCGCTAGGGTACTGGCGTTTCTCAAGCACGTCCTGCATGGTGATGATTCCGACCAGCCTCCCTTCGTGGTCCAGGACCGGGAGCCGTTCGACCTTGTTGGTGTACATGACCTCAAGGGCTTCATCAGGAGAGATATCCTCGGTTGCGGTAATGGGCTCCCTGGTCATGATCGTCCGGATACTCTCGCTACCGCGCCGACGGGCGATTCCCCGCACGTCCCGGCGGCTGACGATTCCCACCACCATGCCCTCTTCGAGGACCGGGACGCCACCAATCCGATGCTCGTTCATGAGCCGCTCGACATCGGCAACGCTGGTGTCCGGGTCAACGGATACCACCTGACGCTCGATCAGTTCCTCGGCCTGCTTGACCATCCGGATCGCTGCAGCCTCCTGGTCGGCCGTCATATTCCGGTGAAGGACCCCGATTCCCCCTTCCCTGGCAAGGGCAATGGCCATGGAGGACTCAGTCACCGTGTCCATTGCAGAGGATACCAGCGGGATGTTGAGGGGAATGTTCCTTGAAAAGCGGCTCCTGATATCGGTCTCGTTCGGTTCAATGTATGATTCTGCAGGCACGAGGAGCACGTCGTCAAAGGTGAGGGCAACCGGGACCTGAAGTTTCTCACGAAACATAGGTCACCCTACCATCCTTGCGAGCCGGTCGACAAGATCTTCCCGGATTGAGGAGTCACGGTTACCACCACAGACCATGCTCCGCACGCCAATGATATCGGGATCGATCCGTTTCAGGGCAGGCAGGTGTTCAAACCCAAGTGACCCTGCTACTGCAGTCATCAGCCCGGCATCGCGGTTCATCTCCGTGAATTTGGACAGCGACTCCTCGCTCATGAACTCAAACGTACTTCTCCCGTCTTTAACCCCGGTATCTACCATGGCGACATCCGCCCCTGCGGATGCCGCGAGTGGGGCCATGGCAAAGGGTGAGATCGTTCCCAGCCGCTCATAGTCGGAATAGGAGGCGATGACCACACTCTTCTCCGGGAACTCCTCCTTCACTGCCCTGACCACGGCATTGATGAACTCGCTGGCCCGTTCGGTTCCGTCGAACATCAGGCCCACCTTAACAAAATCGGCACCGGCATGTGCAGCCCCGTATGCGGTAAGTGAAGCTCCCCCGGGCTTAAAACCAAAATCCCCTATAGCGGCACTGACCGGCTTGGGGGAAAGTTCCGCAATCGCGCGGATTATCCAGGGAAAATTGGCTCCAAGAGAGCCCTCGGCAGGGCGCTTCACATCGATGATATCGGCGGCAAGTGATCGCTTCGCCTCTTCAATATCCCTCGGGCTGACCAGCAATCGCATAGGATTTAATGATTGTTCAGACTAATAGTGATTACGCTTACAATGGATTTGGTTCTGGCAATGGACCTGAAAGGGGGACTTGTTGTCCACGGAAAACGGGGGCAGCGCAGGACCTATCGCCCTCTGACATGGGGCATCTCTCCCAATGCACACCCTGTCTCCTACCTCGGCATCGTCCGGCCGGCCTTGCTCTATATTGCAGATCTGGACAGGATCGCGGGAACCGGATCCCATGACCAGGAGGTCCGGGGCAGTGCCAGGATGGTGCAACGATGCTACGTCGACCGGGGGTGCAGGGCTCCCGATGACCTCCTCCCGGGCGAAAACATCGTAAATGTCATCGGGACTGAAACCGCAGGGGCTGATCTCTCCCGGTATCGTTCCGGGATACTCTCTCTCGATGTCCGGAACGGCTGCGTCATACCCCATGGCCGGGACCCCTGCGATGTCCTCCGCGAAGTTGCAGACCTCCCGCTCGATGGATGCCTGATCCTCGATCTGGGGGCGGTCGGGACCGAGGAAGGACTCTCTGCAGCACCGCTCGCAAAATACCGTGCCGCCTATCCGGGGTACCTGATGTTCGGAGGAGGTATTGCTGGCGAGCCTGACCTCGATCTCCTCTTCACGGAAGGATTCGATGGTGCGGTGGTGGCGACAGCAGTGCACCGGGGGCTTATTCCCCTCGATGCCGTACGGAGGGGATCATGGTCCTGATTACCATCGAGGGTATTGACGGGAGCGGCAAGAGCTCGCTGGTCTCATCGCTTGCTCGGTTGCTTGAAGATGAATGTCCTGTTATCACCCGGGAACCGGGTTCGACCTGGGTGGGGGATGCGGTCCGCCGGGCAATTGCTGACGAAGTTGACCCTGTCACCGAGGCGCTCCTGTTTGTCGCAGACCATGCCGCCCATATCACCACGGTTATCCGGCCGGCCCTCTCGGCCGGAATGCTGGTCATATCAGACCGGTACTCGGACAGCCGTTATGCCTACCAGCAGGTTATGCTCGAGGGAATCATCGATGAACCGCTGGCATGGCTCCGGGCCGTCCACAACGGGTGGACCATTCCCCCGGATCTAACGTTCCTGATTGTGCTCCCAGTCGGGGTTGCCCTCTCCCGCATGGGGGACGGACGGACCCGGGAACACTTCGAGGAAGCAGGATTCCTCGCCCGTGTTCAGGAGAATTACCTCTCCCTGGCGGCAGAAGAACCCTCGCGTTTTGTACTGGTCGATGGCCTGAAAAATGAAGAGGAGATCGCAGAGTTCGTTACAGGGAGCATCAGGGATTTTTCCGGATCGTCACGATCACATCATCGACGGTAATAATGTCTACCTCCTCTCCTCCGATCAGGTAGTTGTAGGTGAGCGTGAATGCACCTTCCGGGACGGCGATTTCTTTTCCTCCGGCATTAATTGCGACCGGCGGGGCAATCAACCGCTTATGGGGGAGGGCCCGGACAGCATCCATGAAGGTTTTTGCATCCCTGCGGAGAGCCGGGCCGATCACGGCCATGTTGAACTGCACCGGCCCCGGTTTCTTCTCCAGTATCGACCGGTCGTGCTCCCATGTTACCGGGCCGTTCAGTGCCCGGGCCATATCCCCTGAGTCATCGGAGATACGGGAGGTGAAGATGGTGATCTGGCCCATGGGGGCGTTCAGTGCCAGTCCGTGCTCATGCTTGTAGTTGCGTACTGCCGCCACCAGGCTGCTCAGCAGGTCGCCGTTTGCACGAGCTTCCTGGTCTACGGGTCCGGGTACTGGCCATGTTTTTTTGTGCACGCTCCCCTCCCCGAGATAGAACGAGACCTCTTCGGAGAAATGGGGGGCGAATGGTGCCATGAGCCGGCATAGGGTATCCAGGGTTTCCCAGAGCACACGGCAGGCGCTGTCCCGTCCGGGGTCGTCCGAGTAGAGCCGCCCTTTCACAAGCTCGATGTAGTTGTCGGCAAGAACGTTCCATGAAAATTCCCGGATGGCCTTCAGCGCCCGGTCGAACTGGTAGAGCTCCATGGCCTCTGTGACCTCGGTCGTCATCTCCGTGAGCCGGGATAGGAGCCACCGGTCGGCGAGTGGTCCCGGTGTGGTCGTGCGGTCGAATGAGTGTTTCCCGATCTGGAGCAGGACAAAGCGGGCGATGTTCCAGAGCTTGGTCTGGAAACGCGATGCGGCAACCACATCGTTCCAGTTGAACATGATGTCCGAGCCGGTCGTGGCGCCGGCCGCAGCCCACTGGCGGAAGGCGTCCGACCCGTGCTGCTCGACAATCTCTTCAGGCGAGATGATGTTTCCCCGGCTTTTGCTCATCTTGAACCCATCTTCTCCGAGCACCATGCCGTTGATCAGGATCTCGTCCCAGGGTCTGGAACCGGTCAAGGCCATGGAGCGGAGGATGGTATAAAACGCCCAGGTCCGGATGATATCATGCCCCTGGGGCCGTAGCTGCGCCGGGAAGATCTCGGGGACGGATGTTCCGTTCCACCCTGTAACATTCAGGACCGAGATGGAGGAGTCCATCCAGGTATCGAGCACGTCTTCCTCCCCGATAAACTCGGACGACCCGCAGGTGCTGCAGGGTTTTGCGGGCCGGGAGACTGTCGGGTCGATGGGAAGGTCTTCCTCGTCAGGGAGAACCATCGCTCCGCATGTCGCGCAGAACCATACCGGGATCGGCGTGGCAAAGATACGCTGGCGGGAGATACACCAGTCCCATTCCATCTGGTTGATCCAGTTCTCTATCCGGAGAAACATATGTTCCGGGGTCCACCGGACCTGCTGTGCGGCCGACATGATCTCATCCGGAATGATCTTCACGAACCATTGCCGCTCACTCATGATCTCGAGCGGGGTCTTGCACCGCCAGCAGGTTCCGACCCGTTGCTCGAGCGGTTCCTGTTGCAGCAGGATTCCTCTCTCTTTCATATCGGCGAGGATGGCATCCCGGCACTCTCCAGATTTCATGCCCTGGTATTTCCCGGCCACACCGGTCATTTTCCCCTGCCGATCGATTGCCTTACGGAGGTCCAGATTGTGCTGTTTCCACCAGTGGACATCCTGCTTGTCGCCAAAGGTACAGATCATCACTGCTCCCGAACCGAACGCGGGATCGACTGCACAATCTGCAATGACAGGTACCTCGTGCCCGAAGATCGGGACGGTCAGACGACGGCCGCGGAGACTTATGTATCGTTCATCGTCAGGATGAACAGCGACGGCAACGCAGGCAGCGAGCAGTTCCGGGCGGGTGGTAGCGATCTCCACGCCGTCAAAATCGAAGTAGTTGAGCCGCGTCTCCCTCGGCTCGTAGGCTACCTCGGCAAACGCGATTGCCGTTTCGCACCGGGTGCAGAAGTTGACCGGGTGTTCGCTCTGGTAGATATAGCCATCGGCAAGCATCCTGAGAAACGAGAGCTGGGTCTTGCTGTAGTACTCCGGGAGCATCGTGATATACTCGTTGCTCCAGTCCACAGAAAATCCGAGCCTGCGGAGGGTTTGGCGCATCTTCTCGATATTCTTCAGCGTGAGATCCCGGCACATTTTCCGGAATTCTTCGCGGGGAACATCGTTCTTGGTAATGCCGTGGATCTCCTCCACCTTCACCTCGGTCGGCAGACCGTGGCAGTCCCACCCCTGGGGAAACATCACATTGTATCCCTGCATCCTCCGGTAGCGGGCAATGAAATCGATGTAGCACCAGTTGAAGGCATTGCCGATATGGAAGTTCCCGGTAGGGTAGGGGGGAGGAGTGTCGATCACGAACTGGGGACGATCCGATGACCGGTTAAAAAAGTTATCTTCATCCCGCCAGATTCCCTGCCAGCGGCGCTCCACTTCACTGAAATCGTAGGTCTTCGGGAGATCCTGTGGGAGAGACATTTTTCACATATTTGTGCTGGTAAGAAATATAGTGTTCGAACAACGGAGGACTGGTACCATCTGTGTCGCGCGTGACCGGGCTTGAATGCCGTCAGGAGGATGGCTTTTTCACAATAAACCTCTTCTGCCCTCCCGCCAAACCATTCAGGAAATGTCGAGCGAGCTCGGGGACAGGCTTGCGGCCATACTCGCCCTCTCGTTTGTACTGATTGCTCCAGCTGTCCAACCCCCCTGGGTTCTCTCCATCATGATCCTCCTCTTCTCATCGCTCCTTTTCCTCATAAAGAAGACCAGGTTCCTGGCCCTTGCCCTGGTCCCCATCGCTATCCTTTACGGGCTCTCCCTCCTCCCCCTTCTCGTTTTTTCCTGCACGTTCACCATCATGGTCACGGGAGAGCTGGCCTTCAGGTGGGGGGCCGGCAGGCTCCAGTCCTACGTTGCCTACAGCGTTTCAGCGTTTATCGGGTGCCTGTTGGTGATGGTCTACCTGGAAGAGTACGTACCGCTGGTTATCCTGTTCGGCGTGGTGGTGGCCCTCCTCCTGAAAGCTATTGTCAGGGAGCGGGAGGATGCCCTGCTGATCGAGGCGCTCGGGATTGCAATGACCATGGGCCTGATATACGACCTGAACTACCAGGCGGACATGATGCTGATTGCCGCCGCGGTCATTGTAGCCTTTGCCTTCGGGTACTTCTCCTACCGTACCAAAACTGCTGATGTAAGCGGTCTCTTCTCCGGTGCGCTGGTGGGGATGATCCTGATCGTTTTCGCTGATATCAGGTGGTTCCTGGTCATGCTTGCCTTCTTCATCATGGGCTCGGTCAGCACCCGCTACCGGTTTTACGAGAAAGAGCTGATGGGCGTCGAGCAGACAAAAGGAGGGGCACGGGGTTACCTCAACGTGTTTTCGAACGGGATTGTGGCGGCGGCCTCCGCCGTCCTCTGGGGGATCTCCGGCAACCCCCTGTTTGCCGCCCTGTTTGTTGGTAGCGTGGCAACCGCCGCAGCAGATACACTTGCCAGCGAGATCGGCGTCATCGCTGGTGAGCCCTACCTGATTACCGACTTCTCGCGGGTGCCTCCCGGGACGAACGGCGGCGTGACAGTTCTTGGCGAGACCGTTGCCTTCTTCGGCGCACTTATCCTGTCCCTCCTTGCCTGTATCATGGGGGTGATCCCGATGGCGTTTGTTGCCGCAGTGACTGCTGGCGGATTCCTGGGAACCAACATCGACAGCGTAATCGGGGCGGTATTCGAGAACCGGGGGGTAATTGGAAACGCCGGAACTAACTTTGTCGCAACAGCAGGAGGAGGGCTTTGTGCACTCCTCCTTTCCCTCCCGGTTGCCGGTTAATACTTGAACCAGCGTCCTTTCTCGTCATACTCTCCCTGGAGGGTTACGGCGGTCGGTGTCCCGGCATGGTCACGGAAGAAACAGGCCTTGAAGCTGTAAATAAGGGAGACAGCCATGGTCACAGCGATAAATGCGAGGAATGCGGTGACCAGGATACCATTGTATCCGAGGAGTTCATTGAACCGTGAAGGGGAAAACGATTGTATCTCGACGGCACTCATAGTTGCCAAGGGCTCGAGGCGCTCGTAGAGCGCCGCGGTCCATGCCAGCAGGGTGAGGAAGAACGCGGAAAAGAAGATAGCGAGCGCGATGAGGTAGAAGACCATGCAGGCCCGGGTCTGCTGAAGGACGAATTCTGCGCTCCTCCGGATCGCGTCAAAGACCTTCCGTTCTTCGATAATTGCCGCGGCATCGTAGAAGAACGTGAAAAGGAGCACGGTGAAACTTGTTGACATCACCACGAACACGAACGCGGTCTCGGCAACCCCGAGGAGGGCAAGCGGGATGAACAGCAGGATCAGAGTGAGGATCAGCCAAAAAAATATGATGAGCGACGGGAGAAGTACCCGGAAATATTTTCCTGTCCCCCCGGATATAAATGCTGATAGTGACCGCTCCCCGGTCTTTACCAGGTGCATCAACCCGGCAACAAAGAACGGAAAGACCAGCATCTCCAGTATCCAGAGCCGCTCGGCGATAAAGATGCCTGAGAAGAACTGGAGAAAGATGAAGGATGCACAGAAAAACCCGCTGGCGATCCCCGGGAGCCAGGCTGCAGGAGTGCGGAGCAGTTCCAGTGCTGAGCGAAAGGATTCTGTTACCATGGCTACCGGACCCGCGGCATGGCAACGATTTCCCTCACCTGGAGATCGAAGAAGGATGCGGTGTGCGATGGCCGGATGACACAGACCGTATCGGCACCACTGGCCGTGCCGCCAACGGCGATAACTTCTTCTTCTATTCCAATTGCGCCCTGGTCAGCGGCGATAAGCACGCATTCCACAGCCACTTTCAGCCCGATGGCAATAACTCTCCGGAAGGCCTCGGCAACGGCTTCGGTCCGGGACCCTCCACCTACCTTTGGAGAGCGGGAGAACGACCGCTCTAGCCCGGAGAGGGCATGGGTACCTGTCACGATCAGCACACCGGCGTCGCAGAGCTTCTGCGCTGTGCCGGCATCAAACTCCCAGATCCCGGGTTTCGAAAACCCGACCACGTGGGTGACCACGACCAATCGGATACCGGTTCCTTTTGTGGCTTCATGGAATGCGAGAGCCGTTTTACCCGATGTGCTCGCGACAACGATGTGCGAGAGGCCGAGCTCGCGAGCACGCTCGACTGCAAACCGGGCACAATCGGCGGTGTTCTCCGGGCCGGGTGCTTCGAAATAATAGGTATTCCGGGCGACAAATGACATAATAACAGTTTAATTAGGTTGCATCACTTAAAGGGAATTGCTATGATCACGCTAGCCCTTGCGGGGAAGCCGAATTGCGGGAAGTCCACCTTTTTCCGGGCAGCCACCATGGCTCCCGCGGAGATCGCCAACTACCCGTTCACCACCATCAACGCCAACTTCGGGGTGGCCTATTTCAGGGCGGTCTGTCCGTGCAGGAGCCTCTCGCTCACCTGCGAAAGCTGCCAGGATGGCGTCAGGTTCGTCCCTGTCAATCTCGTTGATGTGGCCGGGCTGGTTCCTGACGCCCACAAGGGGCGGGGGCTCGGTAACCAGTTCCTGGACAATCTCAGGCAGGCAGATGCCATCCTCCACATCCTCGATGCCAGCGGTTCGACCGATAGTGAAGGGAACCCTGTCGATATGGGAAGCCACGACCCCATGGAGGATATCATGTTTTTAGAATTCGAGATGGCGATGTGGGTTTACGGTATCATCGACAAGCACTGGACAAGGCTGCAGCGGCAGGCGCAGTCGAAGTCGCACTCCATCCACCGGGCACTCTCGGAAGTGCTGACCGGGCTGAAGATATCCCCCGAGGATGTACGCGATGCTGAAGGTGCGGCCGGAATCGACCTTGCCCATACCGATTCCGAAGGGCTCAAGGGATTCTGCCGGGAAATTGTCCGTATCAGTAAGCCCATGGTCGCGGTTGGAAACAAGGTTGACCAGGCCCCGGGAGCGATGATCGATCACCTGAAGAAGAGCCGGTTGATCTTTGCAACAGCTGCCGGGGAGCTAGCGCTCCGGAACGCTGCGGCTGCACACCTCATCCGCTATCTCCCCGGCGACCCCGCCTTCACCATCCTGGACGAGAAAGCACTCTCCCCCCAGCAAAAGGCCGGTCTGGCCATGATAGAAAGAGTCATGGAGGCGTTCGGCGGGACAGGGGTCCAGCAGGCCATCGACCATGCCATCCGGGAAATTCTCGGCCTGATTGTCGTCTATCCGGTCGAGGATGAGCACAAGTTCTCCGATAGCAGGGGCCGTGTCCTGCCGGATGCCTTCCTGATGAAGCGCGGCTCAACTCCCCGGGATCTTGCGTTCATGGTCCATACCGACATCGGGAAAGGATTCCTCTATGCCGTCGATGCCCGGACGTCAATGCGGGTCAAGGATACCCACGAGCTCAAAGACAGTGACATCATCCGGATTGTCAGCACCGCGAAATAACCTTTTTTTCCTTGATCCAGGGCTGTTTTACCTTGTTTCATACAAAAGTTATAAATAGTCGTATTGAATAATTTGAGTTATCATGGGTGGAGAGGTCTTCCAGGCCCAGATCATACGGAATTTCTTTGAGACCATTACGGGAACGGATCGGAATCTTACCCGTATCTCCATGTGCGTCATCAGCCTTGCAAAGCTGCGCATGGAGAGGCCGGAAAAGATCTCGTCCCTGCTCGACCAGATCAGGAAGAGCAAGCAGCAGCGGGAACTCTCAATCGATATCCTCGATTACATGTGCGATGCGGCAATCGCGCTTGACCTGAACGTGGTCCAGACTGCCTTCGGGGTCAAGACCATCGGCGAGGTCATGCAGGACTTCAACGCGATCAGCCTGGATACCCTGTAGACCAGGCCCTTTTTCCCTGGGCATAATTTTTTTCGGATTACCTCGCCAACCAGTGGTCTCTTCATGAAAGGCAGCACGCTACCCGCATCTTGAATTCCGCTCGCCCGTTCTTTTGGGAAGATGAAAATTACCCGGTGGCGGGCTTCGGAAAATTTCCTCTATTGGAAAATGGATGATTTTAGCGTCCCATCTGTTCCTTGTAGGACGACAGGATCTGGATGATGAAGTTCTGGTGCTCATCGAGCATCTGGCCGTCGTCAGGAGAACAGAGGTAGGCTATCCCATAGGCAAGAACGATGGCATTATCAAGGACATAGTCGTCCCTGTTCATGATCTGGTCGGCGGGAATGATGATGGCCAGATACTGCTCCTCTCCGGGGCCAAAGGCAAGGGCCGAGTATGCCTTGACATCCGACTGGTCAAGTTTTACTGCCCGGTCCCGGATGATGGTCACTGCCTTTCGGGCTACCGCTATTGCACCTTCCCCGGAGAGCCGGGAAATGGCGGTTCCTGCACTCGCGACTACTTTTGGGTAGAGCTCGAACTTGTAGGACAGGACGACCGATGCAATACTGTGGGCAGTTTCGCGATCGATTCCCCGGAAGAACGGGGTGATACGGTGCAAATAATCATACAGGTACTTTTCCATGGGATCCTCTTCCTGTTCTTTGACTGGCGGGGTACTAAACCTTCTGTTCAGCCGGACAACGAGGACGGTTAGGCTGATACCAAACAGGAGCTGAAGGATGACCGTCGGTTTCATCTCCCATGTGGCAAAGAAGATGATGAACGCATACATGGGCGCCAGAAGGGAGACGATATCCTTTCGAGGCTTGCCCCAGGCAAGGTAGGCGAGGAGAAAGGCACCAACAAGGCATCCCCAGAAAAAGAGGCCGGCATCCTCAATGTATCCGAGGTCTTCGAGCAGGATGCCGAGCGCAGTTCCGCCGAAACAAAACATTGGGATAGCGATGGAGAGGACGATCTCCTCCCTGCTATACGACGTACGGGTCTGACCAGTCATGCTGAATGAGGTATGGATTAAGAAGAAATCGCATAAATCTTTTTCATTCCGATCCTGCTGCAACCGGTGTCGTCACCGTTAAAAGCCCAGCCGGACAACATTCCCGCATGAAGGTCTGCATCATGTGCGGGGGTGAGGGCACCCGGTTGCGCCCCCTCACCTTTGAGCGGCCAAAACCCTGCATCCCCATCGTTAACCGGCCGTCAATCCAGCACCTGGTCTCGCATCTCTCTGACCTCGGATTCACCGACGTGGTTATCACGCTAGGCTACCTTGGCGCTGCGATTGAGGAAGCACTTGGTGACGGATCCCTCTTTGGCGTGGAAATCACCTATGTCCATGAGAAAACCAAGCTTGGTACTGCCGGAAGCGTCCGGAACGCCCGTGAATTCCTTGACGGCCAGGATTTCCTGGTGGTTGGCGGGGACCACGTGACCGATATCGACCTGCTCGAATTCTACCGGGAGCACCGGAGGGAGCGGCCGATGGTGTCCATCGGTTTGATCAGTATCGACGATCCCTCCGAGTACGGCATCGCCGAGATCGATGTCAGCTACACGATCAGGAGGTTCAAAGAGAAGCCGGGTCCCGGCGAGATATTCAGCAACCTTGCCAGTACCGGCATCTATGTCTGCAGCCCGGATATCTTCTCGTTCATCCCGCCCGATACAAAGTTCGATTTCGCCCGCGACCTCTTCCCGCTGCTTATGGCAGAAGGTCACCGGCTCCAGGCCTGGCTTGCACGGGGCAACTGGACCGATGTCGGCAGCCCGGCGTCCCTGCGCCAGGCCCAGCGATGGAAGCTTGATGAGCTGTCATTTTCCAGTTTCATGGGGGACATCTCGATCACTGGTGGCCAGATCACCGGACCGGTGATGTTTGGAACTGCAGTTACCATCGGCAGGAACTGCCGGATCACCGGACCGGTGGCCATTGGATCAGGGACCAGCATCGAGAACGATGTCCTGATCGGGCCATATACAAGTATCGGCGAGAACTGCACCATCCGGAGCCGTGCAAAGATATTCTCCTCACACATCCATAACGGGGTCACCCTCGGCCGGGACAGCACGGCGAGCGGGAGCATCATCGACAATGGCACGAGAATCGGCGAATTCTGTTCTGTCGAGAACGATACGGTAATCGGCCCCCGGGTGGAGATAAGGGACCGGTCGGTGATTCACTCAAAGACCAGGATCTGGCCGGATGTTGTGGTTCCCAAGGAAAGCGTTGTCAGTGAACACCTCCTGAACGATAACTACGATACCCGGACTGCCGGCTCCTGAACTGGAAAGCCGGTCAGGACCGCTTGACCAGCCGGTGGGTGATTGCCACCAGCGGGTGGCGTGCATAATCAAGTACCTGGATATCGTCGAGACTGTGAAGGTTCATGGCTTTTGCCGTCCGTTCCAGGCCAAGTTCGATAGACTCGTTTACCTCGATCACATAGGAATCAAGCGCCTGTATGCCCAGTTTTTTCGCGGCAATCGCCCGGTGATGGCCGTCTACCAGGATGAGTCTTCCTGGGCGCCGGATCACGATCAACGGCTCGGCAAGCCCTTTCCTGATCTCGTAGATACGACCTTCGAGCTCATCTTCATAAATCCGTGACTGTGTGGGTATGAGCTGATCGATATCGACCACTTCGCGTTTAAGCTCGGGGTTTATCCCATGGAGCTTGTTCAGGGTGGCAATGAAGGAGAAGACTTTTTCAGGAGAGACATGCTCGATCTGGGACCGGATGACATCGGAATTGGAGATGATCCCGATCAGGCGGTTATCCTGGTCAACGACCGGGAGTTTCTGGATACCGGACCGGAAGATGACTCGTGCGGCATCGTTGATGCTCATATCGGGGTCGGCAACGATGAGGTGGCGCGACATCATATCCTTGACAGGGGTATCAGGAGGCCTGAAGAGGAAGTCCCGGGCGGCGATATATCCAACAACCTCTCTCCCTTTCACCACCGGAAATCCGTCGTGCCCGGAGTCCCGGATCTTGTCCATGACATCCCGGACCGTTCCATGGACATCAACCGTCACGACTTCATAGGTCATGTAGTCCCTGACCTTTTTTTTATCCATTGCATATCACGTCCGGTCCAGAAGCTCTTCAAGACATCGCAAAAAGAGGGGAGGTGATTGTTCCTAATCCACCTTGATGGATGATCCGCGCCGTATCTCGATCTTTTTCAGGCGGACTTCAAGGACGCCATTTTTGAAGGATGCTGTAGCGCCTGAATCGGTGACGTCATGGGGGAGGGCGACGGTACGGCAGAGTGAGCCGGAGACCCGCTCCCGCATATAGTAACCTTCCTCTTTTTCCTCCTTTTCAGCCTTTCGTTCCGATGAGATCTCGAGAGTTGACGGGTTGACCAGCGTGACGGTAACATCCTCTTTCTCGACCCCAGGGAGGTCAGCGACCACGATTATCTCATCATCATGCTCACGGACATCGACCCGGAATTCGCCGCGGAGTGCGGGCAACATACGATCGGCGATACCTCCGGCTGGGAGGAGCCTGCCGGACGGGCCCCAGAACCGGTTCTCCATCTCGGTCATGAGTTCATCGAAATCCCGCCATGTCCACCAGAACGGGTATCTTCTCCGATATACCATATCTTTCAAACCTCCAAGTACCACCTCATTGGGATGGACTATCTTTAGGTTAGTGTTTATGCTATATCAAGATTGTTATCACTCCTTCAAAGCCCTGAATGGAATGTTTATGTCCCAACACGGAGAATATACCGGGAATGACATCCAGGAAAAAGGGGAAGAATACTTCAGGTTCAAGGAAGCCGGGAAGCGGGCTCAACTGGACCAAGGCGGCCATGATCATCGGCGGCATCGCTTTCGTGGTGATTATGATTGTTTCCTCGCTTGGCAGCCACTGGCTGGTCGGGATGAAGCCGGCCGGAGATGGCGATGTCGCCTACTGCGATGTGACACTCAAGGACTCCGAAGGAAGAACGGTCTTTACCACCAGCGAGCGGATCTTCAATGCCGCGCTCGAGCAGGGTAGCATGGTCTGGCTTACCAACCCCATGATCATCGGCGTCAATGTTACGACCGATAACCTGGTGGAACCGGTCACTGCATATTTCCCGGGTGCTGACCAGGCCTCCTTTGCATTCCTCGGTCCCGAATACAACCAAGTCGCCGAAAGCCTGGTCGGGATGAAGGAAGGGCAGAGCAAGCGCTTCGCGTTTGAACAGAATACCGCGTTCCAGCGGGAGATGACCAGCGAGGAGTTTGCCGGGATCGGCGGTAACTTTTCCGAGATACAGGTAGGGGACCAGCTGATCTTCGGGTTCACCACCGCACCGATGATCAGTGCTGAGGACAATACCACCCCGGGCTATGCGCTCCGTACTGTTACCGTTACCAGCAAGACCGGGGATATTATTAACGTCATATACGGGTATTCTGCCGCTGATGTGACCATCCTCAAGCTATCCCGGGCTTAATAGATCAGAGTGTATTTATATCCCCATTTCCGTTTTTCTTTCTATGATTCGCATACTCTCATTCTTCCAGGAAGGATGCATGGCCTGCCACGAGCAGGAGCCGATCAACCGCGAAGTGGAGAAAGCGCTTTCCGTGCCTATCGAACCGCTCAATCCCCTGAAGGAACGGTCCTATATAGAGAAGTATTCCCTCCGCGTGACCCCCACGACGCTCATCCTCAAAGACGGGCAGGTGGTTGAGCGGTTCGAAGGAGTCGTCCATCGCGAGCAGCTCGAGGACGCAATTAAAAAATACTTATAGCTGGTATCCGTACATCCGCTTCAAACGCCGGGCAATCGCCTTCTGCCCTTCTTTCCGGAGCGTTGCGCCGTCCCGGAGCTTCATGTGCGCGATCCGGAACCTCCGGTTCCCCTGCCGGTACACCTCACCGACCACGAACGGTTCCTCGCCCGAGACCTCCAGCACGAGGGGGATGGTCTTTCTCCCGTCATGGACCGAGACCCTGACCAGCACCTCCTCGATCTTCCGGGTCCAGAGCGTGGTGATATCCTGCGCCCGGGCCCTACGCACCCGCTGAACTCCCCGATCAATGGCAGATATCTCCACCCCGATGTAGTCTTCCCCGCACTCCGCAATGTGGCGGTCGCCGATCCCGCAGATCTCACCGTGCACAAGCTCGATAGCGCAGGTCCGGGAAACCCTCTCTTCACTGACGATGGCCTTGACCCGGATCGGAGGCTTCTCCTTCGCAGGTTCGACCAGGTGGACGTTCCCGCACACGTCACATCTGACCCGCAGTTGCCGTGCGTTCGAGAGTATCGTATGCTCAACATCGCGCCCGCACTCCGGGCAATAGAGGAATCTTTCCATCACCGCAACCTGGTTACAGGTGATTCGTTCTCTGATATGATGATTGGGGCTACGAATGCTGGTTATAGGGAGCGCTGGAGTTATCTTCTTTCCTGACGCCATATGTTATCTGAACCGGCAATGCGAGAGACTCGTGCAACAATACGGTGCCGGGGACACTCAAACGTGACTGCCCGGCATCCGACAACATTCGAAATAACCTGTGAGGGGCACCTCTCCTGCAGGGGGGACTGCATCATCGGGATCGGTGCCGAGACGGGTGCATCCGGCCTCCCGCCCGCCTTCGCCCAAACCCTTGCCAACGATGGCGCGGTCCTGATCACCCGCCTCTGCTGCAGGGAGTACTGCGTCACGATTACGTCTCAGGGGAGCGGGGCTATAACTCTTGACCACCCGACCGACCTCGTCTGGCGCAAGAGCAGTTACGTCTGCGGGAGAACGGTCGGCATCCGCTCCGATACAGCAGCCCAGGACTTGCCAAGGGGGCTCATAGAATATCTGCAGGACGGGGCGGACCTGGTAGTGGAGATGACTGCCCGGTTAACGTGACCTGTCACTTTCGTTCGTGGCCGTTGCCACCGTCCCGTTACCGGAGGGGTGCCGGGAACCATGATCACGCCACCGCACCTGGCCGCCATGTGGTTGTTCAGTCGCGTCCCAGCATGGATATCTTGAGTTCGGCCGATGCGAGGAGCTCCTCGCACTGGTTGATGATAAGCGCTCCCCGCTCATAGAGAGCAATACTCTCATCAAGGCCGGTCTCGTTGTCCTCGATCTTCCTTATGATCTCTTTCAGCTCGCTGATCAGCTCTTCATAGGTTTTTGTCATGTGTTACTCCCCGCACCTGTACCTCAAGCCTGCCGTCTCTCATCCGTATCCCAAGGATATCGCCCCCGGATAACCCGTGCACGCTCCGGACTGTCTTTCCTTCTTTTTCAAGGATGCAGTAGCCGCGTTCCAGCAGGGCGAGGGGATTTCTTCCCGAGAGCCGGGCTGAGAGCCCGGACAGGATGAGTTGCTCACGTTCAATCCTGGTCAGGGCCGTCCGCGCGAGGCGTTCGGCCATCATGGCGCAGTCCTGGCGCCGATCGGCGATCCACCGTTCCATCCGGCCGGGGGCGATTCGTGAACGGAGATCGGAGATCTCCCTGACAGCCTGGTCGAGCCGCGAGACAAGGGACGAACCCAGGCGTTTCCGGAACAGCCCGAGCCCCTCCATGAGGGCCGCCCGGTCCTGCACCACCAGCTCTGCAGCAGCGGACGGGGTTGGAGCCCGGACATCGGCAGCAAAATCGGCGAGAGTGAAATCGGTCTCGTGGCCGATAGCGCTCACCACGGGTGTCGTGCAGCAGGCGATTGCCCGGACAACAAGGGGATGGCTGAAGGGGAAGAGATCCTCGAAACTCCCGCCGCCCCGCCCGATGATGATTACATCGACATGGCCGTCAATTTTTTCCAGGGCACGGGCGATTTCAAGGTGCGCATGATCACCCTGTACCGCTGTCGGAGAAACCACAATCTCAAGTGGGAACCGTCGCGCTATCACATTCCTGATATCCTGGAGCACGGCACCGGTCTCCGAAGTCACCACACCGATACGGGCGGGAAAGCGGGGCAGCTCTTTCTTCCGACCTGCATCAAAAATCCCCTCCGCCGCAAGCTCGGCTTTCCATTTTTCGACCAGGAGGTGTTTCTCACCTTCCCCGGCATGGCGAAGGTCGCGGGCGTAGAACTGGTACCGCCCCTGTGGTGCATAGTGGCCGATTGAGCCAAAGGCGATAACATCGATACCGTCCTTCAGCGGGAAACCGAGCCGTTCTGCATCGGATCGCCACATCACGCACTGGATGAGGGCGGAAGTGCCTGCGTCCTTCCGCTCACCGAGCGAAAAGTAGCGGTGGCCGGAGGCATGGGGCTTGAAATTGGTGACCTCGCCCCGTATCCAGATATCCTGCAGCCGGCCGTCATCGAGAACAGAGGATATGATCGATGAGATCTCCGAGACACGGTAGATCTCGATGCCGTGCTCCCTCCGTTCCTGGCTGATTCGCTGCTGGTACCATTCCATGCAACAACAATTATGACGGGGGCAGTTATGAATTAGGATCATGGTACGGCTTGCAGTCTCGAGCATGTTCTTTCACGAGTACCCGCTCGGCGAGATATTCGATTTTGTGGCCGAGGCGGGGCTGGATACACTCGAATTCTGGATTGAGACACCCCATTTCTGGCTCCGGGAGCAGCCGGTCGACGAACTTACCAACTGCATGCAGGCCCATCCCGGTTTTTCACCTCTTGTCATACACGCACCTGTTCTTGATCTCAACCCCTGCTCGATCAACCCCAGGGTGGCCGAGGTATCAGTGCGGTATACCCTTGCCGCAGTGGAGATGGCCGAGCTGGTCGGTGCCGATGTGCTTACCGTGCATCCCGGCAGGCGCACGGCAAAGCGGCAGCCAAGTGCTCCCGATTTCCGGAGGTTCGAATACTATATCAGGAGCCTCCGTGGTGCCGTGCAGGGAAAACGGGTCAGGATTGCCATCGAGAATATGGAGCGGAAGGTCAATTCTCTCCTCTGCTCACCGGAAATGGTCCGGGAGGTCCTCGACCGGGAACCCTGGCTCTGGTTCACCCTCGATGTCTCCCATGCCCTGGGACAATCGGTGGAGGAGGTCTTCTCCTACATCGACCTCTGCAGCGACCGGCTGGCAACCGTGCACCTGGGAAACGCACGTGGGACAACCATGCACCTCCCGGTCAGCGGGAGTCATCGGATCGCCGCAGTCCTTCACCGGCTTGACGATGCCGGCTTTTCCGGCACCATTACTCTTGAAATCGAAGACCTGAACTTCGACCATGACCTCTCGCCCGAAGAAAAGATCCTTTTTCTCCGGGAACAGGCAGCATACATCCGCTCGCTCGTTTCGTGAAACGCTGGGTTTATAAAACGTGAACGCGAAACGTTAGGTGAATCCCTCGGAATATGAACCATAGAGCATCATCGGCCGTTACTGCGGCGTGGATCCAATGATTGAGGATTTTCTGCTGCTCCTGCTCTTCATTGTCTGCCTTGCTCTCTCCGCATTCTTCTCAAGCTCTGAAGTCGCCCTGATCTCGATTACCCGGGCCAAGGTGCGAACCCTCATAAACGAAGGTAAGAAAGGATCTGAATCGCTGGCGGCCCTCAAGGAGACGCCCAACAGGTTCCTGATTGCCATCCTCATTGGCAACAATATCGTAAACGTTGCTGCAGCAGCGATCGCCACGGCAGTAACCATCAGCATTTTTGGCAGTGTCGGAGTCGGTATTGCTACCGGTTTCGTGGTCATCCTACTCCTCATCTTCGGAGAGATTGGCCCGAAGACCTATGCAGCGAGGCATACTGAGAGACTTGCACTGTCGGTCTCAAAACCGGTACTCATCCTCACCAGGATTTTTTCACCAATAATATGGATTATCGAAAAGGTCACCGGACACTTTGGCACGACCGCCGCGGTGGGGGAGGCCCTGGTGACCGAAGAGGAGATCAAGGAATGGATCGAGGTTGGTAAGGAAGAAGGGACAATCGAGCAGGAAGAGCGGGAGATGCTTTACTCGGTTCTTGAGTTCAGTGATACACTCACCCGGGAGATCATGACCCCCCGTGTCGATGTGGCACTGATCGAGGATACAAAAACCCTCGATGAGGCAATGCAGTTCTTCAACGAGATGGGGTTCTCCCGGATCCCGGTTTTCCACGACTCGGTCGACAATATCATAGGGATCCTTAACATCAAGGATGTCTTTTCAACTGTCTTCTCCGGGAAGCGGCAGACTCCCATCAGGGACCTGATGTACGATCCCTTCTTTGTCCCGGAGACCAAGAAAATCGACGATCTGCTCAAGGAACTGCAGGTCAGGAAGGTCCAGATCGCCATTGTTCTCGATGAGTACGGCAGCTTTGTCGGGATCGTAACCGTCGAGGATATCCTCGAGGAACTGGTCGGTGATATCCTTGACGAGTTCGACCACGAGGAACCGGTGATCCAGAAGATGGGCGAAGGAACCTATCTCGTGGACGCAAAGATCTGGGTGGAGGATCTCAACGAAGCGCTCAACATCAACCTCCCGGTCCATGAATCCTATGAGACTATCGGAGGCCTGCTCATCGATCGCCTCGGGCACATCCCTCACCCCGGAGAAAGCGCCCACATCCCCGAGAGCCACGTATCGCTGGTTGTCATGCAGATGCTCTCCCGGCGAATCGTCAAGATCAAGCTGATCCTGCACACCCCGGCCGAACCATCCGAGAATCGCGGTGAACGGTGAACCAGATGAAGCGGATTGCAGTCTTGGCATCGGGACGGGGATCGAACTTTCAGGCGGTTATCGATGCCATGGCGGACAACACGCTCCCGGCACGCTGCTGCGGGCTTGTCACCGACAACCCGTCAGCCTATGCCATTGTCCGGGCAAACGAGGCCGGCATTCCGGTATTCATTGTTGATTTTGCAGCCTATCCCTCGAAAGAGAGCTACGAACGGGCTCTGCTCGAGGTCCTGAAGGATCTCTCGGCCGACTTGTATATTCTCGCCGGGTACATGCGGATCGTCGGGCCTTTAATAATTCAGGAACTGAGAGGGAAAATGATCAACATCCACCCCGCTCTCCTCCCCAGTTTTCCCGGCCTTCATGCCCAGCGGCAGGCAATCGAGTACGGGGTCAAAATATCAGGATGTACCGTCCACATTGTTGACGAAGGGATGGATACCGGCCCCATCATCCTTCAGGCTGCAGTCCCTGTCCTTGAGGGAGACGATGAAGACCGGCTCGCAGGCCGGATTCTCCAGGAGGAGCATCGGTGTCTTCCTCTTGCCGCCCGGCTCTTCTGCGAAGGGAAGCTGGAGATCCGCGGCCGGCGCGTCGTCATCCACCCGGAACAGGAAAAAACCCCCCGGAACAGCGGGGAGATCCTCTAACCGCCCGCTATATCACCCCGGAACGCAAATACTCTGGAGCGACAGCCAGGTGAGCATATGCGTTCCCCGTCACCCCACGCCAGGAAGATCACACGGGAGAGGATTGCAATCCTCTTTGTCCGGGCGCGTGAATTCTTCGATGAATATCCTGCAGCCAGCCACCGCTGTGTCGCCCTGGCCAGAAGAATCGCCATGCGGCAGAGGGTGCGGATTGATCGGGAATTCAGGCGCCAGTTCTGCCGCCACTGCCATGCATTCCTGGTCGTGGGGAGGAACATGCGGGTGCGAATTCACCGTGGCAAGGTGATCGTCACCTGCCGGGAGTGCGGGAGACAGATGCGGTATCCTCTGGAGGTGCGACATGGAACGCGTAAAATATGAGCATGCCATGCAGGATCTCCGCCCGACAGTCTGGATCGGGAAACAGGGATGCAGCCAGACGGTGGTCGATGAGATTATCCATCAACTCGAGCGGCGGAAGTTGGTGAAGGTGAAGGTCCTTCCTGGCGTCGAGATCGATATCGGGGACGTGGCTGCCCGGACCTGTTCCGACCTGATCGGAATCCGCGGCAGGACATTCGTGCTTGCCCACCGGCAGAAACCATGAACCGGGCAGCGTTTTCCTGCGGCGGCGGAATGCTCGAAATATATAAAAGTATTATGAACCAATATGTAAAGACTGTTACATCATTTCGATGACACTGAGGTAATAGAGGATGACAACGGTATATGATATCCCGGCCGATCGCTTTATCCCGGCCCTTGCCGAGGAGCTGAAAAAGCGGCCGGAGATACGGCCCCCCGACTGGGCTATGTTTGCAAAGACCGGGGTGCACAAAGAGATGCCTCCGGAAGACCCCGCGTGGTGGTTTACACGGGTCGCATCGATCCTGCGCCGGGTATACATCGACGGACCAATCGGCGTTGAGCGGATGAGGACTTTCTACGGCGGCAGGATGGACCGCGGCTCAAAACCCAACAAGTTCCGGAAAGGAAGCGGCTCTATCCTTCGCAAGTCGCTCCAGCAACTCGAAGCTGCGGGACTGGTTGTCCATGACAAGACCGGGCGGAAAGTCTCTGCCCAGGGAATGTCTTTCATGGACAATCTTGCCCATACGATCGTTTCCAGGAGCGCACCGGTCCCGGCAGGACAAACCGGCTGAACGAGGTATGGTCAATGGGTGACGACGAGCTTGCTGAACTGCGGAGGAGACGCATTGCGCAGATGCAACAGCAGGCAGCGGAACAGCAACAGATGCAGGAGGAGATCGAGCGGCAGAAACAGGCCGAAGCCCAGATCCACTTGATCCTCATGCAGATCCTCGAGCCCGAAGCACGGGAACGGCTCAATACCATCAAGCTCACCAAACCGGAATTTGTCCGGGCGGTTGAACAGCAGCTCGTCCTCCTGGCCCAGAGCGGCCGTTTGAGAGAGAAGATAACCGACGATCAGCTGAAGACCCTGCTCACGCAGCTCCAGCCGGCGAAACGGGATTTCACAATAAGAAGAAAAGGATGAAGGCCGGGGTGCTGTTCAGCGGAGGGAAAGACAGTGCGCTTGCGGCCGTGCTGCTTTCCCGCGACTTCGAGGTTGAGCTGAATACCTTTGTCTTTTCTGCCGGACAGGATTCTGCATCCGCCAGGAAGGCGGCGGATATCCTGGGATTTCCATGGAAGAAACGGATTTTTGAACAAGGGTTCCTGGAAAGAATTGCAAACATGGTGGTTGCCTGCGGTTACCCAAACGAGGCCATCCTTGAAGTACACCGCCATGCGCTTACCATGCTCTGCCGGGAATATTCGGTCGTTGCCGATGGTACCAGGCTGGATGACCAGGTGCCAGTCCTCTCCCGTGACGAAGTCCGGAGCCTGCAGGACCGGATCGGCTGTGCCTATGTCCGGCCGCTCCTGGGATATGGCTGGCACGAGGTGAACCGGCTCGCAGAACGGTATTTCGTGACTGCTACTGGCGAGACCGGCGAAATCGAAAGCAGCGACTATGAACGATGGATACGGGAGGCACTCCGGGACCGGGGTCTTGATATCCTTTCGTTCTTTCCCCCGGGTCACCGGCAGTCGGTTGTGCTGGAAAGAGGTCCCGGGTTTGGGGTGAATGCATATGAGTAAGTCCACCAAAGGATTCAAAATGAGACTGGCAAAGGCATGTGAACAGAACAGGAGGGTTCCGCAATGGGTGATCCTGCGCACGAAGCGGCAGGTTGTCTCCCATCCCAGGCGCCGTCATTGGAGAAGGAGCAATCTGAAGGTGTGAAATGGCAGAGATTGAAAACGAACAGATCTACATCATCGCTCTCCGGGACGCAAGGAAAGCGCCGCGGTGGAAGAGGAGCAACACCGCGATAAGGGATATCCGGAAGTACCTTTCAAAGCATATGAAGAGCACGGATGTGAAGCTCGACCGCACCATCAACGAGAAGGTATGGGATCGGGGATCTGGGAATCCACCCTCGCGTATCCGCGTCCGGGCCATGAAGTTCGCCGACGGACAGGTCCAGGCAGAACTTGCCGAGGAATAAATGGAGAAGACGATCTCGTTTGGCGGGGATGCAAATATCGGCGTGTTCTCACGGGTATTTGACGACATCGCCGTTGTTCCCCCGACCGCCCCTGAAGAGTTCCGGAGTGCACTCACCGATGTCCTAGACGTGGACCTGGTGATCACGACCATCCAGGGGAGCGAGATCATCGGGTCGCTCCTGGGCGGCAATAACCGCGGTTTCGTGGTGAGCGGCCTTGCCAGCGAAGATGAAATCTCCCTCCTGCGTGACTACCGGGAAGTATGCCTTCTGGAAAAAGGGATGAATGCCGCGGGAAACATTATCCTTGCCAACGACTCGCTGGCCTGTATCCATCCTGACATGCCTACGGTGGTAGCGCAGGAAATCGGGGAACTGCTAAGGACACCGGTCATCCGGATTTCGCTGGCTGGCATCAAGACGGTTGGAATGGCCGGAGCTGCCACCAACCAGGGAATCCTGGTGCATCCCCGGACAACGCGGCAGGAGCTTGCGCAGCTTGAAGGGGTTACCGACCTCCCCATCGGGGTAGGTTCGGTGAACATGGGAAGCGGCCTTGTCGGCACCGGCCTTGTCGCCAACCGGGCAGGATACCTTGCAGGTACTGAAACGAGTGGGTTTGAGCTCGGAAGAATTGAGGATGTATTTGGATTTCTGGAGTGAAAAGTATGCAAGACAGACAGTTCGAAGTGAAAGGGACCTTCGCCATTGGCGGCGAGTGGCACCCGTATACCAAGATTATCAAAGCGCCGAACGAAGCCCAGGCACGGGAGCGTACATTTGCCATCTTTGGGAGCAAGCACCGGTTGAAACGCAGGTATATTATTGTGAGTACGATCACGCCCCTGAATGGTGAGTAGGGTGGACCGAGTCGATCCTCGGGAGATCCAGTCCCTACAGCTCTACCTGAACGAGTATCGCCAGCAGGCAGAGATCTTCTCCCAGCAGCTCGCGCTTCTCGAAGACGGCAGGATGGAATCCCTGGCTGCGATCGAGACCCTGCAAGCCCTCTCCGCATCACCGGATAGCACGGTCCTCCTCCAGATCGGCGGCGGAGCCAGCGTGAGGGTGAAAGTCCCTGAGCCGGACCGGATCCTGGTCAATATCGGCGCTGAAGTGGTGGTCGAGAAACAGAATGCAGCGGCCCAGGAGTACCTGAAAGACCGGGTCATGGAGATGGAGGCTTCGTCAAAGAAAGTTGCTGAAACCCTGGAACGCATCCGGGGCCAGGTGAACGAGATCGCAAAACGAATCGATCTCGCGTACCAGCAGGCGCAGGCCCAAGCCTCCCCCCTGCCGCCGGTTTCTCAGAAGAGACCCACGAAGAGAGAAGAAGACTGACGGATTCTTTATATGTTTGAAGGGCTCCGTGAAAAGCTGAAGAAGGTAACCTCCGGACTTGAAAAGAATATAGCTACCGCTTCAGCGGAGCATTCTCCTGTTCCTGCTGACCAGGAGAAGAAAGATACGTCCCTCCTTGGTAAGGTCAGGGTGCTGGTCGTCGAGCGGGAGTTTGTCATCTCCGAGAAGGAAATCGAAGAACCGCTCTCCGAACTCGAGATGATCCTGCTCGAGAACGATGTTGCACTTCCGGTTGCCGAAGCGATCATCGCGCATGTCCGGGACGACCTGACCGGAAAACATAGAAAGATTGGGGAGGGAATCGACACCATAGTCCTCTCGGCCCTGCGATCGGCTCTCCTGGACGTCCTTGGGGAAGGCCTCGATCTCGTCTCGTATATTGCTGCCCATGAACGGCCGGTGAAGATCCTGTTTACCGGGGTAAATGGGACGGGAAAGACCACTACCGTGGCAAAGATCGGCGCATTCCTTAAAAAACAGGGTTTTTCGGTGGTTATCGGGGCCGGGGATACCTTCCGGGCCGGGGCGATCGAGCAGATCGATGTCCATGCCGCCCGGCTCGGGATAAGGATTATCCAGCACCAGCAGGGAGCCGATCCATCAGCCGTCCTTTTCGATGCCGTCCAGCATGCCCAGGCACACCATATCGATGTGGTGCTCGCAGACACCGCCGGCAGGTTTCATAACCGGGCGAACCTGATGAACCAGCTAGAGAAAATCCGTCGCATTATGAAACCAGACCTGATCGTATACGTGGACGAAGCGGTGGCCGGGAACGATGCGGTGGTCCGGGCCTACGAGTTCGAAAAGTCTGTGGGCGCCGATGCCGTGGTGCTGACCAAGGTTGACATGGATCCCCGGGGCGGGGCGGCGATCTCGATTGCCCATACCATTGGAAAACCCCTGATGTTTCTCGGCACAGGCCAGGGGTATGACGATATCGTCCCGTTCTCACCGGGCAGGATGGTCGATGAACTTCTCTCGGAGGCGGCCTGATGCTCGACCGGCTGGGAAGCTCACTCAAGGATGCCCTCAAGAAGCTCGCCGGAAAGACGGTTGTCGACCGTGCCGCAGTCGAGGATCTGGTAAAGGACCTGCAGCGGGCCTTGATCCAGGCTGATGTGAACGTCAGACTGGTGATGCAGCTCTCCCAGGCTATCAAGACCCGTGCCCTCGAAGAAGAACCACCAAAGGGCATGGGTGTCCGGGAGCATGTGCTCCGTATCGTGTACCAGGAACTGGTTAAGCTGATGGGGTCTGCCGGAGAGGTGACACTCGGCTCACAGACCATCCTTATGGCCGGGCTCCAGGGGAGCGGTAAGACCACTACCACGGCAAAACTTGCCCGGTTTTTTCAGCGGAAAGGATTGAAAACGGCCGTAATCTGCGCCGATACGTTCCGCCCCGGCGCCTATGACCAGCTTTCCACGCTCTGCTCGCGGATCAATATCCCATGTTTTGGAAACCCCTTGGAGAAAGATGCCGGGGTCATTGTGCGCGACGGGCTGAAATCTGCCGGCTCCGCCGAGGTCATCATTATCGACACCCAGGGGAGGCATGCCCTGGAAGATGACCTCATCCAGGAGATCATCGACCTCAACACCCTGGCCGGCGCGACCCACCGGTGGCTGGTCCTTGATGCAGCCATCGGGCAGAAGGCAAGTGAGCAAGCCCGCCGGTTCCACGAAGCGATCAACATTGACGGGGTCATCATCACAAAGATGGACGGGACGGCCAAGGGGGGTGGAGCGCTCTCTGCTGTCACGGAGACCGGTTCCGGGATCGTCTTCATCGGCAGCGGCGAGACCATCGAGGATCTCGAGAGGTTCGATCCCGATGGGTTTATATCCCGTCTCCTCGGGATGGGGGACCTAAGGGCTCTGATTGAGCGGGCACAGGAATCGGTTGCCGAAAGCGAGATCGATGTCAATGCCATGATGCGGGGCAAGTTCTCGCTTCGGGATATGTATAAGCAGCTTGAAGCGGTCAACCGCATGGGCCCTCTCAAGCAGATCATGAGCATGATGCCGCTTGGGAACATCGATCTTCCCGGCGATGCTGCCGAGATGACCAGCGCCAAATTGTTGCGCTTCCGGATCATCATGGACTCCATGACCGGCAGGGAGCTCGATGAACCTTCTCTTATAGGGGGCTCCCGGATCCACCGGATAGCGCTCGGCTCGGGCTCGCGTCCTGAAGAGGTCCGGGAACTGCTCAAATATTATAAGAACATGAAACGGGCTCTCAAAGGGGTGCGGGGCGGTGCCGGGAAGTTCAACATGCAACGCCTCATGAAGAGATTCGGCGGGATGTAGCCGGATGAAACGGATCTGCGTGATTGGCCACCACGCCCCAAGCTCAAGCGATTTCTCAGTGAACGACCTGGCCGGCGGGGCAGGGAGGCTGGATATCCTTTGCCGGTGTCTTGGTTCCGCGTTCTTTCTCTCCCATGGGATCAGGCGTGACATCGAGGTCTTTCTCGTCCTGCTCGGTCCCCCCAGGCCTCCGGTCACCATCCGGTTTTCCGGAGCGGAGATACGGTCTTTCAACCCTGACGAGCGGAGCACCGGTTCGCTGATCAAGAAGGCCCTCTCCATCCCCCGGGGCGACACCTTCCGCGAATCAGGTCCGGGCGTGGCGGTACGGAAAGGGGGGCTCGCAAAGCTCCTTACCGAACACCCCTTTGCGGTGCTTAACGAAAACGGCGCCGATATCCGGCAGACCGCGATGCTTCCCGGAAATGTCATCCTCTCCGATCACCTGAACCTTACCGCCGAAGAGGAAGAGATGGTCTCCGGTTGCCCGGCCTACTCGGTCGGCCCGCTCTCGCTTCATGCGAATGCTGCGATAACCCTTCTGCTCAACGAGCATGACAGGAGGAGTGCCGGGTGGACCTGACGGAACTGACAGGAGCAATCCTGGCCTATGGGGAGATCTGCGATCACTGCCTGGGGAGGATGTTCGGGAAGAGGTCATTCTCTCTAACCAATGACAACCGCGGGGTGGCCCTCAGAATCACCTACTTTATCGCCCGAAACGAGCCTTACACGCCGCATGAGGGTACATGCTGGATCTGCCAGGGGTTCTTTGAGGAGATCGGCGTGTGGGCGGACCGGGTTGTGACGGCAATCAACGATACCGAGTTTTCGACCTTTCTTATCGGAACCCGGATCCCGCCCCTCATGGCCGAGGCCGAAGAGATGGTCTGGAGCGACCTCTCCCTCACGCATGCGGAACCAATCAAGTCCGAGATCAACCGCGAGGTGGGAAAAGCGGTCGCCCTGCGGACCGGGAAGGAGGCAGATCTCTTGCACCCGGATGTGGTGGCAATTCTTGACCCTCTCTCTGGGACTGTAGAGGTGCAGGTCAAACCCGTGTTCTTTTCCGGAAGATACAGGAAGCTCGAGCGCGGGATTCCCCAGACACACTGGGACTGCCGGGTCTGCCGGGGGAATGGGTGTGAGCGGTGCGGGTTTACCGGCAAGCAGTATCCTGATTCGGTAGAGGAGCTGATGGGAAGGCCGGTCATCGATCTGTTCAAAGCCGAGGGGGCGGTCCTGCATGGGGCAGGCCGGGAGGATATCGATGCCAGGATGATCGGGACCGGCCGGCCGTTCGTCATGGAGGTCGTCACACCGCGCACGCGGACTGTCGATCTCCGGACCGTTGAGCAGGCCATCAATACACAGGCGGCAGGCAGAGTTGAAGTGTCCCTCACGGGCTGGTCACGGCGGGAAGACGTGGAAACCATTAAATCAGACAAAGCGTATAAAAAATACAGGATCCTGGTCGAGATAGACGGCCTGTTATCCCTCTCCGAGCTCAAATCCGCCGTTGCATCCCTGAAAGGGGTCACAATAGAGCAGCGCACCCCGCAGCGGGTGTCCCACCGGAGAGCCGATAAAATTCGGGAACGGAAGGTTCTCGACATCGAAGCGGTCGGTGAGGGAAAAGACGGCTTCGTCATTGAGGTCACCGGTGAAGCAGGCCTCTACATCAAGGAGCTTATTTCCGGAGATTCCGGGAGGACCCGGCCGAGCCTCGCCGGGGTTCTCAACCGACCTGCCCGGGTGACAGAGCTCGATGTCATTGCAGTACGTGGCAGCGAAGAGGAGTGAAGGAATATGGCACACCACAATGGACCAAGAAAGAAGACACGGTACAAATTAAAGAAAGACATAAGACGACGGGGAATCCTCCCGGTCACATCCCTTATCCAGAGGTTTGAGCCCGGCCAGAAGGTCCATGTCGTCTGCGAACCGAGTACCCAGAAGGGCATGCCTCACCACCGGTTCCACGGTAAGACCGGGACGGTGCTTGGACAGCGGGGCCGTGCCTGGATACTCCGGGTCCGCGATGGCGATAAGGATAAGATCGTCATCGCCAGACCGCAACATCTAAAAGCACAAAAGTAACACGTTGCAGAAAGGTGACCGGCATGAAGGTGAAGGCGATACGGAGCGAAGAAAAGGTAACCCTCTCCGAGGTACGAAAAATATTGGCAGAGGTGGAAGCCGAACGACTCGCCGCCGGAAAGGAAATGTCATACGAGCTTCGCAGGAGCATCGAGCATGCCAACACGCTCGCAAAAATGCCGCCGGAGGATTCCAGGGTTCTTGTCGATGAACTCCAGAAGCTCGAGAAGATGAAACCGGATATCGCGTTCCGGATCGCCAATATCGCTCCCCGGACAAGGGACGAGCTGCGGGCCGTCTATGCCAAGGAAAAATTCTCCCTGACCGGGGAGGAACTGGACAGGATCCTCGAGCTGGTTGCTTCACATCTCTGAGAGGATCGCCATGAAAACAGACAGTAAAGAGGTCAACGCCATAGTGCTCGATGTCCTCCAGAAGGGCCATCCCGACGATCCCCGTCCGGTATTCAAGCGCGAACCGATCGTCCAGGCAATCGGGGTCAGCCAGTTCAAGCTGCTGGAACTGGTGCCGAAATCGATGGACATCCAGATCCACGATAATGTCTATATCGGGGACGGCGAGCGAGACAAAATCGAGCGGGTCAAGCGCCGTATCTCCTACGAGGAGCTGACCCATACGGCGAAGGTGGAGCTGCCGTTCGTGATCGAGAAGCTCGTTGCCGAGAAGGAACAGGAATTCGTGCAGTTTTTCAATAAATCAATATCGATAACCCCTAAACTCCACATGCTCCACCTCCTCCCGGGCATTGGCAAGAAGCTGATGTGGGAGATTCTCGCTGAGCGGGAGAAGAAGCCGTTTACTTCATTTGCCGAAATCAGCCAGAGGATCAAATCGATTCCACACCCCAACAAGATGGTGGTGAACCGGATCCTCGAGGAGCTGGAAGATCCGAATACCAAGTACCATGTCTTCACATCACGATGACTGTCCCGAAGGACCAGCATTTCCTGGTCAATGAGCATGCCATCAGGAAGATTGCCGATATCATCAAGCCTGAAGACCGGGTGATGCTGGAGATCGGCCCGGGGAGGGGAGCGCTTACGCGGGCGCTTCTCGACAGGGGTGGCAGCGTTAACGCCGTGGAGATCGATTCTGCGCTCATCGAAGAGCTGGAACTCATCTTTTCTGATGAGATACAGGGTGGACGGCTGACGCTCACCCATGGCGATGCTGCCCGCTGCGCCCTCCCGCCTTTTCAGGTGGTGGTCTCAAACCTCCCGTACTCAGCGTCTTCGAAGATAACCTTCCGGCTGCTCGATATCGGGTTTGAAGAGGCGGTCCTGATGTACCAGGCCGAGTTCGCCCGCCGCATGATCGCTCCGGCCGGGACCCCGGAGTGCGGCCGCCTCTCCATCATGGTCCAGACCTACTGCTGCGTGGAACGCTGCTTCGACCTCCCGCCCCAGTACTTCTCCCCCAAACCCCAGGTTCGGTCTACCGTGGTCAAGCTCATTCCCCGTGGCCCGATCTTTCCCATATCCGATAAAAAACGCTATGCGGATGTGGTCCGTGCCCTGTTTGCCCACAGGAGAAAGACGGTCAGGAACTGTCTCCGGAATTCCCGGGGGCTGCTTGCCCCGGATGTCGCGGCGCTGATGCTCGAGCGGCTCCCCGAAGAGATCCTTTCCTCCCGTCCCGAGGCGCTCTTCCTGGAGGATTTCGCCACCATCACCAATGTGGTGTCAGAATGAATTGTTCCCTGAAGGTCTCCGGTACAGCCATGTCTCGCCACAGGAATGGCCGCTCCTGAGCAAATCACCACCGGACGGAAACCAGGAATGCGGCCTGGGGCTTTTCCATGACCACCTCCCAGGTGTATCCTGTGAAAGAGGATACGCTCCTTCTCCTCGAGGCAGCCATTTCCGAGTGCCGGCCGGGTGAGCGTGTCCTCGAGCTTGGATGCGGCAGCGGGCATATCGCCTGCCACCTCTCCCGGATCGCAGATGTCATTGCCACGGATATAAATCCGTTTGCCGTCCGGGCAGCCCATGCGCTCGGCATAGAAGTGGTCCGGGCCGATCTCTTTGCAGGAATTTGCGGGCAGTTCAATCTCGTCATCTTCAACCCCCCCTACCTCCCCACCGCTCCCGAGGATCGAATAGACGACTGGATGGAGTTTGCACTCGATGGGGGTCCTGACGGGAAGGTGGTAATTGCCCGGTTCATCCAGGATGCCGGGAGGGTGCTGGCTCCAGGTGGCCGGTTCCTGGTGCTGGTCTCATCCCTGACCGGGATTACCGAAACCTGTGCTCTCATCGAAAAAGAGGGCTTCAGCAGGGAAGTGGTTGCACGGATGCGGATCGAAGGTGAGGACCTGGTTGTGGTGAAGGGATACAAGGTAAAAAACGAGGGAGGTTTTGTGTGGTGACGCTTTCTCCCGGGTTCTTCCCTGATCGCCACATGATACGCGGTTTCCAGAGAGCCATGGCTTTTAACCTAACTTCGCCACTTTTCAGTACTTCCATCAAATTTAAACGACTTAACCCAATTCGCCAGAAGCAATTTACCAGTGATTTGGCGCCTCCAGGCTACCATATCTCTTGATAAAATCTCCAAGAATTG
>Ga0209506_1000500_pt1:5000-51535 | contig 51535 bp, 31 predicted proteins | sample AD_JPNHG2_MetaG_FD_184409 | JGI IMG/M metagenome (GOLD analysis project Ga0209506, IMG submission 184409) | Active sludge microbial communities of municipal wastewater-treating anaerobic digesters from Japan - AD_JPNHG2_MetaG (SPAdes) (version 2) | ecosystem: Engineered > Bioreactor >...
CGGCGCGTGATCCTGCTCATGCAACGCGGTGAACACCTCACAGCCCAGGGGCTGGAGGAAATTCGGGACATCGCTTCGGCGATGAACCGTGGCCAACCAAGGTAAAGTCCGGCTCTTTCGGAAACGGAAGAGGTGAACCGAGCGAAATTCCTTGTCGGGTAAGTTCCGACCTGCACGAAAGGCGAAACGATCTGGGCGCTGTCTCCACGGGGGGCTCAGCGAATCTGTAGTACCGGTGAAGATGCCGGTTTCCCGCACCTAGACGGAAAGACCCTGTGCACCTTTACTACAACTTGTCACTGGATCTTGGCGTTGTATGTGCAGGATAGGTGGGAGGCTGTGAAGCCGGAGCGTCAGCTTCGGTGGAGCCGTCGGTGAGATACCACCCTTACTGCTCTGAGGTTCTAACCTGGAGCCGTGAATCCGGCTCGGGGACACTGGCAGGTGGGTAGTTTGACTGGGGCGGTCGCCTCACAAACGGTAACTGAGGCGCCCAAAGGTTCCCTCAGGCTGATTGGAAACCAGCCGGAGAGTGCAAAGGCACAAGGGAGCTTGACTGCGAGACCTACAAGTCGAGCAGGGACGAAAGTCGGGCTTAGTGATCCGGCGATCCCGTATGGAAGGGTCGTCGCTCAACGGATAAAAGGTACGCCGGGGATAACAGGCTGATCCTGCCCAAGAGTTCACATCGACGGCGGGGTTTGGCACCTCGATGTCGGCTCATCGCATCCTGGGGCTGAAGCAGGTCCCAAGGGTTCGGCTGTTCGCCGATTAAAGCGGTACGTGAGCTGGGTTTAGAACGTCGCGAGACAGTTCGGTCCCTATCTGGTGTGGGCGGAGGACACTTGAGAAGAGCTGTCCTTAGTACGAGAGGACCAGGACGGACGGACCTCCAGTATGCCAGTTGTCGCGCCAGCGGCAGCGCTGGGTAGCTGTGTCCGGAACGGATAACCGCTGAATGCATCTAAGCGGGAAGCCAACTTCAAGATAAGGTGTCCCGGGCGAAAGCCCCTGAAGGCCCCTGGTAGATGACCAGGTTGATAGGCGGGAGGTGGAAGCGCGGTGACGCGTGTAGCTGACCCGTACTAATCGGCCGTGCGGCTTGACCACACTCATTCCCGTTCTCTTGCGTGCACAGCCCAAAGGAAGCTCGTTCGAGTTGTGAGAGTTTGTCGGTTTTTCCGGTGGCCATACCGAGGAGGAAACGCCCGTTCCCATTCCGAACACGGAAGCTAAGCTCCTCAGGGCCGATGGTACTTGGCTGGCAACGGCCTGGGAGAGTAGGTCGCCGCCGGGAAGTATGGAAACCCCGTGGGAAACCACGGGGTTTTCGCTTTGTACGCCCGTCGGGGGGATTGCCTTTGGCAGGGGCGAGGCGCGCTCACGCGCCGGAACCGGCCGCGTCGACGGCCGACATCACGTCCGGAGTTCACGAGCGGGGATCGCGGAACGGAGTGTTCCGCCAGATCAGCACTGCGGTGCCTGCAAGCCTGGCCAGTCAGGCGCGCGCCTAGTAAGCGTCCAGGATGTAGTGGAGCGGGTTTTGCTTCTCGCCGTCCTTCACGACCTCGTAGTGGAGGTGGGCGCCGTTGGTCCGGCCTGTCATACCGACCTTGGCGATGACCTGGCCGCGGGTGACCTTCTGACCGGGTCTCACCTGGAAGCGGTCGAGGTGGGCATAGACCGTCGAGAAGCCGAACCCGTGATTGATCTTGACCACCTTGCCGTAGCCGCTCTCGCGGTCGGCGAACACCACCACGCCGTCGGCGGGCGCCAGGACCGGCGTGCCGATCGCCGCCGAGATGTCGAGCCCCTCGTGGAAGTCGGGCTGGAGCGTGATGGGGTGGATGCGCGGCCCGAAGCCGTCGGTAATCACGCCCACAACGGGTGCAAGCACGGGGGTGTGGGAGATCATGACCGCTTGCTCGGAGAGCTTCTGTTCGACCCTGGCGATCTGCCGGTCGAGGGCCTCCTGCCTCTGGACGAGCGCCTCAGGCCCGCTCTCGAGCGGGTTGGAGGGCCCTCCGCTGCCGGCCCCGACGCGGGGGGCGTCGAGCTGGGCCACGAGGAGGTCCGGGATGCCGGCAGCGAGTGCCAGCGACCTCGTGCGCTGCTCGAACTGCGCGAGCCGGCCCTGCACCTGCGAAACCGTCTCCGAGAGTCGCTGGTTGGTCTTCTTGAGCTGCTTGTTTTCGCGCTGAAGGGCCTTGTAAGCGGTGCGCTGCCGGATGAACGAGCCAGATCCCGCGAGCGAGACGATGGTCAGGATGCCGGTCACGACGCCGAGGGCGGCCAGGGCCTTGAGCACGCGCGGCGAGAGATGCAGCTTGTAGACTTTGCCTTGGGCATGGGGAACGATGATGATCGTGCTGTGGCGCTTCTCAGCCAACGTCCAACCTCCTCCGAGACAACACGCCCAGCCCGTCCCCGACGAGCCGCACGTGGATGCTGTCACAAGCGGGAGGTCGTGTCAAGGCCGTTGCTCGTCGGCTGTGATGCTCCTGCATCGCCTGCCTCCTCGCGCCTTGTCTGCCCCCGGCGAACCCCCTGCGCGCGGACCCTCCCATTTATCCTGCAGGCTCCTAAACTGGAGTCCAGCCGAAGCCTCGGCGGTGGAGGCGCTGGGATGCGGGAAGACGTGATGACAGCGAGCAGGCGGCCGTGAGCGCCGGGCCTTCGGTCATCGTGACCCGCGGCGCCCGGCACGCCGAGGAGACCGTCCTGCAGGAGCTGGAGCGCCTCTTGCCGGGATCGGACGGCACGCTCGCGGCCCCGATAAGGGTCGTGGTGCCTTCGGGGAGCCTGCGCCAGCACCTGAGCGCCCGGCTTGCCGGCCGGCGGCCCACGCTGGGAGTCCGGGTGCAGACGCTCCGCTCCCTCGCTGCGGAGGTCCTGGAGCGAGCCGGCGAGCCGGTGCCGAGGGCCGCCACGTTGCTCGAAGTGCTGGCGGCGCGAGAGGCGGCTGGCGTGCCGGCCCTGGCGGGTGCGCTGGCCGGGCTGGAGGACGGTTCGGGGGCGCTCGCCGCGGCGGTGCGCGATCTCCTGGATGCAGGGTTCGGGCCGCCGCACCTCGAGGCCGTGAGCGACCGGCTGGCCGAACTCGAACCACGCGGCGGCGTCGCCGTGGCCAGGGCCCGCGCAGCGGCGGAGGTGGCGGCGCGGGTCGGCGCGACGCTCGACGAGCTGGATGCCGGGGGCAGCGCTCTGCTGTGGCGCCGGGCGGCGAGTCGTCTCATGGCGTCCGGCGAGTCGGCGCTTCCTTCCCGCGGTGTGGTGATCCACGGCTTCGCCAACGCCACCGGCACGGCCGCCGACCTTCTCGAGGCGCTGGTCAGGCGGCTCGGGGCGAAGGCGGTCGTCGACGTGCCCGTGGACCCGGTTGCCGCTGCTCGACCCCTGGGGGAGAGCTTCACGCGGCGGCTGCGAGAGCGGCTCGGAGGTGCCCGCGGCGAGGCGGTGGTACCGCTCGGCCCGGCCGAGCCGCCGCGGCTTCGCATGCTGGTGGCGGACGGGCTCGAGGGCGAGGTGCGGGCAGTGGCGGCCGAGGTCCTGACGTTTCTCGAGCGCGGGGCCACGCCGGAGCGCATGGCCATCGCGGCTCGCCAGCTGGCAGCGTTCGAGGCTCCCCTTGCAACCCACCTCGATCGACTCGGCATCCCCTTCACGGTCCAGGGGGGGCAGGGGCTGGCGTCGGCGGTGCGGGGACAGATGCTCGCCTTCGCCCGGCTGCTCGAGCGCGGCGCCCGCACCCCGCTCGATGCCTGGTTGCGGCTGCGCACCGACGCCGGGCCGGCCGACGATGTGCGGGTGGGCCTTCGCGTGGCCGGCGCGATGACGTTAGGGGACGTCGCCACCCTTCGAGTCGAGGAGCTGCTGGGCTCGGAGTCCGCTCTGGCGCTGCCGGTTCGAACTCACATCGAGACGGTCCGGGAAGGCGACGCGCCGAGACTGGAGGCGCGCCGCCGCCGTCTGGCGCGGCACTGGCTCGAGCGCGCCGTCGAGGACGCGCGCGAGCTGTGCCGCGCGCTGGAGGCGCCGCCACCTCGCGAGGCCGGCCGGCAGCTCGCCGCGGTCCGCGACCTGGCGCACCAGCTGGGCGGCTCGGCGGCGTGGGCCGGAGCCGTCGGCGAGACGCTCGACGAGCTAACAGCGACGATTCCGGCCGGTGTCGAGCTCGCGTGGTCCGAACTGCTCTTGGTGCTGCGGCGGGCGTTGCCGGGCGCCGGTCGGGAGCCGCTGGGCGGGGTGGGGGGAGGTGTCCAGGTCCTGGGCGTCACACAGGCTCGCGGCCTGACGTTCGATCACCTGTTCGTGCTCGGGCTCAACCGCGACGTGTTCCCGCGTGTGGTGAGCGAGGACCCGCTGCTCCCGGACTGGGTGCGGCGGGCATTGCTGCCGGTGCTGCCGGACCTGCCGGTAAAGGCGGACGGGCAGGACGAGGAGCGGTATCTGTTCGCCCACCTGCTGGGAGCCGCGCCCGAGGTCACGCTGTCGTGGCAGGGAGCCGACGAGGACGGCCGTGAAGTCTCGCCCTCGCCTCTCGTGCAGCGCCTGCTCCTGGCCGGCGTCGGCGAGGTTGCGGAGCAGGGCCGCGAGGCCGTCTTCGGCCCCCGGCCGGCGACGCCGCTGGAGCACGCCGTGGCAGCTGGCCTGCACGGCGACCGCGACCTGTGGCAAGCCGTCATGGTGCTGGCCGAGCCCGACAAGCCCGATCTGGCCGGGATCCGGCGGCGAATCCTCGACGAGGTCGACCCCGACCTCCACGAGGCGCGAGGGCGCCAGCTCGCCGCGGCACCCGGTCCGTACCTCGGGGCTGTCGGGGCGGTTCCGCCGTTCGGTGACCGCGAAGGGCACCTGTTCGTGACGACGCTGGAGGCAATCGCCGGGTGCCCGTGGCAGACGTTTCTCCGCCGCCTGCTTCGCCTGGAGCACCCGCCCGACCCGGCACAGGAGCTCGGCACGCTGCCGCCTCGCCTCGTCGGCACCGTGGTCCACGCTGTGCTGGCTGACATTGCCGGGGAAACGTGCAGGGGGGTGGCCTGGGAGCAGGCGATCGAAGGGCCGGCCCGGGAGGTCCGCTGGCCCGCCCGGGCAACTCTCGAGGCGATAGCGGTGGCGGCGGCGGAACGTATCGGCCGCGAGTCCGGCATCGCTTCCTCCGGGCTGCGCACGGCGCTCGCGCGCCGGGCGCTGCCGTTGCTGGAGATGGCGCAAAGGCTCGACTTCCCAAACGTGCGCCTTGGTGTGCTGGGCGCCGAGGTGCGCGGCAGAGTGGCGGTCCAGGATCAGGAGCAACGCACCCGCTGGCTCCGGTTTGCCTGCGACCGGCTCGACCGGCAGCCTGACGGGGGGCTGGTCGCCACCGACTACAAGACGGGCAAGCCCGACAGGCCAGTCCGGCAGGAAAGGATCAAGCGCCGCCACCTCCTGCAGGCGATCCGGCGGGGCGAGGCGCTCCAGGTGCCGGTGTACGCCCGTGCCGCCGGCGCCGGCGGGGCGGGGCGCTACCTGTACCTGCACCCCTCGGCCGCAAGCGAGTCTAGGGAGGTAACGGTGGAGTCCGGCGACGAGGTGGCCGGCACGGCGTTGGGCGAGACGCTGGTGGTCCTGCTCGGGATGTGGGACGCCGGGTTGTTTCCGCCGCGCCTCACCGAGCCGTCGGGAGCGGAGACCTTCGCCCGTTGCGCGTGGTGCGATCTGGCCGAGGCCTGCCTTCAGCACGACTCGGGTGCGCGTGCCCGCCTGGCGCGCTGGGCCAGCTCCGACTCGAGCGCCGGCATGCTCGGGGCGTGGTGGAACCTGCGGGCGGCGAAGGGCGACGGAGGAGCGGAAACATGAGCGCCGCGACATGGGACGAGCTCGTTGCCCGCGATGCCGAGTCGCGCCGGCTCGCCCAGACCGAGTTCGAGCGACCGTTGGTGCTTGAGGCCGGAGCCGGAACCGGCAAGACGGCAACGCTCGTGGCGCGAATCGTGGCGTGGCTGCTCGGGCCCGGCTGGGAGGGGGCGCGCGCCGAGCTGGCTGCCGAGCGCCCGCACCCGGTGCCGGACGCCGAGGCCATCGCAGTGAGGGCACTGGCAGGCGTCGTGGCGATCACCTTTACGGACGCAGCCGCCGGCGAGATGGCGCACAGGGTGGGAAAGGCCCTCGCCGCCGTGGCAGCCGGGGAATGCCCGGAGTGGCTGCTGCCCGAGGCGCTGGCAGCCGCCGCCGGCGAGGCGCCATGGCGGGCGAGGGCGCTGGCGAGCTGCCTCGACCGGCTCGTAGTCTCGACGATCCATGCCTACTGTCGTCGCCTGCTGGCGGCTCACCCGTTCGAGGCCGGCCTTCACCCCTCGTTTGCGGTCGACGCGCAAGGCCTGGCGGTGGAACAGGTAGTCCAGGAAGTGGTGACGGAGGCGGCAAGGGAGGCGCTGGGCCCGCAGCCCGATGCCGACTGGCTGGAGCTGGCTGTGGTCGGATTCGGGCCGGCCGAGCTGGCGGAGTGCGTGGAGGCGCTCATCGAGGCCGGCTTGCCGCCCGAGGCGCTGGCCGCAGATTCATGCCCGGCAACGTGGAGGCACGCGGCAGTGGCCCGCCTGACGCGCCAGAGCGCGGCGCTGGTCGAATGCGGCGCCGGATTCGAGGGCGGCAAGCAGGCGAAGGCTGCGTGCGGGGTGCTCGAGGCAGCCCGAGCGACGTGCGAGCTGGCGCGGGAGGACGCCGCCGCCAGCCTGGAGGCGTTCGACCGGCTTTGCGAGCAGCTTCGGAGTGCGTGGGAGGAAGGTCAGCGGAAGCGGCTGGCGAAGTGGGCCGCCGACGATCTCACGGACAGCGAGAGAAAGGCCGTGGGCGAGGCGGTTCCGGCGCTGGTCGAGACAGCGGCGGCGCTGCGCGCCGAGATCGACCTCCTCGCCGAGCTGCAGCCTTTGCAGCTGGCGCGCGCCCGGCGGGTGGCCGCACCGCTCCTGGCGGCTGCCCGGGAAAGGCTGCGGGCGCGCGGCCAGGCCACGTTCGGGGAGCTGCTGCGCCGGGCGCGCGACCTCGTGCGGCGCGAGCCGGAAGTGGTGGCGCGCTGGCGCCGGGAGGTCCACCAGCTCCTGATCGACGAGTTCCAGGACACCGACCGCCTGCAGTGCGAGATCATCGAGACGCTCGCGCTCGATGCGCCGGCAGAGACTCGCCCGGGGTTGCTCCTGGTGGGAGACCCGAAGCAGTCGATTTACGGCTGGCGCAACGCCGACCTGGCCGCCTACCACGACTTCGTTGCGCGCGTCGTCGGCCGCGAAGGAGGGATTAAGGGCGAGCTGTGCGTCAACTTCCGCTCGGTGCCGGTGCTGCTGTCGGCAGTGGAGAAATGGGTCGGACCGCACCTCGTCGAGCGCCCCGGACTGCAGGCCGGCTTTCAGAGGCTCGCTCCGTGCCGTGAGAACCAGGGCCGGGACGGGTTCAGGCGCGGCCGGTGGGAGCCTTTGGAGGTGTGGGTCTCGAGCCCGGAGGAGGAGCCCGGGGGCGCCGGGCGCGGTGGCGGCGGGAGCCGGGGGGCCACCGAGCTGGAGGCCGTGGCGCTGGCCCGCGACCTCGCCGAGCTGCACCGCGAGGGCGGGGTGCCATGGCGCGAGGTGGGGATCCTTGTGCGCACCGGCGGGGATCTCGACGTCTATCTCGGGGCGCTGCGCGATGCCGGAGTGCCCTTCGTCGTGGAGCGCGACCGCTCCTACTATCAGCGCCGCGAGATTCTCGATGTCGCGGCGCTCGTCAGGACGGTCGTGGACCCGACCGACCACGTGGCGCTCATCGCCTGGCTGCGCTCGCCGGCCGTGGGGGTGCCGGATGCCGCCTGGCTGCCGCTGTGGCAGCGGGGGTTTCCAGACCTCGTGACGGCGCTGACCGACCGGTCGGCCGGCAGCCCTCTGGCCGCACTCGAGCGCCTGGCGGACGAGGTGGCTCGCAGCCTCCCGCCCGACGTCCCGGGGCTCGACCGCATTGCCGGCTGGGAGGAAAGCTTCAAGTCCGCCCTCGCGGTTCTCGCCGAGCTGCGGGAGAGCCTGGCCCGGGAGCCCGGGGCACGTTTCGTCGAGCGCCTGCGCCAGCTCACGCTCGTGGAGGCGATCGCCGCCGCGCGCTTTCTGGGTCGCTTCCGTGTCGCCAACTTGCGGCGCTTCTTCCGGCGCCTCGCCGCTGACCTCGGCGAGGGGGAGCAGGACCCCCACGAGGTGTTGCGGTTGCTGCGCCGCGCCGTGCGGGAGGGACGCGAGGAGGAGGAGGCGCGGCCAACCGCGGCCAGCGAGGACGCGGTGCGCGTCATGACCGTTCACCGGGCCAAGGGGCTCGACTTCGGCCACGTGTACCTGCTCCAGACCCACAAGCAGTCGCGGCGGGAAGCCGCGCCGCCCAACGCGGCGTGGGAAGGCCCCCAGGGGTGGGAGTACCGGCTGCTCGGCGCCCCGACCCCCGGCTGGCGGGCGGTGATGGAGCGGCAGAGCCAGGTCGCCGAGGCGGAACTGGTCCGCACCCTGTACGTGGCGGCAACGCGGGCCAAGCAGCGGCTCGTGGTGGCGGGGAAGTGGCCCGGCCCGAAAGCTGCCGCGCCGACCGGCTCCCACCTCGCGTTGCTGGCGTCAGAGGTCGCTCTGCCGGCGCCAGGCACGGATGGCACGGCCGACACCGACACCGCGCGGTTCGTCTGGCTCGCGCGGCGGCCGGTGCCAGAACCTGCCGCCCCCCAGCGCAGCGCCGCTGCCGACGGTTTCCTCGAGACTGCGCGGGCCGACGCGCAGCGACTCGCTGTGGCCCGCGAACAGGCGGCTGCACGGATGGCCCGGCCGTTCTCCGTGGCCGCCTCTGCCGAGGCGCACAGAGTGCTGGAGGCTTTGCTCGCGGCCCGCCGGATGGATGGTGAGGAGGGGCTGCCGGCTGCCACCGAGCGAGCCGGGTCGTGGGCTCCGGCCACGCTGGTCGGCGCGGCCGTGCACTGGGTGCTCGAGACGCTGCCGCTCGAGACCGAGCTGGTGGAGGCCCTCACGGGCCGCCTGGAGGCGCTCGCGGGGTGGGTGCGGCGCCAGGCACCCGCAGCGGTTGCCGCTGCCGTGCTGTCGGAAGCGCACGCCGTGCTGGCGGCCTTCGCCGCCTCTCCGCTGGCTCGGCGGTGGGAGCACGTCCGCGCTCACGTGATCGGCAGGGAGATCCCGCTCCTGCTGCCTCCGGACGGCACCGATGCTGTCGGCTTCGTGTCGGGGCAGCTCGACCTGCTGTTCCGGGATCCTGCGGACGGCCGGCCTGTGGTCGTGGACTTCAAGACCGACGCCCTCGGCACGGACGAGGACCTGGCGGCCAGGGCATCCGCCTATGCGAGCCAGTGCGCGACGTACGCGCGCGGGGTCCAGGCCGCTCTCGGCCTGCCGCACACACCGCGCTGGGAGCTGTGGTTCCTGCGCGCCGGCCGGGTCGTGGCGAGCGAGTGAGCAGCAGCAGGACGCCACGAGTCGTTCCGGCTAGAATGGCAAACGTGGGGAGGGTCTGGGGGTGAGCGACGGGCACACCGGTCACGCGTACCGTGGCGAGATTTCCATGGGCGTGCTGCTGGAGCGCTACGAGGTGCTGCTGCTCGACTCCTATGGAGTGCTGATCCACCAGCACGGCCCGCTGCCCGGCGCTCTCGCTCTCATCGGCACGATGAACGCCGTCGGCAAGCCCTACTTCATCCTCACCAACGACGCCTCGCGCTCCCCCCAAGCAGCCTCGCGGCGCTACCACACGCTCGGCCTCGCCATCCCGCCGGAGCGCATCATCACGGCGGGTTCCCTCATCGCCCCGTACTTTGCGGCGCGGGGCCTGCAAGGCGCTCGCTGCATCGTTCTCGGACCACCCGACTCCGAGCAATACGTGCTGGAGGCCGGCGGGGAGGTCATCCCGGCTGAAGACGACGCCGAGCCCGACGTGATCGTGATCTGCGACGAGAGCGGCTTTCCGTACCTGGAGACCGTGGACGCGGTCCTGACCGCGATCTTCCGCCGCCTGGACGCCGGCAAGCCGCTTCACCTCGTGCTCGCCAACCCGGACCTCATCTTTCCACGCGGCGAGCGCAGCTACGGCCTCACAGCGGGCAGCATCGCGCTCGTGCTCGAGGCGGCGATGGCGCTTCGCTACCCCGACGGGCTGTACCCGCGCTTCGAGCCGCTCGGCAAGCCGCACGCGCCGATTTTCGAGGAGGCGCTGCGGCGCAGCGGCAGCCGCATCATGGTCATGATTGGCGACCAGCTCTCCACCGACATCAAGGGGGCGTGCGATTTCGGCATCGATTCGGCGCTCGTCCCCACCGGGTTGACGCACATCGGCGGAGGCGGTCTGGGGGAGGTTTGCCCGACCTACGTGCTGCCGACGCTCGTGCGCGGCAGGTGAGGCCGCCCCGGTGAACTCTGTCAAGCTGGCCGTCTTCGTCTCCCCGCACGGTTTCGGCCACGCGGCCCGGGCCTGCGCCGTGATGGAGGCGGTGCGGGACCAGCAGCCTGGGGCGCATTTCGAGATCTTCACCCTGGTCCCTCGCTGGTTCTTCTCCGATTCGCTGGGCGGCGGTTTCCGGCACCACCCGCTGCGGACCGACGTGGGGCTGGTGCAGCGCACAACCTTGCACGAGGACCCGGCGGCGACGGCCGAGGCGCTCGAACGGTTCGTGCCGTTCGATCCGGCTGCCGTCCGGCTGCTGGCCGACCTCGTCGTGGCGACCGGCTGCCGGGGCGTCCTCGCCGACATCTCGCCGCTCGGCATCGCGGTCGGGCGCGCCGCCGGCCTGCCCGTCGCGCTGGTCGAGAACTTCCTCTGGAGCTGGGTCTACGAAGCGTACCTCGGGGCGGTGCCCGCGCTCGGGCGGCCGCTTCTGGCGCTCGCCGAGGAGTTCGCTCGCGCCACCCACCGCGTGCGGTGCGAGCCGGCGTGCGGCCCCGGCGACGGCAGCCGCATCGTGCCGCCCATCAGTCGCCGACCGCGAGCCGGCCGGGAGGCGACACGGCAGGCTCTCGGGGTGCCGGAGGGCCGACCGCTCGTGCTGGTGACCATGGGCGGCACACCGTGGGTTCCGGCGAGCCTGGAGCCCCTGCGCCGACGTTCCGACGTCACCTTCGTGATACCGGGCGGGGCCGGCTCGCACCGGCGCCAGGCCAACCTCGAGCTGCTCCCGCACCACTCGCAGTTCTATCACCCCGACCTCGTCGCGGCCGCGGACGCGGTGATCGGCAAGGTCGGGTACAGCACGGTGGCGGAGACGTTCCGCGCCGGTGTTCCGCTCGGCTACGTGCCGCGGGAGCGGTTTCCCGAGTCGCCGGTCATCGAGCGGTTCATCCGCGAGCGCATGCAAGGGGTGGCGGTCACGGCCCGGGAAGCGGAGACGTCCGGCTGGGTGGAGCGGCTGGATGCCCTGCTCGCCATGCCTCGTCGGCCGGGGAACGGCAGCGGGGCGGCCGCCGCCGCCGCGCTCGTGCTCAGGGCCGTGGGCGCCCCGGCGGCGCCTCCGAGTGTGGCAAGATAGCGGGCGGCAATGCGCATGACGAGCGAGGAGATCCTCCCGGCCGACACCCCCGAACTCCTGAAGGAGGTACGGGCGCTCTTCAAGGAGTACGCCTCGTCGCTCGGGATCGATTTGTCGTTCCAGGACTTCGCGCATGAGATCGAGAGCCTGCCGGGGGTCTATGCACCGCCCTCCGGCGCCCTGCTGGTCGCCACGGTGCGTGGCAAGGTGGCCGGCTGCGTGGGCGTCCGCCGCTTCGAGGCGGACATTTGCGAGATGAAGCGCCTGTTCGTGCGGCACAGCTTCCGCAACCGCGGCGTGGGGCGGCGCCTGGCGCTCGCCAGCATCGAGCAGGGGCGGGCCCTGGGGTACCGACTGATGCGCCTCGACACGGTGCCGTGGATGCGCGAGGCGCTGGGGCTGTACCGCTCGCTGGGGTTCGTCGAGATCCCCCCGTACCGCTTCAACCCGGTCGCCGGCGCGGTCTTTCTCGAGCGCCGGCTCGACTGACGGGCGGCGCTGGCGCCGTCACAGGAACAGCCAGCGGCACACGAGCAGGGCGGCGGCCAGCCCCGCCAGGTCGCCGGCGAGGCCAGCAGCAACGGCGTGGCGGGTGCGAGTTGCGCCAATCGCGCCGAAGTACACCGCCAGCACGTAAAACGTCGTCTCGGTCGAGCCGTACATCGTGGCGGCCAGCAGGCCGATGAATGAGTCCGGACCGTGGGTCTTGGCGAGTTCGCTGACCAGGCCGAGGGTGCCGGAGCCCGACAGCGGCCGCAGGAGGGCGACGGGCAGGATCTCGGCGGGCATGCCGATGGCCTCGGTGAGTGGCGAGAGCGCCCGCACCGCGAGGTCGAGCGCCCCGGAAGCCCGCACCATGGAGATCGCGACCAGGATCGCCACGAGAAACGGAATGATGCGTACCGCCACGTCGAACCCTTCCCGGGCGCCCTCCACGAAGCTCTCGTAGACCTTGACCCGGCGGGCAGCCGCGACTGTCACGATGAGCAGGAGCAGGATCGGGATCGCCCAGGTCGAGACGGCCTGCAGCGCGCTCACGAGCCGGTCTCCTCGCCGGCCGGCGGGGCAGGGAGGCGAAAGGCCGGAAGCCGCGCCAGCAGCCTGGCGGTCGTGGCCGCGACGAGGGTCGCTGTCGCCGAGGCCAGGATGGTCGGACCGACGATGGCGGTGGGGCTCCTCGAGCCGAGCGCCACCCGCACGCCGATGATCGTGGCCGGCACCAGCGTGATGCACGACGTGTTGAGCGCCAGGAACGTCACCATGGCGTCGGAGGCCGTGCCCTTGTGGGGGTTGAGCGCGTCGAGCTCGGCCATGGCCTTCAACCCCAGCGGCGTGGCGGCGTTGCCGAGCCCCAGCCACCCGGCGGCGAGGTTCATCGCCATCGCACCGAGCGCCGGATGGTCGGGTGGAACGTCGGGAAACAGGCGGCGCGCCAGCGGCCGGAGGGCCCGGGCGAGCAGCTCGACGAGCCCGCCGCGCTCGGCGACCTTCATGACTCCGAGCCACAGCGCCATCACCCCGATCAGCCCGAGGGCGATGTCGACCGCCGTCCTGGCGCCGTCAAACGCCGCCTTCGTGACCGCCTCCAGGCGGCCGTTGACCGCCCCGACCACCACGGCGAGGACCACCAGGCCGACCCAGATCCAGTTCAGCATTGCCACCCCCGCGCTGTCGCAGCGCATTGTAGGCCCGGCCAAGGCGCGAGTGCGGTACCATGACCGATCTGGCCGGGCGGCTGCCCGGCGGCAACGGAGGGATCGTGAGCACGAGCGAAACGGCGGGCCGGCCACTGCGGCCCGTGGAAGAAATCACACCGCCGCAGATCCTCGCCGAGCTGCGGCACGGGGTGCTGGGGCAGGACGCGGCGCTGCGCTACGTGTCGGTGGCGATCTACAAGCACGCCTCGGGGCGGGTCTCCGGCAACCTCCTGCTGATCGGCAACTCGGGCACCGGCAAGACCACAATCATCAACAACATCCAGAGGGTGTACCGGGAAGTGCCCGAGTACCACCCGCTGCGCGTCATGACGATCATCAACGCCAACTTGCTGGTGGACTCCGACCGCATGGAGTTCCGGCCCGAGCGCCTGTTCATCGCCCTCGAGCAGCGCGCCCGCGCCGTCATCGGCCACGACCCGACGCCCGAGGAGCTGAAGGCGGCAATGGAGCGGGCGACCATCTGCATCGACGAGGTGGACAAGATGTCCGGCATCATCGCCGGCAAGCCCAACGCCCTCGGGGTCGTGCTCCAGCAGGGGCTCCTCACGCTCATGGAAGGCGACATCGTGCCGTTCACCGCTCACTTCGTGGAGGGCGGCGTCGAGCGGGCGCGTGTCCTCGAGCTCGACACCTCGGGGATGATGTTCATCTGCGCCGGGGCGTTCGAGGGGCTGTACGACCAGGTCTACCTGCGGGTCACCACGCCCGGCAGCGGCGAGAAGCTCAAGTCGACGGCAATCCGCACCGCCGACGGGCAGGTCCGCATCGAGACGCGTTTCGCCCTCGGCGACTACTTCAAGATCGAGGACCTCTTCACCTTCGGCATGGTGCCGCAGTTCACCGCCCGCTTCGACAACGTGGTGCTGCTCTCCGACCTCGGCGTCGACGTGCTGCGCCAGATTCTCCTCCACTCTCTCGACTCGCCGTTCGTTCGCTCCCGCGACTTTTTCCGCATCATGGGGATCGAACTGGAGATCGAGGACCTCGCGGCCAGCCTCATCGCCGAGCAGGCGGAAAAGCACTCGCGCACCGGGGCGCGGGCGCTGCGCACCATCTTCGGCCGCATCGCCAACCCGCTCGAGTTCGACCCCACTTCCAGCGGCGCACTGGAGGCAGGCCCCGACGGCCGCCGGCGGCTCGTCATCACGGCGGCGCAGGTGCGTCAGGCGCTGGGCCTGTAGGCCCGTTCACACCGCCGGGAGCACGAGCTTCCACGCCGCGTACGTGAGGGCGCAGGCCAGCGTCGAGACGAGCACGCACGCCCCTGCCAGCTCGGCGTCACCTCCGAGGTCGACGGCCACCGGGTACGAGGCGATGGCCGTGGGCGCCGCCAGCATCAGCACGCCGATCGCGACCTCGAGCGGCGGCCGGTGCAACGCCGCCAGCACCCAGAAACCGAGCGCCGGCAGCAGCACCAGCTTGACCGTCGCCGCCGCGGCGGCCCGCCTCCACAAGCCGGTCGGGGCGCTAGCCTGGAGCTGGCTGCCGAGCGCGAGCAGCGCCCCGGGGAGGGCGAAGTCGCCGAGCGTCCGCATTGTCGCTCCGAGCCAAGGCCAGGGCTGCCACTCGAGGGCAGCCAGCCCGAGTCCCGCCAGCGCCGCGGCCACGAGCGGGTTGCCGAGCACCCTGAGCGAGGTCCTCGCGAGGCCGGGATGTCCGGGGCGGGCGAGCAGCAACGCCAGGGCGCCGAGCAGGTTCATGGCCGGGATCAGCAGCGAGGCGGTGACGGCCGCCATGCGCAGCCCCGGGTCGCCGTAGGTCGCGAGGATGAGCGGGAACGAGAGGTACGCGATGTTGCCTCGCATCGCGGCCTGGGTCGTGACGCCGAGCGCCGGCCCCGGCAGGCGTGCGAGCCGGCCGGCGGCCCATGCCGCGGCGGCGGCGAGCGCCGTGCCGCCGACCGTCACGGCCACCAGAGCCGGGGAGAAGTTGGCCTCCAGCGGCGAGGTCCCGATCTTGGCCAGCAGCAGCGCCGGCAGCGCGAGGTTCGCCACCAGCCGGTTGAGCCCCGCCGCCGCGGCGGCGTCCACGAGTCCCCACCGCCGCGCCAGGCACCCCAGCGCGAGCAACGCGAACACCGGCACGAGTCCGCCCAGCACGCTCACGCCGCGGAGTGTAGCCGAACGGCCGGCGCAGCCTGCCGCGTTGGGAGTCGTGCAACTGGCCTCCCTACCGCCGGCGGCCCGGGTCGCCTCGACGCGCGGTGCCAGCCGGCCGGCCGAAGAGAGGAAGGCTCCCCGGCGTTAACCGGGGAGCCTCGTTCGGATTGCGTCGTGCGGGACGGAACGCGACTACTGCGCGACGACCGTCACGTCGTCGAGGAACATGTTGTTGCCGTACGCGCTCGTGGCGAGGAAGCCGAGTCGCACCGTCGAGCCCTTGTAGGTGGTGAGGCTGACGGTGTGCTGCTTCCAGCCGGTCGAGCCGTCGTAACGGTTGATGGCCGACCCCACGTTGGTCCACGTGGTGCCGTTGGTGGAGACTTGCGGCTGGATCTTGTCCGCGTAGCTCGAGTAGCCCGTGTCGTGGTACATCCAGAACGTCAGTGTCACGGTGGTGTAGCTCGAAGCGATGGCGAAGCCGGACGTCCGGTAGTAGCGCGTCGCGGAGCCGCTCGAGGCGTTGTAGGAGTTGAACTTGGCCATGTAGGTGCCGCCGTGCCTCGAGCACGTGGGATAGGTTCCGGAGGTGACCAGCGACCAGGTTCCCGCCGTGCCGGAGGTGTCCACCTGGGCCCAGCCGGTGCTGGACTCGAAGCCGTTGCTGAACAGCGTCACCGGCCCGCCGGACGCGGTGGAGGTGAAGTTTTTGCCGGTCTGGTTGGCGCCGTTGACGGTCACGGCGAGGCTCGTCGGGCTGAAAGTGTAGCCGCTGCGGCTCGGAGTGACGGTGTAGCTGCCGTTGGCCAGTCCCGCGAACGTGTAGTTGCCCGACGCATCGGTCGTGGTGGTGCCGGTGCTCGCGCCGGTGAGCGACATGGTCACGCCGGAAGCCACCGCGCCGCTCACGGTGCCCGAGATGCTGTAGGTCGGCGTGGGCATCGTCACCGTGGCGGTCACGGTGTAGCTGCCCGCCGCGTAGCCGTAGGCGCCGATGCTCCACGTGGCCACCGTCGGGTTGGTGTAGGACAGCGACTCGTTGGTGGTGCCGCCGTTCCACGAGCGACCGTAATAGCTGCTCGTCGTCGGGTGGGTGGGGCTGTTGTTGACGTACAGGTCGATGTCCGCCGACAGGCCGGTCAACGTGATCGAGAGGTTGGTGGCGCCGCTCGGCACGGCAATCGTGTAGTACTTCCAGGCCTTCAACCCCACCGTGCCGGCCACGCCCACGCCGCTGGTCAGCGGCGTGTCCTCGCTGACCGCCGTGCTCGTGAAGTTCTTGCCGGTCTGGTTGGCGCCGCTGATGGTCACGGCGATGCTCGTGGGACTGAAGGTGTAGCCGGAGAGGCTCGGGGTCACCGTGTAGCTGCCGTCGGTGAGGCCGGTGAACGAGTAGTTGCCAGAGGCGTCGGTGGTCGTGCTGCGGGTCGCGGTGCCGGTGAGGTTGATCGTGACGCCGGACGCCACGGCCCCCGAGACCGTGCCGGAGATGCTGTAGGTCGGCACCGCCGAGCTGGTGAAGTTCACGCCTGTCACGTTGGCGCCGTTCACCGTCACCGTGGCACTGGTCGGGGAGAACGTGTAGCCGCTGCGGCTCGGCGTCACCGTGTAGGTGCCGTTGGCCCTGCCGCTGAAGGTGTAGGTGCCGTCGGCGGCGGTCGTCGTGCTCCCGGTGCCGGCGCCGCTCAGGGTCATCGTCACGCCCGAAGCGACGGCGCCGCTCACCGCGCCAGAAATGCTGTAGGTGGCGCTGCCGCAGCCGTCGAACTTGAACGCCGCGACTCGTGTCTGTCCCGACCCGCCGTACTCGGTGGTGAACCAGAACGTGCAGTCATCGGTGGGGTCGATGCCGATTCCCGCGTAGTCGCCCCAGCGCTCGTTGTTGGTCTTGGACGTCGTCGCGTCCTGGATCACGTACTCGCCCTGCGGCATGGTGCCGAGCGGATCGCTGGCGTAGCGGCCGCGGAAGTAGATGGACGGGTAGTACGGCGCGGTGGTGCCGGTTCGCGTGTAGCCGATGGCGATGTTGCCGGCGCCGTCCATGGCGGCCGAGCCGACCGAGCGATGGACGTTGGCCTCGCCACCGACCACGCCTTCCTGGTACAGCGACCAGTTCCCGGTGCCGGTCTTGCGCAGCTCGAACCAGCGCAACGCGGCGTGGTCGGTGCCGTCCACGTCGGTCACGTAGCAGCCCACCAGCGTCTGGTAGGACCCGAAGTTCCGGTACTGGAGCGGGAAGTGGAGAGGCTCGCGGATGGGATCGATCTTCTGCGAGGTGCCGGGCTGGGGCATGCAGGCCCAGATGTTGCCCATGCCGCACAGGGTCATGTCGTAAGGCGAGATCTGGACGCTCGGGAGGACCGTGAGGGTGGAGTTGGCGGGGGTCGCCCAGTCGACGCTCAGGGCCCACATCTCGAGAAGGTCGTAGGTCTTGTTGGTGACGCCGTCCTGCTGGGCCCGGTCACGAGGCCGCATGAAGAGCGCCGGGGAGCCGTTGGGCGGCGGGTTGGGGCCGTGCACGGTGGCCGGCAGCACGAGCTGGAACCCGGAGTTGGGCAACGCCGCAACGGAGAACTTCTGGAACGTCGCCGGCTGCCCGGCGAGCATCTTGGCCCGATCCAGGGCCACCACGTCCCGCTTGCCGGAGGCGCCGGCGTTGATGCCGACCAGGTACGAGCCGCCGTTGCCGTTTTGCGGCCAGATGCCGTACTTCGGGTAGTCCGGGGTGCTGGTCTCGACGTTCGAGAACGTGTAGGCGTACCAGGTGCCGGTGGGGTCGCCGGTCGTCGACACGTACACGCACAGGTGCCCGCCGCTTGACGGGAACTCCGAGATCAGCCAGCGGTCGGCCGCCCGGTCGTAGAGGACGATCGGATCGCAGTAGCCGCTGCTGCAGGGAGCGCCCGAGGCCAGCGACTGCAGCGTGAACGTCTTGAGGTTGGAGCCGGTGCTCTTGTCGAGGATCCTCACCGTGGAGACCGACTGGTTGACGCCTTGCACGAAGTGGTTGGGACCCACGTCGCCCGTGGTGTCCGGCGGGGACGAGCTCGAGGTCTGCCCCGCGAAGTTGTGGATGAGGGTGCTGAGGGCGCCGGGCTGCGGCGCCGGCCCGTTCAACTGCAGCTCGAGCAGCGGGTCGATGCGGGGGATGACCTCGTAGTGGAGCGGGATGAACCCGAAGTCTTCCCGGCGCTTCATCTCGAGCCCAAACTTGTACGCATCCATGGACTCGTCCGGCAGGTCTCTCACGGCCTGCGTGACGGTCGGCACCACGGGCTCGCTGACGTACACGGGCCCGCTGCGCACCGGCGCGCCCTCCTGCGCCAGCCCCACGGCGCACACCATGGCTGCCAACACCGTTGCGAATATCGCCTTTTCCCTCATTGTCGCGTTCCTTTCGAGGATTCGATGTCCTGCACGATCCGTTCCACCTGTCCGCCTATCAGTTCGTCATGCTCGCCGCCGCCGTCCTGACGTACTTGTTCTCCGACCTCCCCGCTTGAGCCAGCAGCTCCTCCGGAAGCGGTTCGAGGAGGGCCCGGGAAATCTCCAGGAAGTCCACGTCGGCCCGGTGGACCTTGACGTGGTACCCGTCCACGCTCGCCAGCTCCGGCGGGAAGGACTCAAGCTTCCTTCCCTTGTTCCCGAGGTAGGTCTTGCTGAAGAGCACCTCGGGGCCCTTGTGGATCGACACGCTCACGCGCTCCATGAGCACCTTTCCCTTGGATGGAGGAGTGGATGCGGGGGGAGCTTCCTCCACGTAGCGCTTCTCTTCCATCCAGACCTCGAAGTCGAGCTCGAGGCCGCCATGGTGTCGCACGATGGCGGGATCGAGCAGGATGCCGCGAATCACCATGTTTCTGGAATCCGCCGGCTGGCCGTCGAGCTCGACCAGGCGGCGAAGCGCCTCGTCGCGGACCTCGGGGACGCCCGCCTTTCCGGCGCACCGCACGAGTACCTCCCGCTCGGAAATCCGGCGCACGGCCGCCAGACGCACCTCGGGGTCGCCGCTGGAAAGGGCGAGCTCGGCGAGCCGCGTGCGGTCCTCGATGAAGCCCACGGCCTGGGCGCGCGCGCCGGCCGCCGTCGCCGAGGCGGCGAGGCGGGCGAGCAGCTCGGGGTCCTCGAGCCGGGCCAGCGCCTGGTGCCTCACGTCCTCGTCGGGGTCCGAGGCCGCGATCCCGGCCAGGACCTGCGAATCGGAGATCTTCGTCACCGCGAGGCGGCGGACCACCCAGTCCCGGCTTCCGCGCGCCACCGCCGCCAGTGCGGAGGGCGCGGAGAGACGCTTGACGGCGGTCGAGCGGACGCGGGCGCTGCCGTCCTCAAGGGCGATGGCGGTGAGCAGGTCCTGGTCCCCCAGGCGCGCCACCGCCCAAGTGCGCACCTCGCTGTCCGGGTCGTGGCGCGCGAGGGCGGGAAAGAGGTCCGGGGCGCTGTCCAGGCGGCGCACCGCGGCTGCCCGGACCTTCCCGTCCGGGTCGTGGCTGGCGATGCGACGCAGAACCTCCTGGCTCGCCACCCGCGCGGCCGCTTCCCGGCGTACCTGGGCGCTGGCGTCGGCCAGTGCGACGCGCTCGAGGAGGAGCTGATCGTCGAGCCTGGATACCGCTCGAGCCCGCACGCGGGGGTCGTCCTCGGTCTCGGCGATGTGTCCCAGGACAGCCTGGTCCAGCATGACGTCGACCGCCGCCCAGCGAACGTCGGGCGATGGGTCACCGGTAGCGAGCCGTTGCAACAGAGCCTGGTCGGTGACCCGGGCGATCGCGGCCAGGCGCACTCCAGAGTCGGAGCCTTCCCTGGCCAGGAGCGAGAGCAGCCCTGGCTCGGCGACTCTCGAGACGGCCGCGACGCGGACGCCCGTGTCGTCATCCTCGAGCGCGACACGGGCGAGGGTTCTCTCGTCCGTGATGCGCTCGACGGCGAGGCGCCGGAGGGCCGGTGACGGCTCGGCCATCGCCAGGTGGGCCAGGAGTTCGGCGTCGGTGATGCGCGAGACTGCAGTCGCACGAACTTTCGAGCTGGGTGTCCGCCGGGCGACCTCGGCGAGGCGCGCCGGGTTCCCGAGGGCCTGGGCCGCCAGGTTCGCCGCCTCCTCGTTGTGGCCCTGGAGCGCGAGCCTTTCCAGACGCTCGGGGGAGGAGATCCCGGTCACTGCCCGGAAGCGGACTCTTCGGCTGGGGTCCCTGAGAGCGATCCGCGCCAGCAGATCCTCGTCCCGCAGGCGTGCCACCGCTTCCTCGCGAACGTAGGGATCGGGGTCGTCCAGGGCGGCCTCGATGAGGACCGAGCGGTCGGCCGTCCGGGCGACGGCGGCCTTCCTCACAACCCAGTTCGGGTCGCGAGCGAGCTCGGCCAGGACCTCCGGTACGGTCACCCGACCGATCGCGGCGGCGCGCACCCGTTCCCGGCCGGCGTCGTGGGCGATCCGCGCCAGGATCTCCTGGTCCGCCAGCCCGGCCACGGCCTGGAGCTGCACCTCCTCGCTCTCGTCGTCCATGGCGATGCGAGCCAGGAGCTCCTGGTCGGCGAGCCCCGCCACGGCGCGGGCGCGCACCGCCGGGTCGGGGTCAGTGAGGGCCGCCTTCTTGAGTGCCTCCTGGTCGCCAGGGTCCACAGTCTGGGGACAAGTCTCGGGAGCGAGACCGCCGCGATCCGCTGCGGGCGCCGCCGGACCCTGCCGCGCCGGTGACGGTTCGGGCTGCCGGGCGAGGGCGGCCGGTGTAAGAGGGAGGAAGGCCGCCCCGAGGGCGAGACTGACGAGCGCAACGAGCCTTCGGGTCCTGCCGTTGCCGTCGGGCCGGGCCGGGGCGCCACGGAGAGTCGGGATGCGGCGGATTCGGCCCGCTGCCAAATCGCTCGTGAACTCCCACGGAGGGCGCGACAGGTCCTGGCGAAGCATGAAGCTGCCGTACGATACACCCTTTTTTCCGCGGCGCAAGCCCTTGCGGCCCGGCGCCGAGTGCGCGGCCGGCGCTCGCGCAGGCTCGCGGCGCTTTCCGGCGCCGCAGGCGACGATCCCCTCGCCCTGCACAACTGCGACCCTGGCCTGCCCTGCGGCCACACTGTTCCGACCCGCCTTTGAGAAGAATGGCCGGTTCTCCTGCTTGTACTGCCCGGGGTTCAGATCCACCGTGTACTGGCCGACCTGCGCTCCGGTGCCGTCGTGGAGCGTTACGCCGACCCGCGCTGCCACGGAGCCGGTGTTGGTGAGGGCGATGTTGGTCCGGTAGGCGCGGTTCTCTTGAAGCTGGGTGAGGTAGGTGGAAGCTCCGGTACCCAGCGGGGAGACGGCCTGGTAGGCGTCGTAACTCTGGCCGAACGTGCCGCCGGGGTAGCAGGCGGCGGATGCAGCCACGAGGTTGTATGTCCGGGACGACACCTTGAGCGGCTGATCGGACACGACCTCCAACGCCGCCGAGCCGGTCGCAGCAGGGGTCATGCCCGCCGCCGACGCGGCGAAGCTGTCCACGACGTCCTGCAGGATGAGCTGGTGGCCGGCCGGCGCCTCGACCGTGCGCGAGAGCACGCCGGAGGCGAGGTGGAAGCGCAGGGTGGCGGTTGCCGCCGCACTGCCCGGGTTGAGCAGCCTGAGATCGGTGCGCCACTGGCTCTGGTTCGCGCCCGGGCGTGCGAGGCGACCTGCAGCCACGCCCGGTGCTCGGACGGCGGCGGCGGTGTCCACGGGCCGATCCACACGTACGCCGCAGCTCGCCCTGGCTTTGTTGGAGCGGCGTCGGAAACCGCCGTGATCGTCAGCGTCTCCAGCCCGGTGAAGCCGGCGGGAACGTCGCACACCGAGTAGAAGAACCGCACGGCGCCCGCCCCCAGGTTGATCGGCGCCACGACCGGGTCGTTGTAGTCGGGCTTCTCGTCGGCGCCCTGGTGGTACAGCCTCCACGTCAGGCCGGAGCTCGAGCCCGGCGTGAGCGTCACGTTGAGCGGCGGGCCCGAGTCGAGGCCCTCGAAGTGATGCGGGAAGACGATTCTCACCGGCGCCGTGTCGGCGCGCGCGGAGTTGCCGCCCGACACCTTGAAGGACTGGCTCGGAGGGCTGTTGCGATTGATGAGCCGGAACGGCGTCGGCTCCGCGCACGTGATGCCCTCCGCCTGGACGGCGTCGAGGACGCCCAGGCGCATCGCTGCTGCAGCGGCGAGCGAGAGGGGCGACTGCTGGCCCTCGTAGCAGACGTAAAACTCGCCTTCGCACCCGGTGCAGCCGGGGCCCCCGCCGTAGTCGAGCGTGACCTTGGTGTGCAGCTCCCATTTTCCGGAACCGATCTGGATCCCGTTCGGGCACACCGGCACGGTGGAAACGTCGATCTGGAGGGCGTCCCAGTCGGTCCCGGCCGCCTGCGGCAGGTGGCTGCGGATCCACGGCAGGCGCTCCGGAGCGGGCTTGCCGGTGGCCGAGAGGTTGTACTGTGGCGTGCCGCTGCTGTAGTCGAGCAACGAGATGCGCGGCTCGAGACCGGGGGTGTGCACGATCGGCGATCGCACGCCGCTGGCGGTGGCCAGCCCCTGCGTGGGGAACCTCACCGCCGCGAAGAGCTTCCCGCTCCTGCCGAGGCGCGTGGCCTGGTCGCACACGTCCTGGGTGAGCTCTTGATACGTGTAGGCCCAGAGGTTCGCCTCCCAGTAGAGGTACGGTCCGGCCAAGGCGACTTGCGAAGCCGTCCCAGCCGTGTCGCGCCGCGTTTCCCCGCCGACCGGGGGCGTCGGTCCCGGGACCACGTACACCTCGTCGGAGCACCCATTGTTGTAGGCGCTGCCGATGATGAGCGGCAGGAGGGCAGCCATGAAGACCAAGGTCGCGGCCGCCAGGAGCCGGCGGGAAAGTTTGCGGCTGGAGCTGCTCGTGGATTCCATGTCGTCCCCACCTCGTTGGCTGCGACGATCAGTGGGTGAAAGCGAGACCTCGACTCCAAGACAAAGGTCCAAGTGGGGCAGGGTCAAGACGTTGACAGACCGGGCGACGAAGGGTCGGTGCTGCGGCCCGGGCGTGCTAGGCTTTCGCCCTGGAGGAACGGCGATGAAGGGTCGATGGCGCCGCATGCTCCTGCGGCTCGCCGCAGCTCTCGCGGCCGGCGTGAGCGGTGCGAACGGGCAGGAGGGCCCACTCGATCTGGGACTGGTCATCGCGCAGCAGTCGCGGCCGTCTTTCTCGATCATCGGAGCGGGAGCGCGGGCGGCAGGGATGGGGGGTGCGTTCACGGCGCTGGCCGATGACGCGTCGGCCGCCTCGTTCAATCCGGCCGGGCTCGCGCTGCTGATCAGGCCGGAGGTGTCGGCGGTGTTCGCCGCCCGCCGCCTCGAGCGCAGCGACAGGGATGTCGTCGGCCTCGATCCCGGCAACCCGGTACGCTACAGCGACACTCGCGTCAGCTTCAGCACCGGCGACGTCAACTTCGCCTCCTTCACGGTGCCGGTCGAGGCGTGGCGCCGCAACCTCTGCCTGCAGCTGTCCTACCATCGCGTCATCGACCTCGAGCAGGTGAGCGACCGCCGGTTTTCCGGCACGCCGGCCGCCGGCCAGCCGGTGGAGGTCCGGCAGCGCATCGATCAGCACGGCGACATCCACGCGCTGTCTGTCGCCGCCGCCTACCAGCTCACGCCCCGGATGTCGCTGGGGACCTCCCTCAACCGTTGGCGGGGCCAGTGGGACTTCGCGAGCCTCAACGAGCTGCGCGCCTCTGGCGAGGCAACAGGTGCCGTCCTGAGCTACAGCCAGGACACGGCCATCGAGGGGTGGAGCTGGAACTTCGGCGTGCTGCTGCGCTACCCGCGCCTCGATGTCGGGTTCGTGTACCGCACGCCCTACGACGCCACCTTGACGTACAAGGCCCGCGTCCGGGGCAGCTTCCTGCCGGCCGCCGAGCCGCCGCGGGAAGCGCTCTCGCTGCACTGGCCTTCCTCCTGGACGGCCGGCGTGGCTTTCAAGCCCACCGAGACCTGGCGGATCACCGCCGACTACTACCGGTACTACTGGTCGAAGATGGACATCCGAGGCGTCGAGATCGAACGCGAGGACGGCACGAAGAGAGTGGGATCGGTCAACTTCTTCGACCTTCACCCGTCGACCGAGACGGGGACGCTGGACGCGGGCAACTGGCATCTCGGCTCGGAGCTCACGTTGTTCGCGGGCCGCACACCGTTCCAGCTCAGGGTCGGGTACTTCCAGGACCAGCAGCCGCAGGGCCTGGTCGCGGTCGAGAGGGGGCGGCAGCTGGACGAGGGGTTTTCGGGCGGGGTCGGGGTGAAGCTGGGGCCGTTCGCGGTCGACCTCGCCTACCAGCGCCTGAAGTCGGCGCGGCGGCAGGTCCAGTTCATCGACCCCCGGATCGTGGTGACGGAGGAGCCGCTGCCCGGCCAGATCGCGCTCGCTCGCCGGACGGTTCGCGAGCACCGGCTCTTCCTGTCGCTGCTCTACCAGTTTTCGAGAGCCACGACCGATCGCGCCCTGCGCTACCTGTTCGTGGGGCCTGCCGGGGAGTGAGTCGGCGATGAGGGGGCGAACGCTGCTGCTGGCCGTGGCTCTCGCAGCCGTGCTGCAGGCCGGGGTGGCCAGCGCGGCGGTGCAGTGGTACGAACACTACGAGGCCGGACTGGCGGCCGAGGAGCAGGGGCGCTGGGAGGAGGCGGTGGGGCACTTCCGGGCGGCACTGCGGCTCGGCCCGCGACCGCGCGCCCGGGTTGCCACGTACGGGCAGAATTTTCTGTTCGACTACGACCCGTTCCTGCACCTGGCCCACTGCTTGATCGAGCTCGAACGGCCGGACGAAGCGGCGGAAGCGCTGCGGCAGTCGGAGCGCTTCCGGGTCTCCCCTCGGCCGCGCCTGCACGCGCTGCGGGTGCGCCTGGAAGGCCTGCGGTCCGCGAGCCCCGCGGACGCCGGGCAGAAGGTCCCGACGGTGCCGGTGGGAGGAGACGACGAACCAGTCGAGATGTCGCCTTCCGCCCCGGCGGCCGAACCGGTGGAACCTTCCCGGACCGCGCAGGAACCAGAGCCCGCGGCGACCGCCCCGGGCGGCGGCATGCCGGGGCCGCGCCAGTCGGTCAGCCCGACCCCGGTCCCGGTCGCCGTCCCCGGTCGGGCGACCCGTGACACGCCGCCGTCACCGGCTCCTTTCGTCGAGAGCGAGGCTGCCCCGCCGGTGCCGGCCCCCGTCGCCACCCGTGAGGCGGCAGGCGAGGCGAGTCCGAGCGGGGGCGCCGGCTTCCCCGGCGGGGCGCCTGTCATGGCCGCGGCGGTGGTGGTCGCAGCGGTGGTGGCCGCGATCGCACTCGTGGTGCTGGTGCGCACCCGCCGGCGGGCTGCCGGGGAGACGCCGGCGACGCTGGTCGTCCGGGGCGAGACGACTCAGGTCGGCGGAGGAGGGCGGCTGGGGCCGTATGTCCTCGGGACAACCCAAGGCCGCGGCGGCATGGCGACGACCTACCGTGCGACGCGCAGCGCCGACGCGGCCACCGTGGCGCTCAAGGTCCCCCACGAGAGCTGCCTCGTCGACGAGGGGTTCCGCACCCGCTTCATGCGGGAGGGCGAGCTGGGGCGAGCCCTCCACCACCCGAACATCGTGCGCATCCACGATGTCGGGGAGGATCGGGGCCGGCCCTACCTGGCCATGGAGCTGCTGGAGGGGCGCACCCTCAAGCAGGAGCTCCGCGAGGCGGGGCGCCTGCCGGAGCGACGCGCGCTCGAGATCGTCCGCGCCATCGCAGAGGCGCTCGACTACGCCCACGCCAAGGGCGTGATCCACCGCGATCTGAAGCCGGAGAACATCATGGTGCTGGCGAGCGGAGCGATCAAGGTGATGGACTTCGGCATCGCCCGCGTGGCCGGCCAGCCCGGCCTCACCGGCACCAACCTGTTCCTGGGCACGCCGCTGTACGCCGCGCCGGAATCGGTGGACGCCAGGCACGTCGATCATCGCGCCGACCTCTACTCCCTGGGGATCATCCTCTTCGAGCTGCTGCAGGGCACGGCGCCGTTCGTCTCGGAGTCGCCGTTCCGCGTCCTCGAGATGCACATGCACGCGCCGCTGCCGACGCTGTCCTCACTGCCGCAGCCGGTCCGGCCCGCGGTCTGGGCGGTAGTCGAAAAGCTGTGCGCGAAGGACCGACAGGCGCGGTACGACAGCGCGGCGTCCCTTCTCGTCGACGTCAACCGGCTGCTCCACGACTTGCAGTGACCGCCTCGCAGATGCGGTTGCGGCCGGCGTTCTTGGCCCGGTAGAGCGCCGCGTCGGCGGCCTTGAGCAGCGCCGCGGCCTCGCTGCCCTGGCCCTCCGCCAGGCCGCCGCTGACCGTGACCGCCAGCGTCGGCCGGCCGCTGCCCGAGCCACGCCGTCGCGGCGTGCGCTTCGGCCGGTCCTCGGCGCGCAGGACGAACGGCGAGGCGGCGATCGCCTCCCGCACCGCCTCGACGTGCGGCCGCACCTGGGCGAGGGTGCGGCCCGGAAAGAGCAGCGCGAATTCCTCGCCGCCCCAGCGGTACGCCTTCCCTCCCCCGCCGACGAGCGCCAGCCGGCTCGCCACCATCCGCAGCACCTGGTCGCCCACCTCGTGCCCGTGCGTGTCGTTGACCGATTTGAAGTGGTCGATGTCCACCATTGCCGCCACCAGGGGCCCATCCAGACCGCGCAAGTCCTCTTCGAGGGCCCGCCGGCCGGGCAGCCCGGTCAGCGGGTCGAGGAAAGCCAGCTCGAACGCCGACCGTGACATGCCCACCAGCACGACCACCGCCCCCAGCGCCAGGAGCAGCGGCAGCCAGGCGCTGCCGGGCCCGGCGGCGAGGCCGCCGACGGCAAGCCACAGCGACCCGAGCAGGCTCCCTTCCAGCGCCGTGCGGCGCTGCACGGTCCGCAGGATGACGACGAGCGACGCCAGGAGAGCGGCGGCGAGGCCGGCCAGCGGCAGGGGAACCGGCGATCCGGCCGGCGTGTAGAGGATCGCGGCGATCGCTCGGTCCTGGAACGACAGCCACAAGAACGCGGCGCCGAGCGGTGCCGCGGCCACCACGACCCCGCACCCCAGGCCGCCGGCCGATCCGAGTGGCCGGTCGGAGGCGAGCGCGATGCTCGCGAGAAGCAGAGGGAGCAGCAACGCCGTGGCCGCCCAGGCGAAGGAGGCCGGGCCGTCGTCTCCCGGTGGGCCGCCCCAGCGGCGGGTGGTGTCGAACGCCAGGGCGAGCGCCAGGACGGCCCACAGCCCGCGACTGCGCCGCAAGGCGAGGGCGAGCAGCACGGCCCCCCCTAGCGCCGCGAGCACCGTGGCGGGCAGCCACGGGGTGACGCCTTCCCGGAGTCCGGGGGCGGCCGCCAGTGCCGCTGCAGCCACGCCGCCGGCGAGCGCCGGCGCCAGGGCCGGGAGGAGGCCGCGACCTCTCACCATGCCCGCCACTGCGGTGCCGGCCAGGCGGTTGCGGCTGCACGCCGAGTCATGCATCACCTCGCATCCGGGCTCCGGTGTCGCGCTCGACCTTGGTCGTGGCGCGGCCGTCGAGGGTGCCACGCCAAGGCCAGCTGCACAAGCCGGTCCGGACCGAGATGCGACGGTGGCCGAGCTACGAGCGCCGAGAGCGCGAGCCCGAGGCGGGTGGGCGACGGACTGGGGAAGGTGCGGCAGTTGCCGTGGCCGGGCGACGGGCACGGCCGTTACCGGTATCGGCAGCGTCGAACACCTCGATTGTCCCGTTGCCGGTGTCGGCAACCGGGGTCTCCGAGCCCCACACGGCGATGCCGTTGCGGCCGTCTTCCTTGCCGGCCTTCGCCCGCGCACTGGCCAGGGCAACGCGAAGCTTGTCGGGCAGGCCGAAGTTCGGGGGTAGAAGCAAAAAAGGGTCGCTCAGCCGCCGGAGGCGCCCCGCCTGCACGAACCCTATCGCAGTCGTGACCCAGCGGAGGCGGCGGAGGTCGTGGACAGAAGACTGCCGCGAGAGCCATTCCACACAGGAAGCCGGCTTGTGTCCGCCCAAACGAAACGGGAATCGCACCCTCTCGACCGATTCGCCGCGCACCTCGACGTCTCCCTCCGCGGCGACAGCGCGGTGTTCGCGTCGAGCCGTTCCTCGCTGGCCGGTAGGCCCCAAGCCCTCGGCACATTCTGCCCATCTCGAACCACCGCCTCGGGGACCGGACGCAACTGGCCGAGAGCGGAGACCCGGAGCGTGTCGGCACCCGCGGTGCGTTGTCTGGTCCCCGTCGCCCACTTTCCCGCGAGGGTGTTGCTGCGGCGAGCGCCACGGTGCAGGCGACCTCCACGTCGAACGAGAAGGCCTTCGGGGCACCGGTCCGCTCGCACCATGCGTCGAAGACGTCCGTGGCGCCGGTCGCCGGCACGTGCGTGACGACCCGCATGCCGGCGAAGGCGGGAGCGGTGTGAGCGTAGTCACGGAATCTTCACGGACCCGGCGCCATCTTCATGCCGGGGGTCCAACGAAGTGTCGATCCGGGCCGGGGGGAGCCATGAGCGAAGAGGCGAGGATCAAAGGTGAAATGAGCTTGCGAAGGTTCGGCGCGATGGCGGGTCTGTCGCTCGCGGTTGTGGTGGGCACCGGCTCGCCCCCGTCGCTCACAGTGGCAGGCACGGCCGCGGAGGGTGCGGCGCCGCGCCGGGCGTTGGGGCGAGCGGTCAGCGCCACGGTGTTTGCGGACGTGCCGGAGGGGCACCCGTTTCAGGTGTTCGTGGAGCGGCTGTACGAGCTCGGGGTCACGGCCGGGTGTGCCACCGATCCGTTGCGTTACTGTCCTGACGACCCGGTCACGCGCGCCCAGATGAGCGTCTTCTTGCTGCGCGCGAGGTACGGTCCGAGCTACACGCCGCCGCCTGCCTCGGGGGCCGTCTTCGTGGATGTGCCGGTGTCGAACCCGTTCGCCCCCTGGGTGGAGCGGCTGGCCGCCGAGGGCATCACGGCCGGGTGCGGGGTCGACCCGCCGCGTTTCTGCCCTGACGACCCGGTCACGCGCGCCCAGATGAGCGTTTTTTTGCTGCGCGCCCGGTACGGCTCGGGCTACGACGCGCCACCCACGGCGGTGGCCACCTTTGCCGACGTGCCGGCCACCGACCCGTTTTTCCGCTGGGTGGAGCAGCTCGCCCGCGAACGCATCACGGCCGGGTGCGAGGTCGACCCTCCGCGTTTCTGCCCCGACCAGCCGGTCACCCGCGGCCAGATGGCGGTGTTCCTCGGGGTCAACTTCTACCTGCTGCCCGCGGCGCGGGAGTGGCACCAGCACGGACACGACGAACAGCGCACGAGCTTCACCGAGCAAGTCGTACCCCATCCTTGGCAATGGCTGTGGGCCTGGAACGGTCCCGACAGCAGCGGTGGCGTTGCGAAGGTGACGAGCAACGGTTCGCTGCCCCGCAACGTCCAGCCGGTCACCGGAGGCGGCCGGGTCTACGTGGCCGCCGGGGCCGACGGAGTCTTCGCGCTGTCCGAACTCTCGGGCGCGGTGCTCTGGCAGCAAGCGGGGATTGGGGACGTTCGCTCCACGGTGGCGTTCGATCCCGACACCCAGATGGTCATGGCGTTCTCAACGGGCGGTGTGCTGTATCGCCTGCGCGCCGACGACGGGACGGTGGTCGGCCAGTTCGCCTCCGGGCAGCCGAGCCCCCTTCCGTTGCCGCCGGCTCTCGTCGACGACCGCGTGCTCTTCGTGGCGGGCACCAAGCTGTTCGCTCTGAACAAGGTGTCGCTGGCGCCTGTGTGGACTTACGAAGGGGAAGCCACCGTGGTCACCCCGCCGGCGTACTCCCGGTCCCGGGATCTCGTGGTGATCGCCACCGAACCGGATCTCAACGTCCACGGTGTGCGCAACTCCACCGGAGAGCGAGTGTGGCGCCGACGTCCGGTTCACCCCGACCTCGGTGTCGGTGACCCCACCGAGTTCAGGCTCGGCTGGCCGGTGGTGGCCGACAACACCGGCGTGGTGCTCGTGAAGGTTCGCCTGCGTTGGCAGAGCATCTGGCGCGAGTGGCCGCAAACCAACGAGGGGATGCGCCAGCTCCTCGCCACCTACCCGCAGGACCAGGCGCTGTTCGCCCTTCGCCTCGACGATGGCACCGTGCCTTACGTGGTGAACGTCGGCCACGGCGGCTACGGCGACACCGACTACCTGCCCATGGGTCCGCAACCGGTCGTGAAGCGGCTCGTGCACGGTCGCGAAGTGGGATACACCATCATTCGCGCCAGGCATGCCTACGACGCGCGCTGGGATTCTCACTTCGGCGAGCTGGTCCTGGACGCCCAGACGGTGCCTGGCTATGAAGGCGGTGACGTGCGTTTCATCGCCTTCGACTGGCCTCCCGGCGCCGAGAACCCCTTCCTTCTCACGGACGAGCAGCCCAACCCCGCGATGGCTGGCGACGACCTCTTCGGCGGTCACTGGGAGGCGGGCTTCGCGATGCGGATTCTGGACCGCTCGCCCGCCCGTGGAACGTTCGCGCAGAAGATCACCTCGCAGCGGCTCGCCACCGTGGTCACGTCCCAGGACGCGCCCGGTCTCTGCGCTTTCTCACCCTCGCATTTCTGTCCCTCCGGGCTCGTCAACACGCGGGAGTACGACTCCGGTTTCTACATCTACTATGGCCAGGGTTCGGTCTACGACCAGTACTGGAGCGAGTACGCCACCACGGTGGTGAGCAACGGCCGCGTGTACTTCCGCAGTTGCGACGGCGCGATCGTCGCTCTCGGCCCGGCGAGCGGAAGCGCCGCCCCTCCGGCCGAGCCCTTCGTCATCCCGCCTCGAGACTCCACCCTCAAGCCAGTCGCCAGACCCCCCGCGGTCATCGATCCCACACAGGCACGGGCCTTCGCGGGCCGGGCCGTGACCGTGCGCGGTGTGGTTTCGTATCTCGCGAACAACGGCAAGCACCAGCTCGTCGCCTTTGCCCGTCCCCACCAGGGCAGTTACAAGGCCATCATCCCGAAGAGCGCCTGGAGCGCCTTCACGGTGCCCGTCGACCAGGTGTGCTCGCCAGGCCGGCTGGCTCGGATTACCGGCGTCATTGGCTGGTACCAAGGCGATCCGGTCACGTACGTGACGCGACCAGACCAGTTGCAGTGCACCCACGAGCTCTTCAAGGAGGTCCCCCGTGTCCGGTGAACGATGGGAGCGTCGTCCGCGGATCCTGAGGCTCGCTGGGGTGATGGCCCCGCTCATCGTCGCTTTTCAAACCGCCCCGGTCGAGGGTGAGCCACGCCCCGCCGTCGAGCGGGTGCAGCGGGTCAGCGCCGCGGTGTTTGCGGACGTGCCGGAGGGGCACCCGTTTCAGGTGTTCGTGGAGCGGCTGTACGAGCTCGGGGTCACGGCCGGGTGTGCCACCGATCCGTTGCGTTACTGTCCTGACGACCCGGTCACGCGCGCCCAGATGAGCGTCTTCTTGCTGCGCGCGAGGTACGGTCCGAGCTACACGCCGCCGCCTGCCTCGGGGGCCGTCTTCGTGGATGTGCCGGTGTCGAACCCGTTCGCCCCCTGGGTGGAGCGGCTGGCCGCCGAGGGCATCACGGCCGGGTGCGGGGTCGACCCGCCGCGTTTCTGCCCTGACGACCCGGTCACGCGCGCCCAGATGAGCGTTTTTTTGCTGCGCGCCCGGTACGGCTCGGGCTACGACGCGCCACCCACGGCGGTGGCCACCTTTGCCGACGTGCCGGCCACCGACCCGTTTTTCCGCTGGGTGGAGCAGCTCGCCCGCGAACGCATCACGGCCGGGTGCGAGGTCGACCCTCCGCGTTTCTGCCCCGACCAGCCGGTCACCCGCGGCCAGATGGCGGTGTTCCTCGGGGTCGCGTTCCAGTTGCTCAGCGACTCGTGCCGCTGGTCTCAGCTCGCCCGCATCAACGCCCCGGTGTTCGCCTCGAGCCCCGTCCCGTTCGCTCAGACGGCAGTGGCCTGGTTCGGTTTCCTCGACCCCGATTCCAATTTCGCCGACCTCAGAGTCGGCGTGAACGGCTCCGAGCTGTACGTCTACGTCGCGCTCTTCGACCGTCACCTCTGGTACGACGAAACCCCCACCCCCGACACCCTCACGCACTGGGACGCCGTGACCCTCCTGCTCGACACCAACGGCGCCGGCGTCGAGCACGCCTCGGCCTGGCGGTTCGTGGCCCAGCTTTACGGTGAGCCCAGCGCAACGCGGCGAGCGAGCTGGCGCGGCTCGCCTGCCGGCTGGCAGCCGGCCAGCGTGCCGTTTGCCGCCGTTCCGGGGTGGCGAGGCAACGCCTTGAACGACAATACCGAAACCGACCGCGGGTGGGCGATGGGGTTCACCATCCCCTTCACAAGCCTCGACCTGCCCTCGACCCCAGGTCCGGGGACGCTGTGGCGGATGGCGGTCATCGTGCACGACCGCGACACGTTGGCCGGGCCACCGTTGCCCGACCGGGCCTGGCCGGTTTCGGCCAGTGCGGACTCCGCCCTGTGTTGGGGACTGCTCCACTTCGGCTTGCCACTCTGGTCGTCGAGCCGCGTCCCTCACGGCACGGTCTCGATCCGGCGGCCCACGCAGGACAGCCCGCTCGTGCCCGACGCCGACGTGGGAGGCAGCAGCGCCAACCAGTGCCCGGGTGACGAGTACCACATCTGGAACCAGTGGGCCAACTCGAACTGGGGGTCACAGCCCGACTTCAACGTTCAAAACCAGTCGGACATCGCCGACTGGCCGTGCTTTGCCCGTTACTACGTGACCTTCCCCCTGGACACGGTCCCGGCCGGGAAACACATCGTCGACGCCACGCTCCGCCTGCACCAGTTCGGCAACGGGGGGGGCGCCGCGGCCACGCCCACCTGGATGCAGGTGCTGGTGGCCGCCTCGGACTGGCAGGAAAACACCATCACCTGGAACAACGCTCCGCCGGCGGTCGAGAACGTGGGCGGGGCGTGGGTGGCGCCGATCGACGTCTTTCCCGGCTGGCCCGGGGTGGTACGCGAGTGGGACGTCTCCCTGGCGGTGGAACGGGCTTACCGTCGGGGTGAGCCCTTGCGGCTCGTCCTCTACTCGGCGGACTCCGACTACCACAGCGGCAAGTACTTCGTTTCTTCCGACACCGGTGACTGGAACAGCGAGGGACGTCCCGCCCTGGTGGTGCGTTGGGCCTCCCCGTGAACGCCCGTTCACCCGCTCCGCCGCCCCGGGCGGCGTGGTGGCGGTCGGGCGCCGGCGCCCCGACGGTGGCCCTGCCTCGGCGCCGTGCCCGCGATCCGAGCCGGCTCCCGGCGACTCGCTCGACGGCCCTCGCTGGCAGCCGTCGCTCGGAACGGATCCCGACCGGACTTCCGGGGTAGCGTGCCGCCAAGGCGGCACCGGTTCGGCAAGTTGACCCTCGACGCGGCGGAAGGTCATCTGCGTGGCCCCGCGGGTCCGATCGCACGACGCCCGCCCCCCCACCTCCTCCTCACGCCGGTTGAAGCCCGGCAAGGCGCACCGAGGACAACCGCCCGCCTCGCCGCGCCCCCTCGCCTTCCGGGCGCCTTCCAGGGAGCCTGCTCCTCCTTGGCCCCCCACCCTGCTGGCTCGTCCCCGGCGCCTCTCCCGCCCCCGTCAGGTGTCCAAGGAAACTGTGGAGCAGGGGACAGCGTCCCAATCGTTGGGGAAGAAGGCCTGCCCGACGAGAGGTCTTGACAAGCATTCCCGAAAGCTCATGCTAGCGCGAGTTTACGACGGACGCCCTGGGGGTGTTAGAGAACATGCAGGGACAGAGTGAGATGCGGTCAGTCAGGGTGTATATACGACCGCTGAGGGTCAAGCGCGGAGGTCGAGGGCGGTGACGAGCGCGGCGAATTGCGGGTCGTCGGGGTGGTCGAGCACGTGGGCGATGCGGGGTCGACCCTTCTTTCCGGGTTGCTTGTGGAGCACGGTCGCGCGGCGGATCTGGCCCAGGTCCTCGAGCATCGTGTGAATGGTACCGGTGTAGCCGGTCCGTTCGGTCAGGCGCAGGTGGACGAGGCGAACGAGCAAGTAGGCCAGGACGCAGCACCAGACGTGGACGGCGATCTTCTGGTCGGTCCAGTGGTACTGAGGCCGGGCCGCCAGGTGAAACGGGTCTTTGAGGTGCTCGAAGCACGCCTCGACCTCGCACTGCGCCCGATAGGCCCGCAGGATTTCGGCCGTTGACCAGTCGTGCCGGTCCGTAATCAAGACACGGCGGCCCAAGTAGTTGGTGACCAGGTCGTCGTAGGCCGCGGCATCGACCGCCGGATCGAGCGTCCAACGGCCCGGTGCATGTTCGACAAGACCGACCTTGAGCACCCGATGCACGAACTGCCCTTGGCGGAGGCGCTCGATTTCCTGCTCCACCTGTTCACGAGTACGGCGCCTGGCTCGCGGCTTGCGGAGAGCCTCGGCGAGCGTGGTGAGCTGCTTGAGCCGCTGTGACAGGTGCTGGTTGAGACCACGGATCTGCCCGGCACGGAGGCGCTCGGAGACGTAGACCACGACCGTTCGCTCGGCCTCCCAGATCGGGCGCCGAGCCCGCCAGCTTTGTACAACCTCGCCTTGGCGGACCTCGACCGGTTCCAAGCCACGATTGGCCTCCTCGATCAGGCCCAGGTGATTCGAAGGTGTCAGGGCAGCCACATAGTGAAGCTCACTCCCGTCGACCAGCGCCTGGTTGTCCTTGCTCGCATTGTTGCCACGGTCGCAGACCAGCGTGATGTCGGCGACCTCCCGGGTCACCGCCTGGATCCGCTCGCGCAGGGCGGTGAGCACGGCGGGGAAACGCACGACGTCCGGCTCGTTGCCCTGGTAGACGTGGTGCCACAACGGGAGCTGGCCAGCCCGCGAGACCAGCAGAGCCAGACCGACCTGCCGCAAATCGTGGCGCTTCTGCTTGCTCCAGCCACGTTGCGGCAGCGTGGGCCGCGTGTTGGTGCTGGCGATGACGGTGAAGACATTGGTCGTGTCGTACATCAGCAGGTCCAGAGGGACCTTGGCCAACTCAATGGCCTTGGCTGCGAGCCGCTCCTCGATCTGGGGCAAGACCTCGAGCGGGACCTCGTTCATCTGGTCCCAGAAGAACTGACTGTCCAGCTCCTCGGGGCGCAGCTGCCAAAGGTCCGGCAGGCTGGTGGCCCGCGCCCAGCGATGCCAGCCACGCTTGCTGGTCGGATGGCAGGCACGGCCCAGCGCGATGAGCAGGCAGGACTGACCGGGCGAGAGGCCGTTGCGTCGCTGGGGCGTCTGGCCGGTGAACGACGCCACGGCCGCATCGATGATGCCGACCACGCCGAGTTCCTCGGCAGCCGCCAGGAGGCTGGCGACGGCGCCATGGGCGACCGAGCGCACCTCGAAGCGACGCTCCTCGCTGGCCAGCAGCGCGAGGATGTCGTCCGCCGAGCCGAGGTGCTTGACAAGGCGGAGCTTCGGACGCCCCTTGTCGCGGTAGCTCTCGACGATGCGCCAGTAGGTTCGGCCGCCGGTGGAGTAGCGTTGGAGCGATGTCATGATTCGTATATACCATGAAATCGCCGCGCTGTCAAGCCTCAAGCATGATGGTCGATATCATTACTCGCAAAAGACACAACTCCGCATCAAGCGCATAACTCATCACATGAGGGTTCACGGTAATCGTAAATACAATGACCACCGACAACATCGAGCGTACAAGCCGCTCAACAGCAATGCCTTACCCCGCGCACCCGGGATCGACCGAGCCTTGTGCTAGTAAAGGCGCGCTGGCGGCCGGTCGTGAGTTCGGGCATGCGCACGCTCGCTGGCCTTCTCGTCGTGCTGAACGGGGCTGTTCTCGCTGCTGCCAACGGCCAGCCGGCGGTGTTCGCCATCTCGGGGCGTATCGAGGGGCTTGCAGGCAGCGATCGCGTCCTGGTAGTGGTGGAGGGGCCGCGTCGGGTGGAAGCCACGACGCGGGTCAAGGGGCTGTGGCGACTGGACGGGCTGCCGCCGGGCGCGTACACCGTCACGCCGCACCACGGACGCTACACCTTCGACCCCCCGCATCGCCGCGTCGAGGTCACGGACGGCCATGTCCCGGACGTCGACTCTCACGCAACCGTCGCGCCGCCAGAAGCAGAAGGCACCGGCGGGGGCGACGCTCCAGAGCCCGAAGGGGTTCGATACGGCAACAATGATTGCACCGAAAGGAGGATGTGATGACACGCTTGGCTGTGATGACACTGGTCCCGTCCTGTCTCGTCTCGGTAGGCCTGATAGCGGAGGAGGCCCCCCTTCCAGGAGAGGCGACACGCATCGAGACGGACGTCTTCGTACGAAGCAAGGCGCCCTGGACCGAGGTGAGAGAGGAGAACGGACACGGGAAGCCTTGCTGATAGGGTGCAATGACGAGGTCTTCCTCACCTACCTGATGGCGAGGTCTGCTTCTCGGGAGACTACTGTTTCGGCCCCGATGGCCTGAATCGCTCAGACTACAACCCCGAAAACTACCCGCTGGAGGCGGTGGCGTGCGGCGGCGATCGGCCGTCCTGGGGCGATCCCCCGGGCCACAAGGGGCACGTCGGCCTCATCTGCAGGACCGGACGGGCCGGTGCGATTCGCTGGGCCGGCAACGCCCAGAACCCACGGGGCCTGGTCGAGGACAAGCCGGCCGCGCTGCTGCTCGGCATCAACGACTGCTCCTTCGATGGGGAGGGGGCCAGAACCGGCGGGTTCACGGTCAGGGTGACGGTGGTGAGGGCGAAGATGTAGGGCCCCCGGTCGCGCCACGCACGAGCGCGAGCGGCGATTCGGCGGTCACGGTGCCGAGAGTTCCTCGCGGATGGGCTTGACCCGGTTCTCGAACCGCTCTGCCACGAGGACGAGCCCGGCGCGGACGGCGAGTCCAGCCGGGCTCGTGGCGCTAGCGACGATCCGCTGCGAGGCTCCCATGGCGTCGAAGGCGAACACGCGGTTGCCGCCCGGGTCGGAGACCAGCAGGCCCCGGTCGGGATCCCAGGCGAGGAAGGCCTCTGTCCGGTCACCCTGCGACCAGCCATCGACCGGCCAGGCCCGCACGAAGGAACCGTCGCGAGCGAACACCTGGATGCGTCCGTTGCCGGTATCGGCGATGTAGATGAGACCTTCGTCGTCGACGGCGATGCCGACAGGATCCCGCAACTCGCCTGCGCCGCGGCCGGGACGGCCGAGGGTGGCGACGTGGTGGCCGGCAGCGTTGAACACCTCGATCGACCCGTTGCCGGTGTCGGCAACCAGGATCTCCGAGCCCCGCACGGCGATACCCTTGGGGCCGAAAAATCGCCGCGGTGTCGTGAACGCCATGCGGAAGCGCCCGTCCGGGTCGAAGCTCTGGACGCGGCTGTTCCAGGAGTCGACGACGAACACGTTCCCGGCGGCGTCCACCGCCACGCCGCGCGGCTCCTGGAACTTTCCGAAATCGGCCCCCTTGGCACCCAGCGCCCAGAGGAACTCGCCGTCGCGATCGAACTTCTGAAGGCGGTCGTTGCGCATGTCCGTGGCGTAAATCGTGCCGTCGGGTGCCACGGCGAGCCCCATGATCTGGTCGAACTGCCCGGGCTCCGTGCCGGCGCCCCCGGTGAAGATGCTCTTCCCTCGACCGGCAAGAGGCGCCTGCCCGCGGGGGAGAGGCAGGCCGCCCTGCTCCAGGACCTCGGGGTCGAGGAATACGAGAATGGCAGCCGGACGTGCCGGTCCTCGGGGATGGGGGCGCCACTCCAGCTCGACGCGCCGGGCGCCGGGGAAGCGCTCCATCAGACCACGCGCCACCGCGTCTCCTTCGGGTGAGGCCCTGGCCACGAGCGCCGCGCCCTTGCCGTCCACCGGGCGCAGCTCCTGAACAAGCAGCGACTCGCCATTGTCGCCCAAGTATTGGAAGCGAGACGTGAACGACCCACCTCTGTAGGTCAGGAAGGTGAGGATGTCGACCGGGAAGTCTCCCGCGACGTGGACATCATACCGGTCGATGAGATCCCTCAAGTGCTCGCCGACCGCGCGCGTCTCGGGATAGAGACCTTCGATCTCCCGGCGCGTCGACGGTGCGATGTACGTTCGCAGTGTCATTGCGACGAGCGCGATGGCGATCGCCCCCACCGCGGCGTGGACGGCGGCGCTGTGCCAGCGGCCGCGGGTCGAGGCCATCCGGAGCGCGCCGCCCAGCAGCCAGTCGGCGGCAACGCCCGCCATCATGACGGCCGGGATGAGCGCTGCGATGTTGTGGTTGGGGTTGGGGTTGGAAAGGAAGCCGGGAACCATCGACGCGGCGAACCAGAGCAGAAGCACGCCGTGCCGCGGCCGATCGGCGAGCAGCGAGCAGAGCACGAACCCGACCGCGAACAGCCACGAGGTCGGGAAGTCGAGGAGCGGATCGCCGATGATGAAATCGTCGCCGTTCCCCTGGTAGTTGAGGTTGAGCAGAGTCTGAGCGAGGTTGTCGGCGAGCGGTGCCAGCCCGTCCGAGGCGATCCGGTTGAACACGAGGAGGACACGAGTCCGCCCCTGGAACGCCTCCCAGTGGTTGACCGCCCAGTGCACGACCGGCGCGCTCAGCGCCGCGAAGGTCACGAAAAAGACGAGCGCACCGCGTCGGATCGCGCCCAGGCGCAGGCGTCCGCGAAGCCACAGGAAGGCGAGGATCAGAGCTTGCTTCGGCAACAGGAGGCGGCTGATCGAGTACGTCATGAGGTTGACCGCGGTGGCGCCCCCGGCAGCTCCAAAAAGGGGGAGGCGTCCCGTCTGGACGGCCGAGAGGAGCAGGAGCATCGCGAACGTCTCCCAGAGCGGAACGGCGATGCAGTGCCAACCCGACCTCGCGAAGACGATGTGCCAGCCGCAGATGGCACCGAGGAAGGTGGTGATGAGAGCCAGGCGGGTTCCGAACAGGTAGCGCGCGGCCAGGTAGAGCACGACGAGAGCGGCGAAGCCGGAGGTTGCCGAGGAGAGCTTGCCTGCAAGGGGGACCACGCCGAGGAACGACATGTACGCGGCGGTCACGAGTGGCTGGAACGTCTCGTAGCCGATCGGGTAGTGGTGGGGAGGCACGAAGTAGGGCGCCAGGGGAGCGTCGTTGAAGAGCAGCTCGATGGCGTACTGGCAGTGCATCGCGGCGTCGTGGTTGAACCCGGGCGGGATCGTGTCGAGTTGGAAAAACCGGAAGAACGCTCCGACCACGAGCACGGCCGCGAGGAGCGCCAGCTCAAGCCGGAGGGAGATCGCCGACCTGGGCCGTGCGCTCAGGCCGAGAGGGTCTCCCTCGGGGGACGGGTCGGGCTCGCTCGCGCGCAGCGGTCTCGCAACCGCGACCGCGAGCAGCAGGAGGCCGGCGGCGTACAGGCCCAGGGATGACCAGAAGGCGCGCTTGGCGTCGAAGAGGAGTTGGGCCGCGACAGTCGCGCTCAGGGCCACGCCCAGAAGCGGTGTGCGAGCACGGGCGAGAGCGGCGACGAGGCTCATGGGTTCAGAACGGGCGCCCCGCGAGGATGTGTCGGGCGGCCGAGTCCCCGAGGGCCACACTCTTGGAGATCGTGCGGTCGTGGGGATGAAGCTGACAGGAGTCGGTCAGGAAGAGGTTGGGCACGGGAGTGCAGATCGACGGAATCTGACTCGAGAACCCGACCTCGCAAATCGGCTGGGCATGAGCCGTGCGGAACACCCAGGCGCCCTCGATCCAGCCGGGGGAGAACTCAGGGTTGATGAGCCCGAGGCAGCTCGTGTACAGCTCGACGAGGCGGTCGTCGGGCTCGTGCCACAGGAGGTGATCCTCGCCAAGGTACTGGGGCAGGTAGACGATGGCGTCTCCTCCCAGCTCCCTCATCGGGTTGAGGTTAGTGTACTCGATGAGACCCGGCAGGTCGATCCTGGCATCGTTGATGTTGGTCCAGAAGAACCGCGTCAGGGGCTGGCGCAGGCGCATCACCGCGGTTCGCACGTGGAGGGAATCGAGCGCTCGCAGGCGGTCGAAATAGGCTCCCGACAACCCCTGAAGCAAAGGCAGCAGGCGCGGGATCGGCACCGTGGACAGCATGCAGTCGACCGGCACTTTGTCGCCGCCCACGAGAGCGGCCTCGACCCGGCCGGCAGAAAAGGCGAGCCTCTCGACACCTGCTCCCAGTCGGACCTCGACGCCCAGCACCCGCAGGCGCGCTGCCAGCGCGTCGATGAGCACCTGGCTGCCGCCCTCGACATAGCCGAGGCGCTCGCGCTGTAGCAGCGTTCGCGAGCGGCCCAGCCGGTTGAGTCGTGACCACATCCAGGCGGCGGAGATGCGCCCTGCGTGGCGGCGAAACTTCTTCTCCAACAGCGGCCTGTACAGCAGATCGTGGACTCTCTTGCCGAAGACCGAGGACAGCCAGTCGACCGCCGGCGTGTTCTCGATCGACTTCCAGCTGTCTTCCCTGCCGGCCTTTGCCCGCGCGCTGCCAACGGCGAAGCGGAGCTTGTCGGCGAGGCCGAGATCGGGGTGGGCGAGAAGCGAAAAAGGTTCGCCCAGCGGCCGGAGGCGCCCCGCGTGAAAGAACCCCATGGCGGTCGTGACCCAGCGGAGGCGATGCCCCAGCCCCAACTCGTCCAGAAGCGAGAGATACTCTCGATCCGGCTTGCAGATGAAGTGGTAGTAGCGCTCGAGCCGGACCCCTGCAGCAGGGGTGAACGAAGCTGCCAGACCGCCGAGCCGATCCTCCTTCTCGGCCAGCGTCACCCGGCAGCCGGCGGCGGCGAGCCGCCAGGCGGCCACCAACCCCGCCACACCGCCCCCCACTACCAGGACGTTGACCGGCGAAGTCTACCTCACCCACTGCGACGCGTACCCGGAGCTGCGCATGACCGCGGCACGGCGCCGCCTTCCCACGAGCAGCTCCCAGAGGTCGTAGTACCGCCGTGCGCCCCAGCAACAGGCTGCGAAGAGCGGCGTCCTGAAGACGAGGTCATGGACGAAGGACTGCCGCAAGAGCATCTCTATCCAGGAAACCGCGTTGTGTCTGGCTGGACGAAACGGGGATCGCGCCCCTTCGACCGATTCGCCGCGCACCTCGATGTCCTCGCGCCGACAGGTTCCGAGACCGTGCTCTGCGGCCAGGCGAAGGTGCTCGATCCATTCGACATCGAAGCCCATGAGCGATGCGGCAATGGTGTCGAGCGCCACCAGGTCTCCGGATGCGAGCACCAGCCCCATTTCCTTCGGGGTACCGGACTTCGGTCCGTTGCCCTCGAGCCCGATGGTGGCATCCATGACGGCGAAGCGGGGTCGCGTCAGGACGTTGATGTCCACGAGCGCCGGGCCCAGGACCGGGTGGAAGTTGTGCCGCAGCGCTGGAAGGCATCCCCACTGGTTCTTGAGGGCGCCCGTCACGACGGTCTTGTTGTGCGTCTTCATGACCGGCACTGTGATGAGCTGGCTCTGCGTGAGGACTGCTGGCAGCTCGACGTCGCGAAGCACGAGGCGCGTCGGATCGGCCATGCGCACGTGACCGTGCCTCGACATGTTGACGAACGGCACGCCGTGGCGTCGGCAAACCTCGTCGAGGCCGGTCTGGGCGAGGGCGCGGTCGGCGCTGGAGACGACCTGATCGGCCTCGACCAGGAAGACCTCGGGAGCGAACGGCTTGACGACGGAAATCACGCCCTCGACGACCCAGGGGGCACTCACTGCTCCGGGCAAGAAGACGTCCCAGCCGAGATTGACCTTGATCGAGACAGGGATTCCCTCGCGCAGGAAGCTCCGCCACCCGGCGGACTCCATGGCCTCGCGGACCGCGGTCTGGACCTGGCCTGCCGGCGCGCGCACGACCGACACCACTGGCCTCTGGAGACTCACCTCTCCCTCCGCGGCGACAGCATGCTGTCCGCGCCGAGCTTCTCCTCGCTGTCGAGCCTGGTCCGCGCCATCGGCGAATTCTACCCGTCTCGAACGGCCAGCCCGAGGGCCGGAAGATACCGGCCGAGAGCAGATGAAGACCCGGAGCGTGTCGGCACCTGGGGCTTGGCCTCACGGCCGTGCCACCGAGTCTCCCCAGAGGGCGTGGCCGCGTCCGGAGCCGCTGGCGGGGTCGGGCGCTCCCGCGGTGTGGACACGGGATCCGGTCGGCCAGCGGTGCGCGTTACGGTGTCTCGACCACGACAATTTGCAGCCGATCGGACGCCTTTGCCTCGGACAGAACCTGCTCGGCGTGGACCGGGTCCACTGGGGCGGCGATCCGGCGGACGTGATCCGCGTACCCGCCGAGGACCTTCTCGAAGACGTCCGGCCCGATCGGCTGGCCGCCGGTGGCGGCCGCCACGCGGTTGTGAAAGATGATGACCTTCAAAGGCACGCCGCGCTGCTCGGCTTCGACGAGCCCCATGAGGCCGGCTGCCAGGAAGGCATAGTCCCCCGTGACGGCCCATGCGTTGGTTCGGCCCGCCAGGGTGAAACCGAGCGCCAGCGGGAGGCTTCCGCCCTAGTACGTGGTCACGTCGATGCTCTCGTAGGGAGGGAAGGCGAACAGCGACGAGGTGCCCGCGTCGCCGGCGACCATGGCGTCGGGTCCCTTCACTTGTTTGAAGGCGTCGAAAAGCGGTGCGTACTGCAGGGCCGTGGCCTTGAAGCGCGGCGGAAGCCGATCGGGGACCGACGGCAACGCAGGCCGGTCCCTGGGCGGCGGTGCGCCAGCCATCCGGGCGGCGAGCAGCCGATGCTGGTACGGCGCCAGCAGAGGACACAGCAAATGCTGGTAGACGTTCCGCCGGTAGACGGCGGTCGGGGGCGGCAACGGCGCGCGCGCCCAGCGTGCCGGCCGGCCGAGATCGTCCGAGTCCACAACCACCGCCACGGGTGAGCGGTATCGCTCGGACAGGCGGAACGCCTGGAGGATCTCCGCGTACAGCGCCCCGGGTCGCGGCGCCAGGTGGAGAATGCGGGTGCCCTTGACGAAGGCCCGCGTGTCGAACACCGAGTCGGAGTGTGCGCCGGTCCGGTCATGGAAGACCAGGACCACGAAGCCCGCCGTCGTGCCGGCCGTGATCGAGTCCACCACGCTGTTGGCGGCCTTCGCGAAGCCGTGCGACTTGAGCACTGTCGCCGCGCGGACGCCGGCGAGGGCCGCGCCGTGCGCCACGGTGTAGGCGACCTCCTCGTTGAACGAGTAGACCTTCGGGGCGCCGGTTCGCTCGCACCAGGCGTCGAAGACCTCCGTGGCGCCGGTCGCCGGCACGTGCGTGACGACCCGCACCCGAGCGTCCTCGAGTGCGGCCGCGATGGCGTCCGTGACCCTGGAAGCACCGCCATCCGCCGCTGCAAGGCGGGCGAATGCCAGCAGGAAGAGGCCAGCCAGGCAACGGTATTTCATGTCCAGGACTCTACGCCCGGCGCCGACCCCGCGCAACGCCTCCGCGCCCTCCCCGCCACGGGCGGAGCCGAGAGCGGTGTGAGCGTGGCCACGGCTTCGTCAGGCACCCGGGCCCATCTTCATGCAGGGGGCCCATCGATCCACGCGGGAGCGTGCCATGATCGAAAAGGCCTTGCGCAGGGGTGCGATGAGCTTGCGACGGTTCGGCGTGCTGGCGGGCCTGTGGCTCGCAGAGTTGATGGCCTCCGGCTCGCCCCCTCGCCCACCGCGGCAGGAGCTGCCGCGGTGGGCGCCGCGCGCCGCCGGGCACTGGCGCAAGCGGTCAGCACCGCGGTGTTCGCCGACGTGCCGGCCAGCGACCCGCATTTCCGGTGGGTGGGGCAACTTGCCCCCAAGCGCATCACGGCCGGGTGCGCGATCGGTCCGCCGTCCCAAGCGGTGGGGCGGCGGTCGCGAACAGGTACCCCGACGGTGGCCCATGCTCGAGACCGTTGCGGCCAGTGATCGGTCGCGACGTGGGCCGACATCTGGTCTTTCGCTCGACTGCCCTCGCTGGCCGTCGTTCGGGTGGAACGGATCCCGACCGGGCTTCCGGGGTAGCTCCTGACCCCTGTCCCCCGACCCCTACTCATGCCGGAGCGCCTCGATCGGGTTCAGCCGCGCAGCGCGCACTGCCGGATAGATGCCAGCGGCCAGCCCAACCGTCACCGACACGCCGCATGACACGACGATCGAGAGCGCCGTCACGACCGTCGGCCACCCGGCCGAGACGGCGACGATCTTGGCGATCGTCACGCCGAACACAATCCCGGCGCCGCCCCCGGCCAGCGAGATGAGCGACGCCTCCATCACGAACTGGTCGCGGATCTCCCGCTGCCGGGCTCCAACGGCGCGCCGGAGGCCGATCTCCCGGGTGCGCTCGAGGACCGCCGCGAGCATGATGTTCATGATGCCGATACCCCCGACGAGCAGGGAGATCCCGGCGATGCACCCCATCACCAGATTGAACAGGCGTTGAGTGCGACGGCTCTCTTCCAGCAGCGCTTCCGGCACGACCAGCTCCCAGTCGTGGGCGCCTGCGTGCAGGCGATCGATAAGCGGGCGGATCGAGGCCGCTGCCTGGATCGGTGAGACGCCGTCCCTCAGCGCCACCACGATCTCGTCGATCGGCGCTGCGCTGGCGGGCCTTTCGAGCTTGCGCTGGACGGTGGTGACCGGAAGCAGGATCTCGCGCGCAGGGTCGCCCAGCGCGACGCCTCCGAACGACGAGCCGCCCTTCGCCTCGGAGCCGAGCACACCGACCACCACCAACCAGAGGTCGTCGACCTTCACATGCTCGCCAACGGCCGGGCCGATGCCGAAAAGCTCACGGCGCACCGCGCTGCCCAGCACGCACACCTGCGCCAGTTCCCTTTCGTCGGAAACGTCCAGGAATCGCCCCTCCGCCAGCCGGGTCCCCAGCAAGGATGCCTGCCGGTGCGAGACCCCCCAGACGCGTGCCGTGGCCCGGGCGTTCGCGGCAAGGACCTTGTAGGGTTCGAGCGCCACCCGTTCCACCACCTCCTCGACTCCTGGCACGGTGGCGACGATGGCCTCGGCGTCGCGCCACGCCACGCCGGGGGAGCGCTTGCGGATCTCGTCGATCTCCTCGGCCTTGAGATCCCTGGCGCGCACGATCACGTTGCGCACGCCGAGCCGGTCGATCATCTCGAGCGCCTGGCGCTGGGCGCCGCCTCCGATCGAGAGCATGGCGATGACCGCTCCGACACCGAACACCATGCCCAGCATGGACAGCGCCGAGCGCAGCCGATGGCCCGCGAGGTTGCGCCGGGCCTGGGTGAGTGTCTCCCGCCACCTCATGGCTGGCCTCCGACCTGGGCGCGCGCAGTCGAGGTGGGCTCTGTTCTCGGATGGACCCTCTCTGGGTCCACCAGGGCGATCACGTCGCCGGGTTCGAGCCCCGAGAGAATGGCCACACGATCCGGTCCCACCGCCTCGTACTCCACCGGGACGCGGGAGAAGCGGCCCCATGCCGAGCGGCGAAACACGATCCGCGTGCCCTCTCGATCGAAGACCGCCTGCCGGGGCACGACCAGCGCGGCGGGGCGTTCCATGACGAGGATGCGAGCAGCGACGCGCATTCCGGCTTTCATGAAGCTCGCATCGGTACGTTCGAGCTCCGCCACGGCGCCGAAGTACTGGACCTGGGTGCCCCGCTGGCGCGGCTGCGCGACAGCGTCGATTTGCCGGATGCGTGCCGCGGTGACCTCCTGGCGGCCTTCCAGCCTGACCGATGCCGTCAGTCCGACTGCCAGACCTCCGGCATCGGCCTCGAGCACCCAGATCTCGGCCTCCAGCGACGCCGAGTCCGGGATCTCGGCCAGCTTCTCGTTGGGCCAGACCGCGTCCCCCACCCGCGGCGGCAGGTTGTTCCAGCGCCTGCTGAGCAGCACGAGACCATCGTGCGGCGCGCGTAGCTCGAGCTGGGAGAGCGTATCGAGAGCTCGCTGGCGGTCGAGCTCGGCCCGGCGCCGCTCGATGCGCAGGAGGTCCAGCTCCGAGCGGGTCACCTCGTGGCGTGCCAGTGCGACCGCGTCAGCATGCTGCTTGCGGTGCGCCGCTAGCTCGGCGTCGATTGCCGAGGTCGCGATCTCGAAGCGGGAATAGATTTCCGTGTCGGTAATCTGAAACGAGCGCGCATCGTCGAACTCACGCCCGGCCAGCTCCTGCTCCTCGACGGCCCGTCCTACCGCACCAAGCACCTCCCCCAGGGCTCCGTCACCGTGACTGGAAGGCTGAGCGTTAGGAGCGTGATAGGGAGGGGGCTGGACAAGCCGGTCTGGACATGATAGAGATGGAGCATGAAGCCGGGAAGGCTGACAGCGGCGGATAGGGATGTGCTGGGGCAGGTGGTGGTGCGTCCGTGCGCGCGGGAGGAGTGGGCACGGTTTGTCGCCGCGATGCGGGTGCA
>Ga0209506_1000504_pt1 | contig 51325 bp, 40 predicted proteins | sample AD_JPNHG2_MetaG_FD_184409 | JGI IMG/M metagenome (GOLD analysis project Ga0209506, IMG submission 184409) | Active sludge microbial communities of municipal wastewater-treating anaerobic digesters from Japan - AD_JPNHG2_MetaG (SPAdes) (version 2) | ecosystem: Engineered > Bioreactor > Anaerobic...
AGCTTCGCACGTCGGTTGCGCCACTTTCTTCGCCGGCGGCAGGCTTCTTCTCTTCTACTTGGCCGATGATACCCGCCTTGACCCACTTGTCCCACTTTTCTTCAGGAACGCTGCTCTCACGGTAAACAGCGCCGCGGCTCACGGGCTCGGTGATATCAAGCGTGCCCTCGTCACCCATGAAGGTTTCGAAATAGCCGCCGTTGGAGTTCGTCGTGATCGTCTGGTAAGACGCACGCGCCGGACCCGACGGAGTGTCGAACTCGTAGATGGCGATGACATGATCGTACCATTCATGGTTGGTCCAGTAATCGATACCGCCGCTGGCAATGATGGACTTGGGCCGGGCCTCGAGGAACCATGCGTAGATGTCGATCTGGTGCGAACCAAGGTCGACGATGGGGCCGCCGCCGAGGCCTTTGTACCAGCGCCAGTTGCGGAACACGGTCATATTCTTGAAACCGTACTTCTGGAGCGTGGCTTCCGGGATTTCCGAACCCTTGGGCCAGCCAAGGTCTTCACAAGCGGCCTTGCTGCGGTTCCACTGGCCATTGACCGTGGTGATGCGACCAAGCAGTTTGGCTTGCTTGATAATCTTCTCATAGCAGTGGCGATAGCGCGGGTTGCTGCGGCGCTGGTGACCGATCTGCAGTAGCTTGCCGGTCTTTTTGGCGGTCTGGACCATCTTCTTTGCGCCTTCGAGGGTGTTGGACATTTCCTTCTCGCAGTAGACGTGAAGGCCCTTTTCCATGCAGGCGCAGGCGTGCTCGGCATGCCAGAAGTCCGGTGTTGCGACGATGACGGCATCAAGGCTGGTTTCCTTGTCGAGCATCTCCTTGTAGTCGGTGTAGGCGGTGCCGACGTGGCCGTAGGCCTTGTAAGCACTAAGGGTTCGCGAGACGCGCTTGAGGTTCTGGTCTTCCCAGATGTCGCACACGGCCTTGAAACAGACGCCTGCATCCTTGCCGAGCTTCAGGATGGCGTTCATAAGGACCTGGCCCTGGGCGCCGGCGCCTAACAGAGCGATGTTAATCTGGTCTTTGCCGGAAGCGGCGCCCTGCCCGAAGGCGCTCGGGGCGATGAAGAGACCTGCACCGATTGCGGCCGTGCCGCGCATGAAACTTCTTCTGTCGAATTGTGTTTTCATTGTCTTCTGGATCTCCACTGTGACATATCTACTTTTCTTATCTTAATGTTGCGGTACCAGACAGAGTTGCCGTGGTCCTGGAAGCCGATGGCGCCCGTCCGGGCCATGTCCTTGTAAGCCGTCCTGAATTTGTTGTTGCTGCCGTCAGGATTCTTGCCTGCCTCGGTCCACTCATCAAGGTTCATGTTGATGATGCGCTCGTCGTTCAGGGTGACGGTGATCCGCGGGCCAAAGGCCATCACGGTGAGGTGATTCCACTCGCCAGCCTTCTTCACGGTATTCTTCTCGGGCGCGAGGCAGTCATAGATTGCACCGCAACCGTGTTTGCTCGGCTCGGCGCCGAAGCTGTCGAAGACCTGGATTTCGATGCTGGTCTGGACGGGGTCCTTGACGTCGGCGGTTCGAATGAAGACGCCGCTGTTAGACTTCGGGTCGACCTTGAATTCGAGGTCGAGGATGAAGTCGCCGTATTGTTCCTTCGTGTAGATGTCGCCGCCGCCTTTTCTGGCCAGAACGCCGTCTTCGTAGGTCCAGGCGCCTTCCTTAAAGGTGCAGTTGGAAAGATCTGCTGCGAGGAGGTCGGTGAAGCCGCCGGGCTTGAGTTCATTGGCCATCTTGTTGAAGAATGCCACGCACTGGCGAATTTCGGGGACGGAGTTGAGCCAGTTATGCTCGTACTCGATGGAGAACGAACCCCTGTAACCCTGGCGGTGGAGTTCCTTGAGAAGCGCCGTGGCGCGGTTCTGTCCCTGTCCCCAGGGCACGTCGTGGCCGTCCTGGAGTTCCTTGAAGTGGGAACTAATAATGCGGCCTTCAAGTTTCTTGAGGCACTCGACGGGGTCGAGACTCGAGCGGACCCAGTGGCCGGTGTCGGCACAGGCGCCGATGCGTTGGCTGCGGCCTTCGATGACCTTCAGGACCGTTTCAGGGTTCCAGTAGTGCGAGGGCTTGGGGTGATTATGGATGGCGACGCTAATTTCGTACTCCTCACACAGTTTTTCGATGGTGTCAAAGGCATCCTCCGGTGGTTCCGAGACGATGGTCCGAACGCCCATCTTTTTGGCCCAGTCGAAGACCTTGCGACTTGCGGCTTCGTCCTTGGACAGGCCAACAACGCCATAGTTGATCAGGCGGACGCCAGCATCGCGAAGCTTGGCCTGCATAAGCTGGCATGCCTCGTCGGACATGTTGTGGTCAACAGTGAAATTGGAATCCGCACTGAGCTTTTGGCCGGGGTAGGCCTCGATCCAGTCCAGGCCCAGCGAGGCGGTCTTGTCCACCGCTTCAAAGAAGGTGAACCTGTTGAACGTGTAGGCCTGCATGCCGAGACGCCAGCCGTCGTAGGCATCGGTGGGCGGATGAAAACCCCTCATCCTGCGCTGCTCCTGGGCGAATGACGGCGCGACACACGCGGCCGTGACGATCGCTGCGAGCACTAAGAGCGCTGCTTTTCTTCGAACCATAGTCATTTCTCCTATACTGTTATTGACCTTAAAGGGCCCAGTGCCGAGCCCCTACTACATCGCGAACAAGACAGCCATGCCGCGGTCAGATTTCCCAACCTTTTCGGTAGAGCTTTGAAACATACTGGTTGGCTTCGGGAACATTCGGAGAACGCATTGTCTTCGTATCCCATTCGACGCGCTTTCCGGTCCGGACGGCAAGATTGCCGACGAGCAGGGCTTCGGTGAACGGGCCGGCGTACCAGAAGCCGGATTTTGCGTTTTCGGGTTTCCCCTCTTTACAGGCCTGGATCCATTCCTGATGGTGGCCGGGGGAACGTTCGAGCAGTCGCGGAGGTCGGCCGCCGTATTCTTTCATTTTCGACTCGGGCACGATGCGCGGCGTTCCAGCGTGGCTGCCGCCGAGCAGCATGGCCTTGGTGCCGACGAAAAGGATACCATTGTCGCCGAGGCGGCGGTTCTCTTCGAAACCTTCGGGGCGTTCGGGGAGTTTGCCGCCGTCGTACCATTTCATCTTGACTGCGGGCCTGTCACCCTTTGCGGGGAAGTAGTAGGTGATGATGGACCATTCGGGGAAGGTCTCGCTGTTGACCGGGCTGGTTTCAGCTTCGACGGCCACGGGCGCGTCAAGATCGAGCGCAAAGAACGCGGGATCGGCATTGTGGACGGCCATATCGCCTAAGGCGCCGCAGCCGAAATCGAACCAGCCTCGCCACTTGAAGGGCACGTAAGCGGGGTTGTAGGGCCTGACAGGGGCGGGGCCCAGCCAGTTGTCCCAGTCAAGGCCTTCGGGGACGGGCGGCGTGTCTTTGGGACGGTCAACGCCCTGAGGCCACCAGGCGCGTCCGCCGGGTACGCCGGCACGGTCGGTCCAGACGTGGACTTCCTTGACCGTACCGATGGCGCCGTCCTTGATGAATTCGTAATAAAGGCGAAGGCCTTCGCCGGCATGACCCTGGTTGCCCATCTGGGTGACAACCCCGGTCTCTTTGGCGACCTTCGTCATTTCGCGGGCTTCCCAGATGGTGTGGGCCATGGGCTTTTCGCAGTAGACGTGCTTGTGCATTTTCATGGCACGGATCGCCGCGGGGGCGTGTATGTGGTCGGGCGTACCGATGGTAACCGCGTCGATGCGTTTGCCTTCCTTGTCCAGCATCCTGCGATAGTCGGTGTAAACGGTGGCATTGGGGAAGTTCTGGAAGGTTTTCTTCGCCCTGCCGGCGTCAACATCACACAGCGCAACGATGTTTTCATTCTTACAGGCGTCGATTGAGGCTGCACCGCGGCCGCCAACACCGATGCCGGCGATGTTGAGCCTTTCGCTGGGGGGTACGTGGCCGGCGCCGCCGATGACGTGACGAGCCACGATCGTGAAGCCGAACGCGGCCGCGGCGCCACCCATGAATTGGCGGCGACTGACGAGGATTCTTCTCTTTTCTTTCATGACCGGTTTTTCTTCTTTACCCTGTTGTCTTCGCGTGTGTCTATATCAAGATTACAGTGTAACCAAACCTCGTCAGGACCGAAACCCGTTCGGGCGGGCGAATTGAGGTACCTGATTTCTTTGAACTTTGTTCATATTTTTATTTCCATCGCTTGCGTACGGATGCAACCAAGCCGGCCGCGATTCCATCCGCAGATTCAGACGTTTGGCAGGCTGCAATTATGCCCGCTTTTTTTCGCATTTGGGTGCCGTGCCAAGAACACGACCGGTCCCAGCACGGCCGCAGGGGGCCCGAAAAACGGGGACCTACTCCACCTCTACAAGCCAGATGTTCCTGTACTGGACAGGATTTCCGTGATCCTGCAGATAAATGCCGCCTGGCAGCAACTCGTTCTGGTCCAACGCCCCACCGGTCGGTCCGGGGATTTCTATCTGGTCGTGTATTTTAACGCCATTGTGGATAAGGGTCAAGCGGGCGTTGTCGGTTTTCTTTTCATTGTTATCGGACCGCGGCGCCCTGAAGGCGATATCGTAGGTCTGCCACTGGCCGGGCGGTGCACACATGTTGACACGGGGCCGAGCGACTCTATAGATGCCGCCGCACTCGTTGTCGAGGCCCTCGAGGCCGTAGCTGTCGAGGACCTGGATTTCATAACGGCCAGCGAGATAAACGCCGCTGTTTCCTCGTCCCTGGCCACGCTCTTTCGGCATATACGGGGTGCGGAATTCAATGTGGAGCTTGTAGTCGCGGAATTTGCGTTTGGTGACAATGCTGCCATTATCGACCTGCATCGCGCCATCGATGACTGGCCAGGTGATTGGGCCGTCTTTGCCGGGGTGCTGCCATTCTTCGGTGCTCTTACCGTCTAAAAGGACTATTGCGCCTTTGGGGGGCTTCTGCCCCAAGGTGGGCGAGAGACGAACGACGCGGTTCATCTCGAAGCTGCCGGCACCGTCGCCGCTGTAGGTGCCCTTAAGGGTTGTGCCTTCGAAGACACCTTCACCCTGCACGTCGTGACCGGCAGCGCCGGTGAAGGTCACTTTGGCGCCGTCGAGCGTGGCATCGAGAACGGTGGTAGGTTCAAGGCCGGTATCGAAGGCATGGAGAATGTTCATGCGATACTTGTTGTCGCCGAGGGCAATGGCTTGGGCGACAAACTCGGTGACGTATCCGTCGGCGTCCGTGTAAGTACCTACCCAGTCGCCCATGAAGCCATCCCCGGTGCTCGCCGACAGGTCCGCCAAGGTCTGCCTTTTCATGTCAGATGCACATGAACACAATGCCACACACAGCAGGACAAGAGCGAGAGAACGGAGCATTTTTGCATAACTGCACATTTCGTTTCTTCCTTTCAGTTGGTCTCGGTTGGATCAGCGGCGGCGACCGTGCCGTCCATCCGGTCGATCACGGTCTGCGCCTGGCCGCGGAGAGTGTCGTTGTTGGTTGCAGCAAGTACTTTTTCGAGGGAGGCTCTGGCTTTCTCAGGGTTTTCCTCGGCGATGCCCGAGGCAATGCGAATGACGGCAGCCTGCGCTTCCTGGGCCAGCGACGCATCACTCATGTATTCGACGGCCAGGTCAAGCGCGGCAACCTCATTGACGGTTGCGATGCCGGCGAGAACCATGCGTTTTTCGGACAGGCCGCCGGCAAGATCCATCGCTTTGCGAAAACGCGCGATAGTCTCGGCAGGTTTTGTTTTTGCGTCGAGGCTGACCAGGGCAACATAGCCGCGAAGGGCGAGGACCTTCTGGGCAGTGTCGGAGGCATTGCCGGCGATCTCGAACAACGCGTCGGCGGGTTTCGAGTTTGGCCATGACCCGACGGCCTTGATCGCGGCCATGCGCACTGCGGGGTTTTCGTCCTTAAGTCCCATGTAAAGGGTAAGAAAAGCGGCGTCCTCGCCAATGCGGCCAAGGACGGTCAGAAGCGAGGCTTTCACCATGGGATCCGCGGCCTTATCGTATTCGGCGACTATAGGGGCGATCCTCTGCCATTTGCCATCTATCTTTGCTGCGACCGCGGCAACGGTTCGTTCCGCTTCGCTGCGGACAGTGCTGTTCCTGACACCCGTCAAGAGGGTGACCAGAGTCTGGAGTTCGGATGGGCCTGCTGCCGACTGGAGGGCCTTATAGCTTTCGAGCTGAACCTTGTCGGAGGGGTCGACGGCGGTCTTGAGCAGGACTTGCAGGGCGCCCTGGATGTTGCGCTGGCCGATGCTGCGGATCAATTCGACCTTGGCCGCTTCGGGGGCTTCGGGGATGGTCTGCAGGATGGTTGCGTCAACTTCAGGGCCGCGCATGCTGTAGAGGCTTTCGCGTGCGGCGAGGCGTTCGGCGCCAACGGCGCTGCCCGCGGCGTCGGCAAGCAGACGGACGGTGGTTTCATCGCCGAGCGAAGCGAGGGCCTTGTAGGCGGCAATGCGTACGTCGGCGTTGTCGCTCTTGACAGCGGCCACGACCGCATCCCTGGCCACGGCGCTGCCGCGGTTGGCAAGTGCGGTGATCAACTGCACCTGGCCGGCGGGGGCAAGTTTGGGCAGTTCGCCGGCAAGAGTCTTGATGTCGTCCTCGTTCTGGATTTCGCTGACCAGGCCGAAGGCGATTTCCTGCATGGCGGCATCGCCGGCCCTGATGACTTCGAGGATGAGTTCGCCTGCTTTTTCGGGAATCGAATAGACGGTGCCCCGGAGGGCGGCGCTGCGGATGACCTCGGGGATGTCGGACGTGTAGAGTTCGCGATAGATTTTGAGGGCTTCTTCGTTTTCGCCGGCATCGACGAGGCGATCGGCGCAGTTAAGATAGGCGTCAAGGACGAGCATCTGCAGATCACCGGTCGTCGTGTCTTTGGCGGCGGCCAGTGCGGCATGGGCCTCCGGGCCGGTGATCTGGCCCAGCGCCGCGACGGCGGCAGCGGCGACTTCGGCATCGGTATCCTTGATGAGCGCGGCCAGCACGGGGACACTCTTGCTGTCGGCGCGCAGCCCGAGTGTACTGATGATGCCGATTTTCTCGACACCTTTGGTCTTGGGAAGGGTGTCACGCAAAACGGCGTCCACGCCTTCACCCGGGATCCGCTCCAGGGCGTAGCGGGCCATGTCGGAGGTTTCGGGATCGATCAGCATGTCGGCCAGGACCTGCGCCGAAAGTTCCGAACCGATGATGCTGAGGTTTCTGCATACGAACTGCTTGCTTGCAAGGGTTGCCTGGGATTGAAGGAACTCCAGAAGCTGCTTCTCAACGATGCGGAGGTTGTCCGTCCCTTCAATCCCTCGGATAAAATCCGAGAGTTGTGTCAACGCCTCCCTGCTCTTGCCGTAATCGTATTGAGAAACCGGATCGAGAATGTTTTTCAACGCCTCGGTGTCGACTGCGGCAGCAGGCAAGCCCTGCGGCAATGGCACCGGGGTGGTGTCAACGTGGTAATCGCCAAGAACGAACTGCAGGCCGTCGAGGTAGTGCTGCAGGAGGGGCGGCCACCACGTCAGGTCGTTGTTGTGGCCGAGGGAGCCGTAAAAGAGGCGGCCCTTGCCGACGGTCTTGATCCACGTGAGACCAACGTCCTTCTGCCTGTGCTTTCCGCCGTCAACGCCGGCGGTTCTTTCGTCCGACATGTCGAGACTCATGAGGACGCGGGCTTTCTGGCGGGAATAGAGCGGCGGGTCGGTGAGATAGATCTCGTCTTTGACTTTGAAGCCCTTGCCTCCGAAGGCCGCCATAAGGGGATGGTCGGGGTCGTCGAGCTTGACGGCGACCGTGCTGCCTGCCCCCCAGGGGTGCCCGGTAAACTTGCCGCCCATGATCTCCTGCATTTCGGGCCAGTCATAAAAGTTGTCGGTCGCGGCGTGAATTCCCATGATGCCCTTGCCGCCCTTGATGAAGTCCATCAGGCTCTGCTGAATGATGGGGTCCTCCGTCTTGAGCCTGAGATTCGTGGTGTTGTTGAGCACCAGGGCGTCGAACTTGTGCAGGTTCTCCGGCCTGAGCATGTTCATGTCATATGTAACCGTGGCCTTGAAGGCGCCGGTCTTCTCACCCATGGCAACAATTGCCTGGTCCCAATAAGGAATGGAGGAATGCCTGAAGCCTTTGCAGAGGCTGAAGACCAGGACGGTCCTGGGTTTGGCCGGCTTCTTGGTGGCCTTTGCAGGCACCGCGGCCTTGATTTTCGCGATTTCCTCGTCGGAGATCGCGAAGCAGGAGCTGCAGAATACGATCAGCAGCACCGCCATACATGTTTTCCTAAACCATTTCATTCGATCTTCTCCTTTTTTGAACTCGTCATATCTTTGCGAGCCGGTGGGATAAACCCCACCCTACACACTCGTCAGCGGCCGGCACACCAGCGGATGGCCATGGTGACGATGCGCCGGAAGTTTTCGTTTGCGTACGCCCTGGCGTCGTGGCCGAGTTGGAGGCCGCAGACGCGGGCGTCTCCGGCATTGCGAACCCAGCACAGTTGGCGATTACTCGTTGGTTCTTCGGTCGTGAGCAGCACGCGATTGTCGCCGGCCATCCAGCATTTGCCGTAGGTCTCATCGTGAATGACGAAATCCTTGAGGTCGCGTGTGATCATGTGGTTGTTGTCAGCGACCTTGACGGGGATATCGACGTCGTGCTTATAGGTGCTTGTCTGCCATTCTTTGCCATCGAAGGAGGCGGCCTGGAGGAAAAATCGCGTGCCGACAATGCGGGCATATTCGTCCCAGCCGGTGTAGTTGGCCATTGCGTGGTGCATCATGAGGAGGCCAACGCCGTTATCGAGGAGCTTTTTGAAGTTGGCCCGGCGTTTCTCGGAGATGCTCTGCGTCATGTTATAGAGGACAATGACATCGTAATCCCAGTTGCTGATGTCCTCGAAGATTTCGCTGTCGTTCCTGAGCTCAACGAACGTGGGGGCGATGTCTTCATGGCCCTTGAAGACATCGAAAAACTCTTTGTCGAAGGCGTGGCCGCCGTTGACGACGATGGCCTTGATGACCGGGTCGACCGGTTCGCCCTTGATGCGGATATTGCGCCACTGGACAGTGGCGGGCGTGTCGCCCGTGAAGCTGTGGACCTGGAGGCCGATGAAGCCGACGCGGGTAGTATCGTCTTTCTCATCGGCGACTGGGATGTCATTGACCCAGGTGCGGATGGAGTCACCCTTACAGATAATGTTGAACTTGTTCCACTGGCCGTCCTTGAAGGCGGCATTAGCCGCGGGGTCTTTACGGTTCTGGCTGAGCCAGCCGGTGCGAGCCTCGTCGTAAATGTAACCGCTGGCGCCGTTGGCGGCGATTTCGACCTGGTAGCCGTGAACACGACCGTTACGGTACTCCCTGAAGCTGTTGGAGCGGACCTGGACGCCGGAGTTAAGGCGGCTGTCGACCTTGACCTCAAATTCGAGCTCGAAATCGCCGTAGAGCTTTTCAGTGCAAAGGAAGGAGTTGGGGCTGCCCGCAGCGGTGGTGCCGACGATCGCGCCGTCCTTCACTTCATACTTCGCCGTACCGTTCTTCTGGACCCAGCCATCAAGGTTCCTGCCGTTGAAGAGGGGCTTCCATTCGAAGGGGCAGTCCAGCGGCTTGATCATGATGTTCCTGTAATGGACGAGGCTGTCGGGGTCATGGCCCTGGATTGCGACGGTGCCGCTGGAAAGCCTCCGGCCGCCTGTAACGCCCTCGGGCTCAATATAGTCGACAGTCGTCTTGCCGTTGACCTTGACAATGATGCGCTTGTCCCTGACGATGATGTGCTGAGTGAACCATTCGCCATCCCTGGAGGGGGCGTTATCGATGACGTCGACGACGCCATAGAGGCCGCCGGTCTTCTTGCGGTCGCTGTGGGTGGTATTGACCTGGACCTCGTAACCCTTGTTGGGCCAGCCGCGTTCCTGGTACTCCGTATGAAAGTACATGCCGCTGTTGGCCTTCGGGAACGTCTTGACGTCGGCTTTCCATTCGAAGTTCTTGAAGTTGGCACCGCCCACCGGACCAACGTAAAACAGGTGGCTGCGGTCGCCCTTGACGATGAGCAGACCGTCCTTGACGGTGAAGGTGCCCTGGTTTTCGCTGGCTTTCCAACCGTTGAGATCCTTGCCGTTGAAGATGGAGATCCAGCCGTCCTCGTCAGCGGGCACAGCCGCGGTCGCCAAGGCCGCGAGACACATCAGAACGCCGAACATTACACAAGACTTTTTCATCCTGCCGCTCCTTACAAATTACAGTGTCCAGGGGCTGCGCATCGGGCGCGAGAGCATGCGATTCGCCTCGGTATCGTCGATGAATTGCTCGCGCTTCCAGTCCCATCTGAGTTTCTTTTCGAGGCGTGTGGCAATGTCGCTCAACTGGCAGAGCGTGTCGGCGGCGACGGCGTCTTCGATGGGGCAGACGGTCTTGCCGCGGGTGCGAATGCAGTCGAGGAGGTTTCGCTGGTGGTGCGTGCTCTTGTAGAGTCGGGTGTCGTTGGGGCCGAGTTCGGCTGTGAGCAGGCTCTGCGGGTGGGCGTTGATGCCGCCGCGGTCGACATGGACCCAGCCTTCGGTGCCTTCGAAGGCGGTGCCGTGATCGGTGGTGCGGCCGTAACGCTTTTTCCATTCTTCGGGGTAGGGACAGCCGGTGAAGTTCATCCGGACGCCGCTGTCGAATTTGACTTTGACGTTCCAATTGAGGGCCGTGTTGGCGACGCCTTCGGTGGGGAAGACGCCGGTACCCTCGATTTCGAGGTTGCAGGCGGTCTTTTCGCCGCCGCCCCAGAGGGCGATATCGAGCGGGTGGACGCCCCAGCCGGCAATGTAGCCGAGGGCATAGTCGGAGATGAACCACCAGAGGCTGTTGGAGCAGCGGTCCTTGGTGTAGGGCACCAGCGGGGCCGGGCCGAGCCAGAAGTCGTAGTTAAGCCATTCGGGGACCGGGACCACCTCGGGCGAGCCGCCGGCACTGCTGCCGGGGCTCCAGACATTGATGGTCTTCAGTTCGCCGATCTTGCCGTTACGAACGAGTTCGCAGGCATGTAGGAATTGGCGGTCGGAGCGCTGCTGCGTGCCGAACTGAAAGACCGTGCCGTAGCGTTTGCAGGCGGTCCGAAGGGCCTGGTCCTGGGCCATGCTGAGACCCATGGGCTTTTCGAGGTAGACATCCTTCTTCGCTTTCGCCGCGGCGATGGCGCAGAGCACATGCCAGTGGTCGCAGGTGGCGATGGAGACCGCATCAATATCGTCCCGGGCGAGCAGTTCACGAAAGTCACCATATGCGGCACAGCCGGTATCGCCGTAATGCCTGTCGACGAGGGCTTTCTTCTCGGCAAGAACATTGCTCTTGACATCGCAGACGGCTACGACACGGCAGTCCTTCTGGGCCAGAAAGTTGCGCATGACGAAGGTGCCCTGGGGCCCGACACCTATGGCGCCCATGACGATCTTCTCGCTTGGCGGAACGGCGCCGTCCTGACCCAATACAGACGACGGCACCACATAAGGAACGACCGCCGCACCTGCGGCGGCTTTAAGGAATGTACGACGTTGTATACTTGCCTTTGCCATGGTACATCCTTTCATTAAATGCCGGCATGGCATGCCATGCCCCTACATCATTATGATGCGGGACACATCATCCCGCCGCACGTTAAATCCGCCAGGGACTCCGCATCGTGCGCGAACGGAGACGGTTAGCCTCATCGTCGCCGACGAACTGGTTGGTTTTCGGATTCCACTTCAAGGGACGCTTCAACTCGTAGGCAATATTGCCGATGAGACAGACGATCACGGTGCTGCAGCCGATCTCCACATCGCAGATGGGTTTGCTGCGGGTCCTGATGGCGTCAAGCCAATCCTTGTAGTGATTGTTGCTCTCATAGAGATGGACCTCGTTGGGGCCGAGTTTCTGATCCTTCAGTTCGTCCGGCCACGTCTTGAGATAACCGCGGTTGACTTCGATTTTGCCCTTGGTGCCGATGAAGAGGACGCCGTTGACGTTCCCGTGGTCGGGGTAGCTGCCCTGGCGTGTCATGGTGATGCCGTTGGCATATCGATACGTAAGGGCCTTGACTTCTTTGCCGTCGGGCGGGATGACCTCGACAGGGCCACTGCCATCCATACCGAGCCCCCACTGAGCGATATCGAAGTGATGTGCGCCCCAGTCCGTCATGCCGCCGCCACCATATTCCTTGTAGTTGCGCCAGTTGGGGAAACCATCCCAACTGATGTGCGGCGAGAGGATGGAGTTGTACGGGCGTGCGGGAGCCGGTCCGAGCCAGTTGTTCCAGTCGAGGTAGTCGGGCGTGGGTTCGCCGGCAAGGTCACAATCCCTGGGCGCGCCGCCGACGTTTACGACAACGTGCTTGATGTCGCCGATGTAACCGTTGCGCACCAGTTCGCAGGCGAACCGGAAACGGTAATCCGACCGCTGCATGCTGCCGGTCTGGAAGACACGGTTGTAGCGGCGGGTCTCCCGGAGCATGGCCAGCGATTCGGTGATATTATGTCCGAGGGGCTTTTCGCAGTAGATATCCTTGCCTGCGCGGGCGGCGTATACGGCGTTGAGGCCGTGCCAGTGGTCGGGTGTGGAGATGACCACTGCATCGATATCCTCTTGCGCAAGCAGTTCGCGGAAGTCGCCGTAGCACGTGTAGCCCTTCCATGTCCCGTCAGCCCTGGCTTTGGCGTAGTGGTCGTTTGCCATCTTTTCCGAACGGGCCAGTTTAAGCTTGTCGACGTCGCAGCCGGCTACGACCTGCGTACCCGCGGCGCCCATGAAGGATCGCTGCAGGTGCTGGCTCTGTTTGCCGGTGCCGATCATGCCGATGGTGATGCGTTCGCTGGGTGCGTTCTGGCCAAAGACCGAGGCCGGCACGATGTACGGGACCGCCGCGGCGGCGCCGGCCAGGGTGGCGGTGTGCTTGAGGAATTGACGCCTGTTGACGGTTGTCATTTCGATCTCCTTCAATTGTTGTTCGCATCAGGCATGGCATGCCACGCCCGTACAGCTATGTTTGCCAAAGGCACTGCGTATCGTGCTCCTACAGCCGCCACGGACTTCTCATGGTCCGCGACAGCATTTTATCCGCTTCGGGGTCGTTGACAAAACGTTCGTTATCCGGATCCCACTTGAGGTCTCGCTCGAGCTGCATGGCGATGTTGCCGAGGTGGGCGATGGTGATCGAGCGATGGGCGGTTTCGATGGGGGCCGCCGGCTGTTGGCGAGAAAGTACACAATCAATGAAATTGCGGAAGTGGTTTTCACTCTTATACAGGTGGATTTCGTCGGGCTTGATTACGCTGTCGAGGATGCTCTTCGGCTCCGCGTCATGCCGGCCGCGATTGGCCCAGACCCAGCCCTCAGTGCCTTCGAACGTGACGCCGCCGCGGAGCCTGTTGGAGACGATGAGCTTGACGCCGTTGGCGTAGATACATTCGAAGTAGTAGTCGGTCGCCGTGTTGTATAGCCGGTCCTTGTGGTATGTCCCCTTTGCGTTGATGATTTCAACCGGGCCGGTATCCTCCGTACCCATGCCCCACTGGGCGCAGTCGGGATGATGACCCCCCCAATCGGTGACCTGGCCGCCTGAGTAATCGAGAATCCATCGCCAGTTGACGTGACACCGTGCTGGACAGTATGGCGCTTCGGGCGCGGGGCCAAGCCACATATCATAGTCGAACCCGTCCGGCACTGGCTCGACGGCGGTACGGGAGGCCTGCTGCGAATAGTCGGGGGTGCCGCCGGGCAGGCCGCACTTGACGGTGTGCAGCTTGCCGATGCGGCCGTTGCGCACAAGTTCGCACGCGCGGCGGAAATTGGCGTCGGAGCGCTGCTGACTGCCGGTCTGGAAGATGCGGCCGTAACGTTTGACAGCGTTGCACTGGGCACGGCCGTCGGCGATGGTCAGGCTGAGAGGCTTTTCGCCATAAATGTCCTTGCCGGCACGGGCGGCGGCGATAACAACAAGTGCGTGCCAATGATCCGGCAGCGCGATGAGGACCGTGTCAATATCCTTACGGACCATCACCTGACGGAAATCAGCGAAGGCCTCGACACCCTTATAGACCCCTGAGGCCTTCTGTTTGCCATAATACTCTTCGACGATGCGCCGGGCCGGCTCACGGCCGCCGACGCGGTTATCCCAATACCCCGCGCTTTCGCGATTGACGTCGCAAACGGCGACGACCTGAACGCGTTCGTCGCCCAACATGCCGCGCAGGTCATTGATGCCCTGGTTGCCGGTGCCGAGGACTGCCATCGTGACGCGGTTGGAAGGCGCCCCAGCCTCTTTCCCCAACGCTGTCGCGGGCACGATGTGCGGAAACGCGACAGCAGATGCGGCAATTCCTGTTGTGCATTTCAGGAATTGCCGCCTGCTGACGTTGCTTTTCTTCACTGGAACTCTCCAGGTTCTTTGCGTCCGGACGACTGTTACTTGTCGAACGCCGCATCGAAGACGACCTTGGACGGCGCGAAGTCGACCCGCTTGACGAATTCACAGGCCTCGGCCGCCCCGTGCTCGCGCTCCATGCCGCAGTCTTCCCACTCCACCGAGAGCGGACCGCTGTAGCCGATATGGTTGAGCGTGCGAATGATTTCTTCGAAATCAACGCCGCCGTGACCGAGCGAGCGGAAGTCCCAGCCGCGCTCTGGTTTGCCGAAGTTCAGGTGCGAACCGAGGATGCCGTTGCGGCCGTTGATCTGCAGAGCCGCATCCTTCATGTGCACGTGGTAGATGCGGTCGGGGAATTCGTTCAGGAAGAACACGGGGTCAACGAGCTGCCAGTGCAGGTGGCTGGGGTCGAAGTTGAAACCGAAGGCCGGGCGGTGGCCGATGGCTTCCAGGGCCCTCTTGGCGGTAACTATGTCAAAAGCGATTTCGGTGGGGTGAACTTCCAGGGCGAACTTGACGCCGCATTCGTCGAAGACGTCGAGGATGGGGTGCCACTTGTCCGCGAAGTCCTTGAAGCCGTCGGCGATCATCTGCTCGCTCGCCGGAGGGAAACTGTAGATGTACTGCCAGATCGACGAGCCGGTGAAACCGTTGACGACCTTGAGGCCGAGGTTCTTTGCGGCACGTGCGCTGTTCTTCATGGCATCGATGGCCCATTGGCGCTTCTTTTCAGGGTCGACGCCGGGGCCTTGCAGTTCGGCAGGGATGAACATGTCGTGACGCGGGTCCAGCTTGTCACAGACAAGCTGGCCGGCAAGGTGATTGCCGATGGCGAAGACCTTCAGGTTGTTCTCTTCCAGGATGGCGAGTTGCTCTTTGCAGTAGTTCTCGTCTTCCGCGGCCCTGAAGACGTCCATGTGGCCGCCCCAGCAGGCGAGCTCAAGTCCGTCATAACCCCAGCCCGCGGCCTTTTTCGCCAGATCCCGCAACGGCAGGTCGGCCCACTGTCCCGTGAAAAGTGTGACAGGTCTACCCATTGGTCAATCTCCTTAATGTTCAGAATGTTAGTAAAACCATCATTATATAACATGCGGTGGAATATACCAGCAAATAAAACCGCCCTGAAGGCCGCCACGCTGTAAGACCTTGCGCCCCAGACACTTGAGCATTCTCGACATTGGCTTGCGTTTGATGCAGATTCAAGCACCCGGCCGGCCGCAAAACTGATGTCCGATATTATAACAATTCGGGCTTGTCTGCAAGGGTACCAGCGGCGATTGAGCACTATAAATCAGGTTTAGCACGCCCTCGGCTACAGCTTCAGTTTCAGCCAGTCGATTGTCTCCGTCCACATCTGGGAGGTGTACGTATGGCCAACGCCCTCATAGATGAGGCCTCGGAAGTTGTCGCTGCCATAGAGGGCGTAAAGCCGGCGCTGAAACTCGTTGATGATTCTGACACCCTCGACGGGCGAACCGCTGTCGCTGTCACCGGTGAGGGTGAGGTGGGCACGGGGGGCGATGAGACCTACGACCTTCTCAATATGCATGTTATGGCGGAGCATGCCAGGCACATAGTAGTAGATGCCGTGTTCCTTCAGTAGCCCCTGCCGCAAAAGGTCCTGGTATCGCGTGAGACAGGCGACGCTGACAGTAACCTTGATGCGGTCGTCGAGTGCCGCCAGCCACCATGAGCGGGTGGCGCCCATGCTCATGCCCATGGCGGCAATGCGGCTGGGGTCCACTTCCGGCCGGGACGCAAGGTGGTTCAGGGCGAGCAGGTCGTCGCGGACCATCATCCCCCAGAGGGTCGCCCCCTGCCACAGGAAGGCCTTGAACAGGGACGCCTCCGTATGGGGCGGACGTTCTTTTGCCCCGGCCGGGCCGCAGCAGCGCCGTTCACCGAAGGCGTAGGCGTCAATGCACAGAACGAGGTACCCGCGGCCGGTGAGTTCCTCGCCGGTGATAAGGCCGTGGCCTCGCCGCCAGCGGGCGAATGCACGTTTGCGTATTTCTTCCTTGCCTTGGGCATAGCGGCCGCCATGGTAGTGGTGATAAAGGATCGACGGGTATGGCGGATCGCCCCGCTTTGGGATCATGGCATAGCCGTAGACCGTTGCACCCGCACGGTTATCGAAGGAGAAACGCTCCAGGATGTAGCGGCCGCGGTCACTGCGGCTGTGGATCATGGGCTCGGGAACGAAGGGTTCCGGCAATTCCCCGAGGAGCCGCCATAATGTGGCGCGCAGCGCGGGCTTGAGTGCGTCCCATTCGGAGGCACTGTTTACGGGCAGGCGAACGGCATCCATACAGGGTTCGGCTGTATCCATGAACGGTTACCTCGGATACCGAATCAGTACGCGCCGATGATGCGGAAAGCGTACGCATAGCGGCACGGCAGTTCGTTTATCTTCACGCCGGAGGTATCCACGCACATCCTGCCCTGTTTGTACGTCCAGGGAAGGTTGCCGCCTCTGCCGACCATGACTACCCGGGCCCCTGCCGCAGGTTTGGGCACGTCCAGTGCCATTTCGTCGCCCGGCCAGCCGAGACTGATCGCATAAATCGTGTCGCCTTTCTTTGTGAAACGGATCGCGGCGTTGCCTTTGCCGGCACGGTCCCACCTGCGGGTGCCGTAGATCGCCTCGCCGTTGACCTTCAGCCACTCACCCATTTCGCTGAGACGCTGCTCCATGATGACCGGAATACGGCCGTCGGCAGTCGGCCCGATGTCTAGGAGGAGGTTGCCGCCCTTGCTCACGATATCGACCAGCATGTGGACGAGCTTCTCAGGCGTGGTGTAGTGACTCAGGCGTTCGTTGCGGTTGCAGCCGAATGAGTGACCGATGCCGCGGCATTCCTCCCAGGGGTGATCCGTACCGTCCTGGGCGAGTTTTTCCTGACTATATTCGGTAGTGTAATAGCCGCCATGCTTGCTGCGGGTGCCTTTGCCCCAGCGGTCGTTGACGGCGACGGTGTCCTTGACGGGCGACTCGTTATACAGCCATGCCAGGAATTCGCGGCTCTTCCATACGTCATCGGGATGCTCCCATTCGCCATCGCCCCAGACGATGTCGGGCTTATAGCGTATGACGAGATCCTTGATCTGCGGCAGCATATGGTTCTCAACGTAGGTCGCCGGATCAGACCTGTAAAGGGGGTGGTACCATTCGTAGAGAGAGTAATAGAAGCCCATGCGCAGGCCGCGTTTTTTGACTGCCTCGGTAAGTTCGCCGGCCAGGTCGCGGTGCGGGCCTACGTCGACACTGTTCCAGTTCCAGCTTTGGGCACTGGGCCAGAGGCAGAAGCCGTCATGATGCTTGCTGGTAAGCACGACATACTTGGCCCCGGCGCGCTCGAAGACCTCAGCCCAGTAGTCGGGCTCATACATTTCACAGGTAAAGCCTTTGACGAAGTCCTGGTACTGCACCTTATCGCCGTAGACCTTGTCATGGAAAGCGACGAACTCCTTGTGCGCCTCCCCTTCTTCGCGCCAGCGATACCAGTACCATTCAGCGTAGCGTGCGTAGACGCCGACGCCTTCGATGGGCGCCCACGACGGGACCGAGTAGAGACCCCAGTGGATGAAGATGCCGAACTTGGCGTCTTCGAACCAGGCTGGAGTCTGGCGGGCGTCGAGGCTCTCCCACTCGGGTTTGTATTGTGCTGCATTGGCCATCGAAAGCCCCAGGCCGGCAATGGCCAGCATTAATGCGCACAGGTATGCAGACTTGCCCTTCATCGCACACTCCTTCTGCAAAAACGGGACCGGCGCACCCCGCTTGTGCGGCTGCGCCGGTCCGTCACTATTCACATGTATACACTACTGCTTGAACTTGGTCCACTTTTGTTTGCTCTTTGCGCTGGTCAGCAGCCTTTCGAGGAAGAGCATGCCGCGCAGGCCGTCGGTAACCTTGGGGAAGTCGTCCATCAGCGGATCAGGCTTCACACCGGCGATCTTGCAGCGGATCGTATCCGTAAAGTTCTTGTAATTGTTGGCGAAGGCCTCGATGAACGCCTCGGGATGGCCGGAAGGCAGGCGCGTGCCGCGCGCCGCCGCAGGGCTGATCTTTCCGACATAATCGTTGCCGCGCTTGTAGACGTGTTCGGGTTGACCCAGTTCGCGGACATACAGATAGTTCGGGTGCTCCTGGTGCCACTCGATACTGCCGGTTTCGCAGTGGACCCAGATGGCGAGGTTGTTCTCCTCGCCAACGCTGATCTGGCTGGCGTGGAGCACGCCTTTTGCGCCCTTGTTGAACTTGAGCAGACAGTTGACGTCGTCGTCGAGTTTGCGGCCCTTGACGAAGTTTGTGAGGTCTGCGCAAATCTCGGTGATGTGAAGCCCGGTTATGTATTCGGCAAGATTCTCTGCATGGGTGCCGATGTCCCCCCCGCAGCCGGAACCGCCGCTCTGCTTGGGGTCCGTTCGCCAGGAGGCCTGCATGTTGCCGGTCTTTTCCAGAGCGGTTGCCAGCCAGCCCTGCGGGTACTTGACCACCACTTTGCGGACAGCGCCGAATCGCCCGCCGCGCACCATGTCCCGCGCGAGTTTGACCATGGGATAGCCGGGGTAATTGTGCATGAGGCCGAAGACACACTTACTCTGCTTGACGATCTGCACGAGGCTCTTGGCCTCGGCAACGTTGATGGTCATGGGCTTTTCGCACATGACGTTAAAACCCGCCTCCAGAAGGGCCTTGGCGATCGGGTAGTGCCAGTTGTTGGGAGTGCAGACCGAGACAAAATCCATGCGCTCGCCTTCGGGCAGCTTCAGTTCGTTCTCGATCAGTTCGGTATAGCTGCCGTAGCAGCGTTTCTTGTCGAGGATCAGCTCCTTGGCCATCTGCTTGGATTTCTTCGGATCGATATCAAATGCGCCGCCGACAAGCTCCACGCCGCCGTCCAGGCGTGCGGCCTTGCGATGCACCTCGCCAATAAATGCGCCCGGGCCGCCGCCAACCATTCCCATCTTCAGCGTTCGATCAAGTACCATAGTCAATTCCTTTCAACAATTCTTAGGTTAACCACATTGCCATTTTGCCTGTCCGGTGCATCAGCGACAGCAGTGATTCGCGGCCGCCGGACCTATTCGTCGCCATTTCCGGGCAAATATATGCTATCTCTCGGAGGGTGTCAACAATCCCTCGCGGGCAGCAGTCGCCGCCAGATTGTTCCCGCCGGCGATATGTGCCCGCAGTGATGCTCAACAAATCAGGAATGGACACCGCCTTTCACTCCATGCGGATAAGTTTAAGTTGGTACAGATTTACGGCCTTCCATGTTTCGGGCGAGGCAGGTCTCACGGATAAGTGGTAGACGCCGGGGGCGTCGAAGGTCAGTGTGCCTATTTCCACGCTTTGCGCCTTGTCCCATCCGGCGGTCTTGGGCACATCGCAGGTCAGTTCCGTGCGGCGGCAGCGCAGGGTCAGTTTGGAAGGTGCACTGGCCGCTGCAAATTCGCCTCGGACAAGATATAGGCCGGGTCTGGTGATGCGCACGAGCCAATGGGCGCTTTCGGCGGGGTCATCCCAGTAACCGATGTTGCTGCGGCCGTACTTGGTTTCCGTCTGAATACGGTCGCCGTCGAGAACAGCCGCGTCGGCGGAGAGCGAAATTACGTCAGCCTCGGAGAGGATCGTCGCCGAGCCTGATGTTTCGATCTTGAATACCACCGCCATGCCGTCGACCTTCTCCGCAGGCGCGGTCACAGCCAGGCCGTCGTCACGCATCTGGAAGGCGATCTTCGCCTTGGAGCCCAACATGGAAACGTTCTTGACCTTCAGGTCGCCGCGCATGAGGTCCTTGCCGAAGGAGCGGATGATCAGTTCACTCTTTTCGGCCGGCGAGCCAAGGACGATGGCGTACAGCGTGTTGCCGTCTTTGGAGCGTGTGAAGCGGATGTCCTGCGGGGTGTACCCGGCAGCAGGGTCGGCCACGCCGCCGAAGTGCCCCCTTGGAAGGTTCTTGTTGGTGGGGCCTTCGCCGAAGACGTACCACGGGCGGGTATTATAAATGGCCTCGCCGTTAACTTTGAGCCAGGCGCCCAACTCGCGAAGAACCTTCTGCTGCTCAGGCGGGATCGAACCGTCGGCCTTGGGCGAGATGTTGAGCAGCAACTGTCCGTTCTTGCTTACGATATCAATGAGCGAATGCAGTACCTGACGCGTCGGCTTGATCTTCAGATCCTGCGTATAGCACCAACTGCCCATACTGATGGTGTCGTCGGTTAACCAGGCAAAGTCGGTCAGCTTGTCCATGCGGCCTTTTTCAAGGTCGAGCACTGCAACATCCTGCGGCAGGTCCTGCTGTTTGAACGTAACGACAACACCCTTATCAAGCCTGGCGGCATCGTTGAAGTAGTGCGCCAGGTAGGCCATTTTGTATGCATCGGGAATCTCATCGAGCCACGAATCAAACCACATAAGGTCGGGGTGATACTTATCGATTACCTCGATAAGTTTTCCCTTCCACATCTCGAGGAACTTATCCCGGGGTATATAGCCGTACAGAATCGCCTGCTGCGGGTCCTCAAGCAGCGACAGGAAGTCGGTCTTGACGCGGTCGTAGTGACCGGTCCAGTTGGTTCCGTTCTTCTGCCAGAGGTTGTTGCGGGCATGGTGGAAAGTGGTGACAAGTCTCATGCCGCGTTTGCGGATCGCGGCGGCGAGTTCCCCGGTTATGTCGCGTTTGGGACCCATGTCGGCGGCGTTCCAGGGTGTCAGATCGCTGTCCCACATGGAAAAACCGTCATGATGTTCGGCGACAGGACCCGCAAAGCGAGCGCCGGCCTCCTCGAAGAGTGCCGCCCATTCTTCGGCATCGAATTTCTCGGCCTTGAACATGGGCACGAAGTCATGATAGCCCAATTCTGTCGGGTCGCCCCATGTTTCGACATGGTGTTTGTATTCACGACTGCCCTTGATGTGCATGTTGCGGGGATACCATTCGTCGCCAAAGGCAGGCACACAATAGACGCCCCAATGGAAATAGATGCCGAATTTGGCGTCGCGGAACCACTCCGGTGCTTCGTCGTGTTTGGCCAGCGATTCCCACGTCGGCTCAAACGGCCCCTGCTGGGCCAGTACTGGCGCAAACAGCAGCGACAATGCACCGACACACAGAACTTGAACACAGGCATTTCGATGAGTCATTTCTGTTCCTTTCACCTTGCCGGCTCCAGCTTCGGCGCGGGGGGAACGTACCACCCGCAGCCTCCACCGGCGATTATAACACCCTGCGAGCATCCAATCAACGATACCACCCCGGGACTAACTGTGCAGGAAGATGGATCGGTCGAGGATGCCGTATGGCGAGAAACTGGTCCTGATGGACAGGAGGATGGCCAGAAGGATGGTAATGGAGGTGCCTGTGAAGATGGCGATCATGATGGCGATCTGGTACTTGATGGCGGTGGCCGGATCTGCGCCTCCGAGCATGACGCCGGTCATCATTCCGGGCAGTGCAACCAGGCCGACGGTTGACATGGTAGTGATTGTGGGCAGGAGTGCGGCCCTGAATGCGTCGCGCAGATACGGCCGGGCAGCCTCGCTGAGGGTTGCGGCCTGGGCCAGAGACAGCAGGAAAGGCTTCTCGTTCTTGCGGATTGCCTGGTAGAAGCCGGCAAGGCCAATCACGTCGGCCCGGAGGCAATTGCCTAAAATCATGCCGCCGATGGGGATAACGTACTGCGCGTCCATAAGGCCAGGCTCTTTGAGTATGACGGCCATGAAGAACAGCAGCGGTACGGCGGTGCCGGCGACAAGGGCGCCGAATACGGGTACGGCAAAGCGTTTCAGTTGCAGGTCGCAGTGGCGCACGATGGAGACATCGGCCACGAGCACCATGGCCAGAAGCCATGCAGCGTTGAGCCAGATGTTGTCATATTCAAAGACGACCTGGAGGTAGAAGCCGACGAAGAGGAGCTGCACCGTCATCCGGACAACGGCGGTAACCAGTTTGCCTACGAGGGGAACGCGATACCATAGCAGGACGGTAAGCGGTATGAGAAAGAGCAGATACGCGGCCGCCATTCGGACCAGGCTTATTGGCTCGGTGTTCATGTGGTGACAGGCTCCTTTCGACGAGGCACGTGCACGGTGCGGTCGCAGGCTGCGACGAGCCTGGGATCATGTGTGACCAGCAGGACAGTTTGCGCGGACTCAGCGAGCAGGCCGGCCACAGTCCGCACTGACTGTTCATCCAGGGCGGAGGAGACTTCGTCCAGCAGGAGTATGGGGCGATCCAGCAGCAGGGTGACGATCAGGGCGATGCGCTGTTTTTCGCCGCCGGAGAGCGCAGAGGTTTCCTTTTGGAGTGTCGCCGGCGGGAGGTTGAAGCGTTCAAGCATGGCCGGCAGGCGGCGGAGACTGTCGCGAAGATCGGCATTGGCATGAAACGTGAATGGGCGTTCAACGGCGTCGCGGACGAGACCTTCGCCCAGATCCACTTCCTGCGGCACATGACCTATGCGGCGACGGAGCCCCCAGACGGTGTGACGATTCAGTTCCGTACCATCAATGAGGATACGGCCCTTCCGCGGACATACAAACCCCAGAATGCTGCGCAGGATGGAACTTTTCCCGATCCGGAATCGCTCCGAATAGCGACCTTCCGGCCTGGTTCAACGGACAGCGAAAAGCCGTCGAGGACGGTCTGGCTGCCATAGGCCAGCGTGATGTTTTCGAGTAGTATCATCGACCTGCCCGCAACATTCTCCTGGTTTCGGCAGTGGAAGTTATCAATAAGGCTCCGGGGAAGCCAGTGTTTTGTACGGCGGCCCCCCCCTGCTCATTCATTTGTGAATATAATAATTAAGTTTACAAGCTTTTCGGCGTTTCATATAGTTGTAACAGAAGGAAAATGCAGTTCGTCGATGTGATATCAAGCAGAGGGCAAAATGAGCACGAAAAAAATCCTTATTGTTGACGACGATCCGGACATTACCGAAGCCATGACCGTGGTCCTGGAGAGCAAGGGCTATGAAGTGGCCAGTGCCGCCAACAGCACCGCGGCCATGAAACAGGTAGAGGCAAGTCGCCCCGATTTGATCATCCTCGACGTCATGATGGACACGCAAAGTGAAGGGTTCGTCTTCAGTCGGCAGATCAAGAACGACAACAAAACAAAGGATATCCCGATTTTGATGATCACGGGGGTGAAGGACAAAGTCGGGATAGATTTCAAGGACGCCGCGGGCGATGAGTCGTGGCTGCCGGTGGAGGAATATCTTGACAAGCCGGTCAAGCCGGACGTGCTGTTAGCCAAGGTGGCGTCACTGCTTGGGTCACCGGACGGCAAGTAGACGCGGCACCCGGCTTTGCCGCTGTCAGGCGAACCGGGGGTTCAGGCGGTGGGTAAGGCTACGTAGAACCTGCTTCCTTCGCCGGGCGTGGAGTCCAGCGATATACGGCCGCCGTGCCGGTCCACGATGCGGCGCACTATGGAAAGGCCGAGTCCCTCGCCTTCTATCGGGCCTTCGGGGTCGAGACGGTGGAAGACCTCGAAGACGTTCTTCTGATGGCGCGGGGCGATGCCGGGGCCGTTGTCAGCAATGCAATAAACACTCATTTGATCCTCAATGTGACCCGAGACGCTTACGACCGGCGTTCTTTCCGGGTGGCGGTACTTGACTGCGTTGTCAATGAGATTGCCGAAGACCTTGGCGAGCTGTTCCGGGTCGCCTTTGCATGGGGGAAGCGGGTCGACATGTACTTCGGCGTTGGCTTCCTGAAGCTGGTGCTGCATGGCATGAACAATCCTCCGTATGAGTCGGTCCATGTCAACCGGCTGCAGGTTGAGGCGGATGCGTCCGAGCCTGGACAGTTTGAGCAGGCCGGCGATGAGCATGTCCATCCTGGCGGCACTGGCGGTGATGAATTTCAGCTGCGTGGGGATATCTTCATGGAGAATTGTCAGCAGTTCTTCGCGCAGCTTTTCATGCGGCACGGGGATATCCTCAAGGACTTCGAGGAGGTGGGTGCAGGTTGACGACAGTTCGGCACTGAAGCCCTGGACGTTCACGACGGTGGATCGCAAGTCATGCGAACTGGTGTAGACGATGCTTTCCAGTTCGCGGTTCTTCTGTTCAAGAATGCGGAGAAGCTGTTCACGCTCCTCTTCGGCCTGCTTGCGTTCGAGTTCGGCGGCGGCGCGTGTTGCGAAAACGGACATAACGGACTGGGCGAACTCCACCTGCTCGAGAGGCTTGTCGTGAACGGCCGCCAGGAGGCCGAGCGGCCGCTGGGCAGAGTCGAAAAGGGGCAATCCGAGGTATCCCTGCGCGTCCATCTCCCCGAGCGGCTGGGAATCGGGGAAGAGCTCTTTGACACCTGTCTCATGAACCCACATTTGCCCGGAGGTTACGATCTGACAGGGACTGCCTTCGAGGTCGTGTTCGAAGTTTTCGCCATAATGGTCGCCTGCCCAGACGACAAGCGTGCGCACGCGGTCCATGCGGGGCTCGACCAGTTCACCCAGGAAGACAAAGCGGACCGAGATCGCGGCGGCCAGATGACGCACAAGGCTTCGGAGGAAATCCTCGCCGGTGGTCCGCGCGGTGCCTTCGACAATGGCGCTGATAGCGTCCTCAAAAAGCTTGCGCTGCGTAATGTCTTCGTATGAACCAAGTACGCCGACGGTATTTCCGTTAAGGTCGTGGAGGGGTACTTTGTTGATCTCGACCCATGCCACTCGACCGTCGGCGTTGAGCCGCCTTTCAATAATGTGGTATTCGGCCTGATCGGTGCCGATGACCTTGCGATCGATCTGCCGATGTGCATCGGCCCATTGGGCCCAGGCGAGATCATCATCGGTCTTGCCGACAACGTCCTGGGGATCCTTCATGCCGCTGTCAAGCGCAAAGAGTCGATTGCAGCCGAGGTAGATGCTGTTGCGGTCTTTCCAGAAGACCCTGGAAGGAATGGAATCGAGGATGAGTTTGAGCATCTGTGTCGTTTCCCGCAGGCGGTCGGCGGCCCGTTTGCGCTGCGTGATATCCCGGTCAATGCCCCGGTAGCCGGCGAAGCTGCCGTAGGCGTCAAAGATGGGTACGCCGCTGCTTTCGAGAATCACTTCGTGGCCCTTTTTGTGCACCGCCGCGTTCTCCAAGGCCTTGAAGGGTTTGCAGAGCTGCCAAATCTCCTCAAAGATCGGCTTGACCCGGTCTGCTTCGGCGGAACTCATGAGATCAAACGGCGTCTTTGCGAGCACTTCATGGGGTTCGTATCCCAACAGGTCATGAATCTTCGGGCTTACATAGGTGTAGCGATTTTCGGTGTCGATTTCCCAGATCCAGTCGGACGTGGATTCGACCAGACTGCGAAACCGCTCGCGGCTTTCCTCGAGTTCGACTTCGGCTTTCTTCTTTTCGGAAATATCTTCTATGCTTTCGCGATGTCCCTGCGGCACACCCTTGTTGTCGAAGATCGGCTGCCAGGACATGCTGACCCACAGCGTACGGCCGTCCTTGCGGCAGATGCGGAACTCGAGTTGTCTCCCCGAACCGCCTTCGAGGGCGCTTTCAAAGGCCTGGGATACCAACTGGCGGTCATCTTCGAGGACGATGGCCTCGGGATACTTTCCGAGTTCCATGAATTCGTCCACCGTATAACCGGTAATACGCTCGATGGCCGGATTCGTCCAGAGCACGTGGCCTTGGGGGCTGATCCACAACTCCCAGTCATACGTGTAATCGGCGATGGCGCGGAACCGCTGTTCGCTGAGCCGCACGGCCAGTTCGGCGCGCTTGCGTTCGGTGATGTCTTCGTAGGTTCCCAGCATGCCGACCACTCTGCCGTTGGCGTCACGAAGGGGGATCTTGCTTGTCTTCAGCCAGATGCTCTTGCCTTCGGGCGTGGTTTGCGGTTCCTCGTAATTGAGTTTGGGTTCGCCGGACTCAATGACCTGCCGGTCGTCGCGTCGATAGACCGGTGCCTGAGCCTTCCAGGGCAGGTCGAAGTCGGTTTTGCCGACGATTTCCTCAGGCGACGACACACCGGCGTCCATGGCGAACAACTGGTTGCAGCCACGGAACCTCAGGTCATTGTCTTTCCAGAAGACGCGGACGTTGATGGTGTCGAGCACGTTCTTGAGCATGCTCTCCGATTCGCGCAGGCGGGCGAGCATCTGCCTGCGCTCAGTGATGTCGATGACGCTGCCGCGCGTGCGGATCAGCCGGTCGTCCTCATCGAATAAAGCGGACGCGTTGACGATCACTTGTACGGGGTGGCCGTCCTTGTGGAGGAGGGTATACTCGACGTTGCGAATATAACCGGTCCTGACGATCTCATCCCAGTGCCGGACTGCTTCGGCTTTCTGTTCGGGAACGGTCAGGTCGGCCCAGGTCTTCTGACCGATCACTTCGTCGCGGCTGTAGCCTATCATGTCCAGTTCCGCCTCGTTGATATCGATGAAGCGCTGGTCGGGGCCAAAGATGTGGAAGCCGATGGGCGCCTGATGGAAAAAGTCGCGGAATCGCTCTTCCGTCTGGCGTAACACCTTTTCGGCTTTCTTGCGTTCGGTGAGGTCCTCGACCAGTTCCACGAACCCTGTCGGCCTGCCCGAATCGTCAAACAGCGGAAATGCACGTATATGGACGGGAAACCGGCTGCCGTCATCTCGCACTCCGTATGTTTCCACGTCCGCGGGCTTGTGTTCACGCAAGGCCTTCTCACCGGGGCAATGCGCGCAAATGCCGGCGCGTTTTTCAAACTTTTCGTAGCACTTACACCCGATCAGCGCCTCACGTTCAACATGGAACATTCTGGCCAGCGCGGCATTGACCGTGACCACGTTGTGTTGCGGGTCGACCAGCGTGATACCCAGATCGATGTTTTCGACAAGTTCGCGGTAGCACTGCTCACTTTCGCTGAGGGCCTGTTCGGAGGCCCGGATGTGCGAGAGCATATCGTTGAAGGAGTCGGCAAGCCGGCCCACTTCGTCATCGCCGCGTTTCGGGGCACGAAGGCCGAAGTCGCGTTCGGCGCCGACGCGCTGCGCAACACGGGCCAGTGAGAGTATGGGTTCAGCAATGATTCGGCGAAAGTGCCGCGCCACGGCGAAGGCCGCGGCCAGGGCGAGAAGCATGCCGAGGACCCACACCTGTACATCGCGCTTAAGGATCGCCCTTTCCACCGCACGATCGTCCTGGATGAAAAGCGTGCCAATGGGGTGTCCGTCAACATCAATCTCGTGAAACACATTCAAGTAACGGCCTTCAAATGCATAGCTCTCGGGCCGGATCGACGGCGGATCGCCGGCCGCCTGCGTTCTCCGGTAAACGGCAAACGGTGTCCCATTCTCATCATAGATACAGGCCAGCGCAATCGACTCATTGACGGCAAGCGAAGCAAGCAGTTGCTCCGCGTCAGCAGGCATGTCGAAGATCAGGGATGCCTGGGCATTGCGGCCCACCAAGTGTGCGATCGCGTGCAGATTGCGCACATGCTCCCGACGTGTCCGGTAGACGGAAAAGGCGGTCAGGAAGGCCCCGACCAGAAGCACGGCGGCCAAACTCGTCGCCATCATGGCGAGACTGAGGCGGGTCCCGATAGTCCAGTCACGAAACGGCTTCATGGGCCCGGTTCCTTTTTCGAAGCGTTCCGCGCCTTTCCGTCGGCGTTTACGGGTTTTCCATCGGGACTCGTGATGACGTTCAGGGCGTTTCGCAGAAGTTGTCCGCTGATTTGCAGGCTGCCGGCCTTGAGAGGCGCACAATTGATGCGCCAGCGGATTTCCTCCTGCACCTGGACCAGTTCGACCATGCCCCCGGCTTTGGCGAATCCGCTGAAATCTGCAACCGTCAACACCGGCTTGCCTGCGAGCTGATCGAGAATAGTGTGCAAGTGTTCAACCTCGGACCGACAGATAAAAACAACCTCACAGGCGTCGAGCTCGTGCTCACGACGGTATCCGCCAAAACGGGTAAGCTTCAAGATCTGTCCAGTGCCGCCGATCCTGTGGCCTTCCAGTCGCTGCAGACTATCGCCTAACGGATCCTGACCCAGGATGCCAACGGTCAGCACGCTTTTGGCTGCGTCGGCATTGGGCCATTCCACGAAAAGCAGCATTTTGTGAAGGCATGCTGCCTTGGCCTCATACTCCGGCCCGGCAGCTTGCGCATCGCTGCCGCTGTGCGAAAGAGGCAGGCAGGCAGTTGCGAGCGCCACGGTAACCCACACCCGGCGGCCGATTGCGGCACGCCCGATACAGGTGCTGGCGTACTGTTTTCCAGACGTTACAGGCCGACACGCCTGGGGTGATGCTGCGGGCCGCTTTCGTATGTTCCTATATGATACCACATTACCACCCCCAGAAGCTGTACCATCCCCCTTCAGAACCACGTTGTGGTATCGGCTGATCGGGGGCGCGATTCAATATGAAAAACGGCTGGATTCAGCCGCAGAAAACCTATGGGTTTACGGCGGACCGAGCATACAGGAGCAGAGCCAGCGGCGACTTCTACTGCGCGGCGATTCGGTAGAGGTGCACGTCCCAGGGTTTGAACGTGTCCTGGAATACACCACCGTTACAGGTCAGGTCGCGGTCCTCGCCCAGGACGTTAACCCTATGTTTGCCGGTCAGGCCTTCAATCGTGAATCTGGCCTGCGTCGTACCGTCGCGCATGGAGACGGCGAACAGGTACGTTGCCTGGCCGTGCCGCTTCATCATGACGGCTACAGGGACGTCGGGGGCGTCGGAGGCAACACTGACGCCTGACTTAATTGTGGGGGAGTTCAGGACCGGGGCGAGTTCGGCTATCTGGCGATTAATCGCCGTGATCTCGGCCAACATCGGAGGATCACTGAAGATCGCGGCCTCATTGAAGCGCGGCTGCCATTCATGCACGAAGTAGATCAATCCCATCGAGCCGTGAATAATCGACATCCAGACCTCGGCGCGGACCTGATGCGGCGTGGCCTTGCGGGAGGGATTGTTAATCCGCGTGCATTCGATGCAGTTCCACACGATTTTCTCCGGGCCGCTCCAGGCAACAAGCCGCTCGACGCCTCGGGCCACATACCAGAGTTTGCCCGCGACCTGCGGACGGTCGTGCGCGGCGGGATAGATGTCGAATGATGCAATATCACAGCCCTTGACGTACTCGGGATAGTCCTCGGGGTGGTTGGTCCGGACTCCCCTGCCGTGCCAGCCGTCCCACGCCACGCCCTGTCCCAGGTTGAGCAGGACGGGACGGTTAGGGTCGTTGGCCTTAATGCGCAGATAGTCTTCGACGATCTTTGCCGGGGCGATCGGCGGCCCGTAGCCCTTTCCTGTGCCCAGTGATTGCGCGTTGTCCGGCTCGTCGCCATGCATCCAGCCGATGATGGTCTCGTCGTCCAGATGGGCCAATCCGACGCTGTTCTGGGCACAGATCACCTTCATGCCGGCGGCTTTGAGCTGGGCAAGCTGCGCTTCGGTGGGGCCCTTCCACAAACCGACATAGGTGTTGAATCCTGCGGCTTTGTATCGCAGGGCATTTGCCGGGTTCTGCAGCCACACGGCTATAGGAAAGTACGTGTCGTCGGGCGAAGGCCCACGCTGCCAGCGAGCATACCTGTTTTGGGCCGCCGTAGTGTCGTTGGCAAAGGTACACAGGATCGCAATCGCTATCGCTGAAACTGCGGAATGTAGTTTCATGGAAATTCCTCCCGACAATTTTAATCCGGCTTGATCCACCGCTGGCAATCAGGATAGCTGATAATCCCGGACCATGCAAGTATTCGAGAACCCTGCACCCTTTTTCGGCTTGCAGCAGGCCATAAAATCCGAATAATGGGATCCATCGGCCATACCTCAGGCAGACAATCCCGCAGAGACTTTCAGAAGGCATAAGATAACGCAATGGGCAGAATCGGCACGGACAACATGAACGACTCCGTCGAATCACACCTGCACACTGATATCGTGACGCTTCAGGAAGATATGACGGCAGCGGAAGCATTGGTCGCTCTGCGACGTACGAAGATGGGCGACAAGATCACGTACCTGTATGTTCAGGACACAGATGGTCGGCTGCTAGGTGTGGTGCCGGTGCGGCGGCTTCTGGGCAGCGAGCCGGACGCTTCGATCAAGTCGATCATGGTCTCGCGGGTCGTATCTATTCCAGCGACGAGTACGGTTCTGGATGCCTGTGAAGTGCTGCTGAAGGAGCGTTTCCTGGCTGTTCCGATTGTCGACTCCGACGATCGGCTGCGAGGCGTCATCGATTTAAGCCAGTTCGCAGATGAAGTGCTCACGAGTACACAACAGCAGATGGATAGCGCCTTTCAGATGGTTGGCGTTCACGTCGCATGGGGGCGCCGGCTTTCGCCGCTGAAGAGTTTCAGAATGCGGTTTCCCTGGCTGATGTGCAATATTACGAGCGGCATCATCTGCGCCTTTATCGCAAGCCGGTTCGAGCTGCTGCTCAGCAAGGTCGTGCTGCTGGCGATGTTTCTCACGGTCGTGCTTGCGCTGGGCGAAAGCGTAAGCATGCAGTCCATGACGATCACGCTGCAAGGCCTTGTCGGGCGTCAGGCGGGATGGCGGCAGATACTGCTTTCGGCGCGCAGGGAATTCACGACCTCGGTGCTGTTAGCGGCAGCATGCGGCACGGTGGCGGCGCTGGCCGCATACATCTTGCGTCGTCACGGCATGGGCGCGGCGGCGATTGGCGGGGGCATCTTCCTTTCGGTCGTCACTGCGTGCATCCTGGGCGTGGCAATTCCCACGACCATCCACAAGCTGAGGATTGACCCGAAGGTCGCGGCGGGTCCCATCGTGCTGGCGTCGGCAGACATTGCCACGCTGATCTTCTACTTTACGCTTGCCAGTTGGCTGTTGGCGTGACGGTCAATCGGGCTGCTGCTGGAGCAGTTCGATGATTTTCGTCTTTTTCGGCAATGAATCCTGAGCGCCGAATTTCGCCATAGCCAGAGCTCCGGCAGCGCAGGCAAACCTGACGGCGGCCTTCGGCTCGTCACCGACGGCATAAGAAGCCGCCAGCGCTCCTGCAAAGGCGTCGCGGCTGGCAGTCTGATCGACGATATCCAGATTGAACCACGGGACATGCGTGGTATCGTATCGGTCGACCATGAACACCTCTCGGGGCGGCAGTTTGATCAGGACACAGCCAACGCCTTTTGCAACCAGTTCGGAGGCCAACAGCTTGAGTTCGCCGGCGCTTCCGGCCCCGAGTTCGGCCCCTTCAGTCAGCTTGTAGAAATTGGGAATCAGCACATCAGCATCATAGTATTCCACCGGCCAGTTCAGGTCGGCTGCTCGCGTGATACCGTGATCCTGCGGGGGTGTTTCGAGAATAACCCTGGTCCGGTGGAGTTCGGCGGTACGGATGGCCGTCACGACCGCTTCCTGAGGCAGGTCGCCGCATATCAGACAGACGTCCGCGGCGCTGATCAGCGATTCGGCGGCGGCACAGCCGATCTCGTCGGCGCTCAGGGCACGGTTGGCGCCGGCGGATATACAGCTGAGATTTTCGCCGGTGGAGTCGACCATGGTCATGATCACGCCCGTACTCATCGCGCTGGCGGTGTACAGGAGTTCGGTGTTTATCCGGAACCGGCGGAGGTTCGCTTTGGCCATTTCACCGAACGGATCCTCCCCCACCTTGCTGATCAGGGCGACTTCGCAGTCGCACAGGGCCGCCTCGACGGCGCGATTGGGCCCGGCGCCCGTCGGGACACAGGACGCCCCGAAGCCGTCGACCGTACTGCCGGGGCGTGGAAACTCCTTGCACTTAATCACCATGTCCACATAGGTCGGGCCGACCACCACCACCCTGGGAATCCGTCCTGTCATTGTCTACCTCCGTGCAACGTTTTCTTTTCGCCCCATCAAGTATAGTTATCAACCGACCGGACGCAACTGTTTTCTATACGTAAAAATGGGGCCTCGACTGTCGAATCTTTGCCTGCAGCGCCGCAGCAAGGCCCAAAAACTTTGGTTTTACTTGGGCTTTTGCCCTTGTGGGACCGAATTCATTCGTGTAAAATCGCGAGCTTTGGATAAATCGAGGCAGTGGAACCTGAACTAAGGAGGCCTTCAGCAGTGGCAAAGATTGAGGATATTCGCAACATCGTACTATTGGGACACGGCGGCAGCGGCAAGACGTCGTTAGCCGAGGCCATACTGCACAAGACGGGCATGATCAATCGTCTGGGCACGATCGAGGACAAGTCCACGGTGTGCGACTATGACGATGAGGAAAAGCAGCGGAGTCACTCCATCCACTCGGCCCTGGCATACGCCAACTACAAAGGCAAGCTGATCAACATCGTAGACGCACCGGGGTACCCCGATTTTGTGGGAGCGGCGCTGCTTTCTATTCCCGCGGCGGATGCGGCGGTCATCGTCATCAGCGCCAGCGGCGGCATCGAGATGAATACCCGCAAGCACTTTGAGGCGGCGACCCGGGCGGGCAAGCCGCGGATTATTGTCATCAACAAGATGGACGCCGAAAATGTCGACCTTCCACTGCTGCTGAGCAACATTCAGGCGACTTTCGGCACGTCGTGCCGCTGCGCCAACCTGCCTTCGGCGGACAAGAAATCGGTTATTGATTGTGTCACCAACGACTCCGGCGATTCGCCCGCAATGGATGTGGCGCAAGCGCATACGGAACTGGTCGAGAGTATCGTCGAGGCGGATGATGCACTGATGGAAAGCTACCTCGGCGGCGAAGCAATCAGTCGGGAGCAGATTGCCGGGGTGTTCGTCAAGGCGCTGTTGGCGGGAACGGTCGTGCCGGTGCTGTTCACGGACAGCCGCAAGGAGGTCGGCATCACCGAACTTCTGGACCTGATCATTTCCTGTGTCCCGTCGCCCGCGCAGGCACCGCCGGCGGTGGTCAAGGACGGCGAGACGGAAAAGGAGATCAAGGCGGACCCGAACGGTCCGCTGGCAGGACTTGTCTTCCGCGTGGGATACGATCCCCGCTCGAACATGAAGTATTCGTCGATCCGCCTCTTCAGCGGCAAATTCAACTCCAGCAGCCAGATTTATGCGGGCGACGCGAAAAAGCCGCTGCGGCCGGGGCATCCGCTCAAGATGCAAGGCGCCGATACGACGGAACTCGATGAAGCTTTGGCCGGGGACATCGTGACGCTGGCGAAGGTCGAAGAACTGCGGGTTGGGGATCTCATCCATGACGGCTCTCTTTCAGGGACTGTCCAGATGCCGCCGCTGCCGCAACCAATGTTCTCACTGGCACTGGAGCCGGCCTCGCGCGGCGACGAAGGCAAGATCAGCGGTGCGCTTGAAAAACTTTGTGACGAGGATCTCTGCTTCAAGGTGGGCCGCGACTCGCAGACAAAGGAACTCGTTGTCAGCGGTCTTGGCGACCTGCACTTGCGCGTTATGCTTTCGAAAATGGAGAAGCGATACAAGCTGGCGGTCAATACCAAGGCGCCGAAGATTCCGTACCGCGAGACCATCACCGGCAAGGCGGAAGGTCACTACCGCCACAAGAAGCAGACCGGCGGTGCCGGCCAGTTCGGCGAGGTGTTCTTGAGGGTCGAACCGGCCGAGCGGAACAGCGATCCGCCGCTGCAATTCAGTTGGGACATCTTCGGCGGGGCGATCCCCGGACAATTCGAACCGGCGATTCTCAAAGGCATCAAGGATGTGATGGAAACGGGGGTCGTGGCGGGCTTCCCGATGCAGGATATCAAGGTTTCGATCACTGACGGCAAGTACCATCCGGTGGACTCCAAGGAAGTGGCGTTCCGGGCGGCGGGCAAGGGAGCATTCATCGATGCGGTCATGAAGGCCAAGCCGACCCTGCTGGAGCCGATTGTCAACATCGAGATCACGGCCCCCGCAGATAACATGGGCGATATCACCGGCGATATGGCGTCGCGTCGCGGCCGGATCAGCGGGCAGGACATGCTGCCCGGCGGCATGGTCGTGATCAAGGCGCAGGTGCCTTTGGCGGAGGTGGCGCAGTACAACAGCCAGCTCAAGAGCGTCACCGGCGGCCAAGGCAGCTACTCGATGGAACTGAGCCACTATGAGCCCGTTCCGCCGAATATTCAGCAGCAAATAGCAGCGCAGTACGCCAAGAAAGAAGCCGAGTAACCGCTGCGGCCGGACGCGTGGGCTTGAAGATCACCGGCACAAGCCGCGGTGCAGTTGTCAGGTGTGCAGGGAGGGCGTGTGGATTTCATTGACCTAGTGAAGTCGCGCCGGACGATCCGGTTGTTCAAGCAGGATCGCATCGCCGTTGAGACGCTGATTGATCTTGTCGATGCGGCGCGCCTTGCGCCTTCGGCTTCGAATATTCAGCCGCTTGAGTACGTCATCGTCAGCGATCCGGTCCGCGCCGCGGCCCTCTATAAGCAGCTTGCCTGGGCGGCCTATATTCAGCCGGCGCGCAATGCCTCACCGTCACAGCGGCCGGTTGCCTACATCGTTGTTCTGCGAAACAGCACGCTCGAAAAAGCGCATTTCGGTATCGTTGATGCCGCAGCGGCCATTGAGAACATCCTGTTGTGCGCATGGAGCAAGGGCATCGGATCCTGCTGGCTGGCTTCGGTCAAACGGGATAAGGTTTCGGAACTGCTGAACATCCCCGAGACGTACGTCATAGATTCCGTCATTGCATTGGGCTACCCCGATGAGGCCCCGGTCGCCGAAGCGGCCGATGGCAAGCGGATCGAATACTACCTCGACGCAGAAAACAGGCTGCACGTCCCCAAGCGGCCGCTGAAGACTATTGCGCACATGGAGACGTTCGGCAAACCCGCAGCCGATAAGTAAGTCTCGGTATTACACGTCCGTATCTCGCAGTGCCAGCGGCGCGCCGAGTATCTCCGTGTACAGGATGGCCTTTCGCAGGCTGTCGGTTTGCATCAGGTCGGCGGCGATTGTCGACCGCGGCCCGGACGGGGGCACACGCGCCGGCGGCTGTGCGCGGGCAACGGGCGCCGCAGGCGAGGGTGCAACCTTGGGTTTGCGTGTCTGGGCTGTCTGCATGCGTTGGGCCGCGTGCGGCCCCAGCTTCTGAGACATCTGCTGTGCCTGCGCCCGGGCGAGGGCCTGGGCCCTGGCCTGTGCTTCGGCTATACGCTCTGCAAGCGGTTTCGGCGCTTGTGTGGCCAGAAATGCATCCAGTGTTCGGCGCTCTTGGCGCGTCGTTGGCTGCGATGGTCTGGCGGGAATCGGCCGCCTGACGGGTGGTTCAGCACGGGCCATGGGTTTGACTTCCAGCATGCGCTCCAGCCTCGCCGATTCCTGATCCGCCGCTTCACCGGCGGGCCGTTCCCATGATTCTTCATCCAGAGGCCGATAGCGCGGCCGCTCGATGTCCTGCTCGGTCTTCTGCTGCTCCTTCAGGTTCGACCGCATCTTGAGGATGCCGCTGATGGCATACACAATGATGATCAGCACCGGGATGAGGATCTCGATCCATTCACCCTCGATGTTGGGACGTCGAGCAGCAAGGATGTCAAACAAATTCACCATGGCCGCCCCTGTCATTCTTCCTTTTTCGGAGGTTGTGCAATCGATTCCCGCATGGCAGTATCGGCGCCGATATTCTTCAGACGGTAGTAGTCCATGATGCCGAGGTTGCCCGCCTTAAGTGCATCGGCAATAGCCAACGGCACCTTTGCTTCGGCCAGCACGACCTTGGCCCGGTTTTCCTGTACGAGGGCCCGCATCTCCTGCTCGCGGGCGACTGCCATCGCCCGTCGCCGCTCCGCTTCGGCCTTGGCCCGTTCCTGGTCGGCAAGTGCCTGCGCCTTCTGTAATTGCGCGCCGATGTTCTCGCCCACGTCGACGTCGGCAATGTCGATGGAGAGGATTTCGAAGGCTGTGCCCGCATCCAGACCTTTGGCCAGCACGGCCTTGGAAATGGCGTCCGGATTTTCCAGCACGCTCTTGTGCGTAATGGAGCTGCCGATGGTTGTGACGATACCCTCGCCGACTCGCGCGATGATTGTCTCTTCGGTGGCGCCGCCGATGAGCCTTTTAATGTTGGCACGCACGGTCACGCGCGCCTTGGCCTTGAGCTGGATACCGTCCTGGGCGACGGCGTCGACGGTTTCCTTTCCTTTGGACGGGTCGGGGCAGTCGATCACCTTGGGGTTGACGCTGGTCTGGACGGCGTCAAGGATGTCGCGCCCGGCCAGATCGATTGCGGTGGCAGTCTTAAAGGTCAGATCGATGTTTGCCCGGTCGGCGGCGATCAGCGCCCGCACCACATTGGGCACGCGTCCGCCCGCCAGGTAGTGGCTCTCCAGATCCGAAGTAGAAATTTCCAGTCCCGCACGGGCGGCCATAATGCGGCTGATCACGATGACCCGCGCATCCACCTTTCGGAGGGTCATGCCGATAAGTTCTGCAAAGGACACGGGGGCGCGGGAAAGGCGGGCCTGCAACCACAGGCTGCCGTACTTGAGGATCAGCAGAAAGAATATGAGTATCGCAAAGACACCGACAATGACGAGGCCCACCTTCAATGTACCTTCAATTGCCGCCAGACATGACCGTGTAAGATCAACCATCTCCCTGTCCTTTCAATCCTAAGTATTTTCGATAAGTCTGACCGTTAACTGAGTCCCTTCCACACGGATGACTCGGATTTTGCTGTCGCGTTCGATATAGCCGGTTTCGGCAACGCACTCGACCCGGCGGCCGTCAAAACTGCATATGCCAACGGGCCTCAGCGGCGTGATGACGACGCCCTCGGCCCCAAGCAGCGACTCCAATCGGTCCCTGTCGGGGATGGCGTCGCCTCGCTGGCGGTCAGGCTTGCCGAGAATGACGCGCCGGCCGAACGGCGTGTTTGGGAAGATACGGTAAGCAATGATCCATGTTATGGGCACCACCACCACCGCCGTGATAACACCGATGGTGCCGCTGAGGGCGCCGAATTTGAAGAAGATGGCGCCGCCGCCCACCAGGCAAGCAATGGCACACACCGACAGCAGCCCGAAGCTGGGAACAAAGATCTCAACGGCGAAGAGGATGGCGGAGAGGACGAATAGAAATACCGCAAAAAAGATCCATGCCATCATTGACCAATCCATTGTCTTCTCCCGCTACTCGACCGGGCACACCACGACGCGGTTGCCGTGGATTTCCATTATCTTCACCTTGCAGCCTTTTTCAAGGAATTGTCCTTCGGCGACGACGTCGACGGTCGCATCCCCAAACCGAGCCTGCCCGACCGGCCGCAACGGCGAGACGACCTCGCCGACTTGCCCGACACTTAAGCCGGAACCGGCGGATGGGGCGGTCATGCTGACTGGCATGGCGTCTCCCGCCGGAGCGGGTTCGAGCATCAGACCCCGCAGAAAATACATCCGCGGCAAGTATTTCGCCAGCGCAAAGGCGGCTACCAGAAATCCAACGAAGCCAAGGGATAACGCCATCAGGCCGTCCAGAAGAAGCTGCCAGTCAAACGCTGTACGGGGCCACGGAACCTCGTCGGGCCGATTCCGCACCAGCATGCCCAATACCCCGGCTGCCATGAGAATGATGCCTGCGATACCTGTAAGGCCGAAGCCCGGGATGAGAAAAATCTCGATGGCAAGCAGAATCACACCAACGGCGAAAACGGCGATCTCCAGCCAATTTGCCATTCCAATCAAATATTTGCTTGCCACCATGATTACAATCGCGATCACGGCGACGAGGCCGGGCAGACCGACGCCGGGCGTGTTCAACTCGATATAAATGCCCAACATGGCGAGCATCACCAGCACCGCCATTACAGTCGGCGAGTTGATCCAGCGGACCATCTGCTCGGACCAGAGCGGCTCAAGTACCGGGACCTCCGCATCAAAGGCAATACCGTCCCGTTTTTCGAGAAAAGTAAGCACCTCCTGCCGGCTGTCGACCACGGCACGGGCTATTCCGTATTCCAAAGCCCGGGCGGCCGTCAACGTAAGGATCTGATCGTCCCTGACGATGAGTTCCTTACTGTCCAGATCGTATTCAGAGCTATCCGTAGGCAGGCTGTTGGCATCAAAAAACTCGTACTGGCCGGTCTTGAGGTTCCTGACCCGATACACTTCAAGCTGCATGGACACCATTGCCAACAGAAGCGGCTCCGGATAACCGTTCGCTTCGGCGGCACGAGTGAAGATGGCGCGGATAAAGCTTTCGACTTTCTCGCGTTCAACGCCGTCCAGCGAATCGCCCATAGTGATCGGGGCAGCATCGCCGATCGTGGTATTTTGCCGCATGACGATGTCCTTACAGGATACGCTGATCATCGCACCCGCGGAAATCGCCTTCTTGGAGACATAGGCAACGGTGTGGGCCTGTTTGCCAAGTTCCAGGATCAGATAAGTCGATATGTCATCGGCGGATTTCACCAGCCCGCCATAGGTGTCAATATCAAAGATGATATGCGTTGCGCCCATGCTGAGGGCCTGATCGGAGCGGCGCATTATGGACTTGTATAGTCCGTCATCGATCATGCCCTCGCAGGTGATCACGACGGCTTTATGGGGCCGGTTGGCGGGCTGGTCAGCCTGATCCTGAGCATAGGCCCGGTGTTGGCTGCTTGCCAGGGGAATCACGGCAAGAAAAGCCGCCAAAGGAAGCCATACAGCAATTCGTCGAATAAAACGTCGCATGGTGAAAATGTAGTCTTGCCGCCTCCGTTTGGCAAGCACTAAGTTTTCGTCCTCCAATAATAACGCGGCCAGCGGGTTTCTTCATGTATCGGGCCGATGGGGAAACGGCATTAGTCAGTCATCACCGCCGTCGTTGCCCAATGCCTTGTATTCGCCGCTGAGCGCACCTGCATCCACGCCATCCCACTGGATTCCGCCGATGATGGACTGCGCTATGTTCGTCAGGTGGTCGCCGATCTTCTCCAGATTGTCGACCATGTCGATAAATATCAGGCCCGCGTGCGCTGCGCAGAGGCCGTCGGTCATTCGCTGAACGTGGCTGCGGCGAAACTCGACCTGCATGCGATTGAGCTTGTTTTCGCTGTCGAGCGAGGCATGCGCAGCCTGGAGATCGTTCTTCTCCAGCGCGGCCAGGATCGCATCGAACATGCGTCTGGTCTCCTCCACCATGCGGTTGATATCGTTTGTACCATCTTCGCTGAACGTCACCTTCTGCTCGATCTTGCGTTCGGCGATCTCGGCGATATTGACAGCGTGATCACCGATCCGCTCCAGATCATTGACCATGTGCAGCAGAACCGGCAGTTCCACCGAGACCTCGTCGCTGAGCTGGCGCTGGGACAAACTGACCAGGTACGAGGTAATCTCCATTTGGAAGGCGTCAACGATGTCTTCCAGGTGGCGCGCCTTGTCGATCATCTTGAGCTCAGCGGTCATGTAACCATCGACCGCCGCGTTGAGGGCCTGCTTGGCCCGCTTGGCCATGCGAAGCATTTCTCGCCTGGACTGCTCAAGGGCAATTGCAGGCGTATCCAGGAGCCGTTCCTCCAGGACAACCGGCTGCATGACGGCCTCCTTGTCACGGGGGCGAACCATCCATACGACAAGCGATTCAACCTGTGCACATAGCGGCACGAATACGGCAGAGCAGCACAACTTGAACAGCGTGTTTGCGACGGCGATCGTGGACAAAATCGTGGTGGGGCCCAACTCCCACCAGCTTATTGCCAGGACCGCTTTCGTGAACAGGCCGGTGTAAAAAACGGGCATAGCCACGGCGGCTCCGATTACGTTGAACATCGTATGGGCCCAGGCTGTGCGCTTGGCCGCGATATTCGTTTGCAGGGCCGCAATCTGCGCGGTGATCGTGGTGCCGATGTCGCTGCCCAACATGTACGGGATCGCCACATTAAGCACCGCCAGCCAGTCCTGGCCAAACGCCCCGCCGATCGCCATCATCTGGAAAATCGCAATCGAGGCGGAACTGCTCTGGATAATCATTGTGACAATGAGGCCCGTCATGAATGCCACCATGGGACGCCCACCCATCGATGCGAGCCATTCCACGATTCGGGGATTCTGCTCCAGACCCCCAAAGGCCTGCTCCATGAAACCAAGGCCGATGAAGAGCATGGAAAGGCCCACCACGATTGCACCCGAACTGCGGGCCTTGCGCGTCCTGCCGAGAACCTGCATGAGAAAGCCTACAGCGATGGTGGGCAGCGCATATTCGGTGATTTTAAAGCCTTCGAACTGCGTCAGCGATACAATCCATGCGGTGGCGGTCGTGCCGACGTTGGCGCCGAACGCAACGCAGATGGCCTGCCGGACGGTCATCAACCCTGCATTGACCAGGCCGATCAGCATAACCGTCGTGGCAGAACTGCTCTGGATGAGGGCGGTGACGAGGGTACCCATGGCAAAACCCATGAGCGGCCGGCGGGTCATGGACTCCAACACCGCCTTGAGCTTGCGGCCGGCAACCTCCTTGAGGCCGGCGGACATCATGTTCATGCCGATGAGAAACAGGCCCAGGCCGCCCATCATAGAGAATGCAATTTTTTGCCAGTCTACGTTCATAACAACTCTCCCGCTTCCCCCTTGCCACGTTCAACCACGGCGACTGATCGTCCAAGACAGCTCGGTAACCTTGATGTGAATTGTTTCAAAATCAACCTTCCAAATCGAGACCTTCATATTCTCCGCTGAGCGAACCAGAATCCAGACCCTCCCAGCGCAGACCTCCGATTATCGACTGGGCAATGTTGGTCAGGTGATCGCCGATCTTTTCGAGGTTGTCAACCAGGTCAATGAAAACGAGGCCGGCAGCCGCACTGCAGGCGCCATCCGTCATCCGCTGAACATGGCTGCGCCGGAGGTCGACCTGCATGCGGTTGAGCTTGTTTTCACTTTCGAGCGCCGCATGCGCGGCCTGCATGTCGTTGTTCTCAATCGCCGCGATCACGGCCCTGAACATGGTGTCCGTCTCGCGGATCATCTCCTCCGAATCCGCCACGGCCTGATCGCTGAACGGCAGTTTCTGCTCAATCTTGCGCTCGGCAATCTCGGCGATGTTTACCGCGTGGTCACCGATACGCTCGAGGTCATTGACGGTATGGAGCAGCACGGGCAGTTCGACGGAAACCGTCTCGTTGAGCTGCCGCTTGGAAAGCGCGACCAGATACGACGTGATCTCGGCCTGGCTGTCGTCCACCGTATCCTCGATACGGCGCGTACGATTTATCTTCGCCGGATCGCTCTCGGCAAGCGCCTCCGTGGCGGCCGTGAGCGCCTTCAGCGCACGTTTGGCCATGCGAAAGATCTCGCGACGCGCCTGATCGAGCGCCAACTCCGGTGTCTCCAAAAGGTGCGTTTCCAGCACGACCGGTTTTTCCTCCGCTTCCATGGGCGTGACGGGCACAATTCGCAGGGTGACTTTGCGGAGTAAGTCAACCATGGGGAGAAACACAATGGTGTTCAAGATATTGAACAGGCTGTGCGAAAAAGCCATGTATGCCATAATGGTCGCCTGGCCGAGTTGGCCGGGCATGAGCCACATGATGATTTTGGGATAGATCCCTAGCCAGACAAGAGGCAGCACGTAACAGACCCCGAAGACATTGAACATCGTGTGTCCCCAGGCTACACGTTTGCTGTTTCGATTGCTGCGGAGGGCGGCGATTTGCGCGGTAATCGTCGTACCTATGTTGTCGCCCAGGATAAAAGGCAAGGCCGACGTGAACGCCACATACCAGTCGCTGCCGAAGGCGCCTGTCGCGACGAGCACCTGAAGAGTAGCCAGCGAGGCCGAACTGCTCTGTACGAGCATTGTGAACAAGGCGCCGGCAAGGCAAGCCAGCAGCGGATTATGACCAAGCCAGATCAAGGCCTGCACGGTCTGCTCGCTTTCCTTGATGGGCGAGAAGGCGTCCTTGAGGAATTCGATACCGATGAACACCAGCCCAAAACCGAGAATGAGGGTACCAAGGCTTTTGTTCCTGAGCGTCTTGCAGGCAACCTGCATGAGGAACCCGATTCCGATGGCGGGAAGTGCGTAGGCTGCGATGTCCAAAACGCCCGTCGTCGAGACTATCCAGGCGGTCATCGTTGTCCCGATATTGGCGCCGAACACAACACACAGCGCCTGTTTGAGAGTGAGCATGCCGGCGTTTACAAAGCCAACGACCATCACCGTCACTGCGGAACTGGACTGTATGGCAGCGGTTACGCCGGCACCGACCAGTACCGCGACCAAAGGTCGCCTGGTCAGATTCTCAAGGACTTTCTTGAGTTTCTTGCCTGCTACCTTCTTGAGGCCGTCGGACATCAATTCCATGCCGAAAAGAAACAGCCCCAGGCCGCCGATAGCGGCTAACAGCATCGAGAAAACTTCCATATCTATATCTATTCTTCTTTATCTTGTTACCATGCCGGCCGAGTTGGCGTCTTAGTGATCCGGATGCGATCAACCTCTGGCAAGTTTCCGCAGTATTTCAACGCCTTGCTCAATCTTGGAGTCCGATGTTGCATAACTGATGCGGAAGTGCGTGTCTCGTTCGCTGAAGACGCCGCCGGGTATGACGAGCAGGTTGTTGGCGATGGCCTTCTCCACGAACTGCGTTGCCGACTTGGCCCATTCGGGAATTTTGGGGAAAGCGTAGAACGCCCCCTCAGGCCGGACCAGTTCGTATGTGTCCTTCAGGCCCTCGTAGAGCATGTCGCGCTTTCTCCGGTATGCCGCGACGCAATCGCTCATGTCGCAGTTCAGGGCCGCGGCCGCGGCATGCTGAAACGGGGTCGGCGCGCAAACGAACGTGTACTGCTGAAGCTTGGTCATCTGCTCGATGATGTCGTTGACCTCGGCCGAGCCCGTGACATAACCCATTCGCCACCCCGTCATGGCGAAGGTCTTGCTGAAACCTTTCAGAAGAAGCGTTTTCGGGTACACAGCGGCAATGCTGTGACAAGGACCGTCGTAGCAGAACGTGTCATATATCTCATCACTCAGCACAAGGACGTCTGCTTTTGCGGCGATCTCGGCCAGAGCACGAATCTCGCTTTCATCGTACACGGCGCCGGTCGGATTTGCCGGCGAGTTGAGAATGATCAGCTTGGTTTTCTCGGTAACCGCATGCGCGATTGCATCCACGGGCAGCCGGAAATCCGGATAGCTATCCACAAAGACGCATCGCCCGCCGATCATGTTGATGATATGCTTGTAGATCACGAAATAAGGATCAGGTATGATCACCTCGTCGCCCGGGTCGATCAGCGTCAGGAACACAAGCAGCAGGCCGCCGCTGACACCGCTGGTAACGAGCACCCGGGGCTCTTTCCAGCCATAGCGCGACGTAAGACGGCTTTGGAGGGCTTCCAGCAGTGTCGCATCGCCGGCAGTTTGAGAATACTGGTTGCGTCCGCTTTGGATTGCATCGATGGCCGCATCCTTGACCATCTGCGGGACGTCAAAATCGGGCTGCCCTATCGAAAAATTCACCGGATCCTTCAGACTCGCAGCCAGCGCAAAAACCTTCCGGATCCCGCTTGCATCAATCCAGGCGGATCGTTCAGCTAATACCTTTTTCATCTGTTAACCCGTTGGCCGCTTCGCGCCGGAAAGGCGCAAACAAAAAGCCGCCCACGGTATCCTCTATGGATCCAGCAGGCGGCAAAATACACATCCGCAGACTCCACATTACGACGCCGGGGTTTCGGAGCCGGCCGCTTCACCTTCGGCCTGCTCCTTGGCGGCCTTCTTTCCGCTGTGACCCTTGCGATGGGCAACCTTGGGAAGTCCGGTAACGGCGTCACCTTCCTGCCAGCGTTCCTCTTCTCGCAATTTTTCAATCCGCTCGGCCCGCGAAAGCACATTGCGGTGGCGGCTCAATGCGTCTTTGAGTTTCAATGATCGATCGATTGACATTGTCGCTATGCTCCTTTATTTACCTGACTTTTTCGGCATAGGCGTCAGAGAACAGATGCGCTGCAAAGCTTTCGTAGCCCGGAGGGGCCTTGTATTTTGCACCGATCTCCTGTATCTTCTTTCTTGCCACGTCGCCGTCATACTTTTCATTAAACTTGGTGCTGTCCACGCTGCACCTGTGATACAACTGTTTTGTCACGAGGAAGAAATAACTTCCGCGCCGGACTATCTCGGTTTCTACGCCATACCTGGCGAAATGCTCCTTCACAGGCTCCAGGTCTCTGCGCTGCTTGTAGACCTGGATGACGATCACATTCGTCCCCTGCGGCTGGGACGTCTTGACCTGCTCTTTCGGCGGCTGGTCGTCCGTTTTCGGGGCCACAGCCACCTCGGCACTGGGTACCGGGGTTACCTCAACCCTCTGCGGCCTGACAGGCGACGGCCAGATGTTATCGTTGTCGCCGTTTCCACCGCCGGGCACCCCGGGCTGCTCCGCGGGTGGCGTTGAGTCATTCAAAAACCACCCGTCACTGCCGCGGCTCCGCCAAAGTCGTGTAGATCCAACGACAATCAGTGCCGCCGCCACCGCCACAACGCCAAGCCTCTTCAGCGAAACAGGCAACCGACCCCGCAACAGCCCCGGCGGCCTGCGGCGGCTGTATCCCGCCCCATTGAGCCGGGACAGCGAGGTGTCCTGCCACCGTCTCTGGCCCAAACGGCCACGACCCGAGCCAAACGGCCGAAATAAAACGGTCCTTCGCCCGCCCTGGCGTTTCAACTGCCCTTTACGAATCGCTTCGTAGAGGGCCATCCGTTTCGGGTCTCGCGCCATAGTTTCCAATAATCCTAATTAACCAACCTGGAAATCCTGTTTCCCATGGAACGCCTTTCAGGCGCGTCTGTTGCTGTCGAAATTAAACAGCGATTAATACAGCACGTTTACGCGAATTTCAACAGCAAAATGGCATGATTCTGAAAAAATAAGGTTGATTGCGGCCCGGTGAGGATATTTGAGATGTTTTTCGCTTGACAAAGGCCCGGTCTGTGACTAATTAAGCTGGTTTTCCGTATTTTTTCTTTACTCCAGATCAGCCATATGATAGAAAACCGCCGAAAGAAACGCATCCGGCCCGTATCAGGAAGAAGTTGTCGCAACAGTAATTAAATAAGGCCTTCGGGCATGCCTATGGGGCCTTGTGTAGGTCGTTTTGTAAGAGAGTGAGTGTAAGATATGTTACCCGTAAAGAAAACCAGCAAGTCCAAGACGCGTTCGCGCCGCAGTCATCAGCGGCTCAAGGCGACGAACTATTCCCTTTGCCGAAAGTGCAGCAACCCCAAGCTGCCCCACGCCGCCTGTGACAAGTGTGGGTACGTCAACCCGAAAATCACGCTTGATCTCGGCAAGGAGGAATAATTGCACATATGCGTATCGCGATAGATGCCATGGGCGGCGACCATGCGCCTGGTGAGATCATCAAAGGCGTCATGGAAGCAAGGGAGTTGCTGGAGGCCGAAGACGAACTTGTCCTGATCGGCGCACAGGCGACCATCGAAAAACAACTCGCCCCTCAAGAGAACGGAACGGTTCCAATTCGGGTTGTTGATGCGCCCGAGTCCATCGGGATGGACGAATCGCCGGTCGATGCGCTCCGCAAGAAACGCAACAGCTCCATCGCGGTCATGGCCCGCATGGCCGCCCAAAAGGAGGTTGACGCCGTCATTTCGGCGGGAAACACCGGGGCTTGCGTTGCGGCGTTTCAGATCCGCATGAGGAATCTGGAAGGCGTCACTCGACCGGGAATCGCCGTCATCCTGCCCACGCTGGGCGGCCCCGTCACGATGTGTGATGTCGGCGCCAACATCGCGTGCAAACCGGTCCATCTCTACCAGTATGCCATCATGTCGACCGTGTATTCGCGGCAGATGCTCGGAATTGAAAGTCCCCGGGTGGGGCTCATGAGCATAGGCGAGGAGGACGCAAAAGGCAACCAACTCGTCAAGAAGACCCGAGACCTTCTGAAAAACGACTCCAACATCAACTTCATCGGCAACATGGAAGGGCGCGATATCTTTGACGGCGCCTGCGACGTGGCTATCTGTGAAGGATTCGTCGGCAACGTCATTCTCAAGCTGACTGAAGGCATGGTCGGCATGCTGTTCAAGGCGATCAAGCACGAGCTGATCGCAGAGAGCATGGAACTTGCCCTGAAGTTCAAGCCCATCATGACGGAGATCTACAAGAAGTACGATTACCACGAGTACGGCGGGGCTCCTCTGCTGGGCGTTGACGGCACCGCCTTCATTTGTCACGGGTCCAGCAAGAGCCGTACAATAAAGAATGCGATACTGGCTTCGAAGAAGTACCACATGAAGAAGATTAACCATCGCATTACAGAGTATCTGAAGAATTCAGCCTTGAGGACCAATGGTGAGTGACGTAACCGTTCCTTACCCGGGAGCCTACCGCGCCGTGATCGCCGGCACCGGTTCGTATGTGCCTGCCAAAACGCTCACCAATGAGGACTTCACACGAATCGTTGACACGTCCGACGAGTGGATCACGAGCCGCACGGGCATCAAGGTGCGTCACATCGCGGGCGATCACGAAACGACCGCCATGCTTGCCGCCGAGGCGGCACGGATTGCACTGGCGGATGCCGGTATGGAGCCTACCGAAATCGATTTGATCATCGTCGCCACGATCACTCCCGAGATGGTTTTTCCATCGACGGCATGTTTCGTTCAGCACATGCTGGGGGCGCACAATGCATGGGCGTTCGATCTGTGTGCCGCATGCAGCGGATTCGTATATGGATTGGCCACGGCCCGTGAGTTTCTCGTCTCGGGACGCTACAAGAGCGCCCTGGTCATCGGCGCTGAAACGCTCAGCAAGATCACCGATTACGAGGACCGGAACAGCTGTGTGCTCTTCGGAGACGGCGCCGGGGCCGTCGTTGTGCGCGGCAGCCAGGACGGGCCGTTAGGCGTCGTGTACAGCAGTTCGTCGTCCGACGGCGGCGGCTGGACGAGTCTGAACTGCCAGGCCTACGGCTCGCGCCACCCGGCAAGCCGGCCTTTGGATGATCCGAAAAAGATCTTTATGACGATCAAGGGCAGAGAGGTGTACCAGCTCGCGGTTCGGCGCATCGTTGAGATGGTTCACGAGTGCTTGGAGCGCTGCCGCCTGAATATTGATGACATCAACATGTTCATACCGCATCAGATGAACGCCAGGATCATCGAATCCGTGGCCAAGCGCATTAATCTCAAGCCCGAGCGTGTGTTCATCAATATTGACAAATACGGCAACACGTCCGCTGCTTCCATACCGATTGCGCTGGACGAATGCCGCAAACAAGGCAGAATAAAATCCGGCGACATCGTCCTGATCGTGGCGTTTGGCGCCGGCTTGACGTGGGGCGCCAACCTGATTCAGTTTTGAGCAGCTCGCAACACGGGCGAAGGCAAGGGAAGGACAGGATGAGAACGGCTTTTCTATTTCCGGGTCAGGGCGCGCAGGCGGTTGGCATGGGGGCGGACATTGCAGAGGCTTTCCCGTCCTGCGAAAAGGTTTTTGATCAGGCCAACGAGATCCTCGGCTACAACTTGAAACGCTTGTGCTTTGAGGGTCCCGAAGAACAGCTCAATTCGACAACTGTTTCGCAGCCGGCCATTTTCGTGACCTCGACGGCAATCCTTTCCGTCCTGCGGTCCGATCCAGCCGCGGCGGCGATCACTCCTGATGTTACCGCAGGGCTGAGTCTGGGGGAATACACCGCCCTGTACGCGGCGGGTGCAATGAGCTTCGAACAGGCGCTGAGGCTGGTTCAGAAACGCGGAGAGGCGATGCAGGCGGCCGCGGACGCAACCTCTGGCGGAATGGTCAGCATTCTCGGGCTGGACGCCGATGCGGTTCAAGCCATCTGTGACGAGGCCGCGCAGGGGCAACTGCTCAAGTGCGCCAACTTCAACTGCCCCGGCCAGATCGTTGTTAGCGGACAGTTGGAGGCATGCGAGCGTGCTGTTGAGGCCGCGCAGCGCCGCGGCGCCATGAAGGCCGTGCAGCTCAAAGTCGCCGGCGCATTCCATACCCCAATGATGGCCCGCGCTGCCGAGGCCCTGCGCGATGCTCTGGCCAATTGTGAGATTACATTGCCGGCGGACATCCGAATCATCGCAAACGTCGATGCCGGCTACTACGAGCACGCCGAGCAGATCCGCAGCGGGCTTGTCCGACAGCTCGTCGAGCCCATACTGTGGCAGACATGCATGGAGAAGCTGATCGGCGACGGCGTCGAGACTTATTACGAGATTGGCCCGGGCCGCGTATTGACGGGACTGATGAAACGGATTAATAGAAAAGCGAAAATCATCAACATCAGTGATCTTGGCAGCCTGAAGCAGGTGCTGGGCAGCGCCGGCACGGAACAGGCCTGAGTTAGAAAGGATTGGAGGTACACATGACGGAAAAGCGATTAGCGGTAGTCACGGGCGCGGCGCGCGGCATCGGACGTGCAACGGTACTGGAGTTGCTCAGGCAGGGCCGCAGGGTGGCGGGGCTGGATCTCAACAGCAATCAACTCGCTGAACTTGAAGACGTCGTCAGGCAAGCAGGTTTTGAAGTCATCACAAGGTGTGTGGACATCACCAACACACCGCAGCTGACCGAAACACTCGAGGCCCTTATCGAGGAACACGGCGGCATCGGTATCCTCGTCAACAACGCCGGAATCACGCGCGACCGCCTGATGATACAGATGGATGATGACGACTATGATAAGGTCATGGCCGTCAACCTCCGGGCGGCCTTCATCGCCACGCGGATCGCCGTGCGATCGATGGTGCGCAACAAGTTCGGCCGCATCGTCAGTCTCAGTTCGGTCGCCGGCGTCATGGGCCAGGCCGGCTCCGCCAATTACGCGGCCAGCAAGGCGGGACTCATCGGCATGACCAAATCGATCGCGCGGGAAGTGGGCAAAAAGAACATCACCGCCAACTGCATCGCCCCCGGCTTTATCATGACCGACATGACCGCCGTTTTGCCCGACGCCGTAAAGGAAGCTGCCCTGAACGTCATCCCTCTCAGGAAGTTCGGAACCCCCGAAGACGTGGCAGGCGCCATCGCGTTTTTGACGTCCGACAACGCCGGTTACATCACCGGGCAGGTGCTTTGTGTCGACGGCGGCATGGCGATGTAAAAAAAAGAAAAAATATTTGAAACGCCATCAGCGAGTAGCTATATTACCGCCGATTGTCAGCCAGATGTTAAAAACAGCGAAGGCTATACAGGATAGTTAATAGCGATTAGCAAGCAAAAGGAGATCGTCAAGTGGGTTCTGATATCAATATTCAGGAAATTGAAGCGAAGGTCATTGAAATCGTCAGCGAGCAGATGGGCGTGGACAAGAGCGAGATCACGCGCGATACGTCATTCATCAACGATCTCAATGCCGACTCGCTTGACACAGTCGAGTTGGTCATGGAGTTCGAGGATGAGTTCGACATGAGCATTCCCGACGAAGAGGCGGAGAAGATACAGACCGTCGGCGCCGCTATTGACTATATTGTTGAAGTCATCAAGTCACAAGGCCAGGATCAATAAGACCAGCCATGAAGCATCATAGACGCGTCGTCATCACCGGCCTCGGCTGTGTAACCGCCCTTGGAGAATCCGCCCACGAGATGTTCAAGGCGGTCTGCGAGGGCAAGAGCGGCATCTCCAACATCGAATCGTTTGACGTTTCTGAGTTTCCCGTCAAGTTCGGCGGCGAGATTAAAGGTTTTCAGGTAAGAAACCACGTCGCGGTACGTGAAGGCAAACGCCTCGATCGTTTCGCACAGTTCGCTCTGGCCAGCGCGATTCAAGCCGTTGAGGACAGCGGCCTTGACTTCAGCATGGAAAACCGAAGCCGCATGGGTGTCATCATCGGCACGGGCATCGGCGGCATCCAGGAAATTGAAGAGCAGCATGTTCGCCTGCTCAAGAAAGGCCCGCGCAAGGTCTCCGCGTTTTGTGTGCCGAAGCTGATGGGCAACGCGGCCAGCGGCATCGTTTCCATCCACTACGGCCTCAAAGGCCCCAACATGTGCGTCGTCACGGCGTGCGCGTCTGCGAGCCACGCCATCGGTGAAGCATTCTACAACATTCTCACGGACCGCAGCGACGTGATCATCACTGGAGGTTCGGAGGCAGCGCTGACGCCGGTAGGTCTGGCGTCCTTCTGTGCCCTGAAATCACTGAGCACGCGCAACGACGCGCCGCAGCTCGCTTCGCGGCCGTTTGACAGGGATCGCGACGGATTCGTTTTGTCCGAAGGCGCGGGCATCGTCATCCTCGAAGAGTATGAACATGCCCGAAGACGCAATGCAAAGATTTACGCTGAATTGTTGGGATACGGCGCCACCGGGGACGGGTATCACATCACCGCCCCCCTGCCGGACGGACGCGGCGCCGCCGACGCAATGAGGCTGGCCCTTGCCGACGCTGACATTCGGCCCGAGCAGGTCGATTACATCAATGCCCATGGAACGAGCACGCAGTTGAACGATGAAGCCGAAAGCATTGCAATCAAGAGTGTCTTCGGCGATCATGCCTATAAACTGGCGGTTAGCTCCACCAAGAGCACGCTGGGCCATCTTCTCGGCGCCAGCGGGGCCGTCGAACTCATTGTCTGCGCAAAAACAATCGCCGATTCCATCATAGCGCCCACGGCCAACCTGGATAACGTCTGTAAGAAGTGCGATCCCAGGATCGACTACGTGCCCAAGACGGCGCGCGAGGCCAAGGTAAATATCGCCATAAGTAATTCACTCGGCTTCGGCGGACACAACTGCTGTCTGGTTTTAGGCAAGGTCTGACCGGCATCGCAGCTTTGACCTGGCGATTCCTGCGGCACATCTCTGGCCAGATTGTCGCCGCCGGCACATCTCTGTTTTCTGGAAGCGCTGTCGTTCTGCCAATTAGGGCTTGCTGAATAAGTCTCTTTCTGCTCTTTTAACCTGGAGAGACGGCTTTATGCGGCTGTTGCCTTTGCCCACGTGCGAGTGTTTGTCGTCCAGACCGCCGCCTCGCGGGTATTGTAATAGCCCGCCAACAGCCACCGCCATGCAAAGAACAAAAAAGAAATGATCCTGCGGA
>Ga0209506_1000520_pt1 | contig 50490 bp, 53 predicted proteins | sample AD_JPNHG2_MetaG_FD_184409 | JGI IMG/M metagenome (GOLD analysis project Ga0209506, IMG submission 184409) | Active sludge microbial communities of municipal wastewater-treating anaerobic digesters from Japan - AD_JPNHG2_MetaG (SPAdes) (version 2) | ecosystem: Engineered > Bioreactor > Anaerobic...
ATTAATTTTGTATAATCCTCAATTCTGCCAATAGCATCGCGTATCGAATATTCGTCATGAAAATGAAGTTGAACAAATGATTTATTGCGAATTTTTTTAATCTCATCTGAAATACAATCTAATTGTGAATAAAATAATTTCTTAGATTCTTCATCATTATTATAAGATAAACTTGAAGGATGCTTTATTGAAACATAAATTATATCATCGATTTTTTTATGTTCTCCAAATTTTAATTGAAAAAAATTAGAAGAAAATTTACCCACACAAATTATAATTTTTGGTTTTATAATAGAAATTTCATTAATTAAAAAATCTTTGCAACAATTTAATTGCTCATCACTCGGATCAATATTATCTTCAGTCGAACATTTAACTAGATTTGTCGAGTATACATCGTCACACGTAAATTCATAATTATTTAATAATTTTTCTAAATGAGGATTATTCACATAATCTTCATTTCCGAAGCATGTATTTCCTCTACGTTTATACGATGGATTTTTTCCTATAATCATAATTGGAGCATTTAATCGTCCCGAATATTTTACAATACTTGAATTACATTCTAATTTAGTTTTTAAATCACACTTTTTACATTGTTCAACATTATTATAAATACTTTCTATTGTTATTCGTTCAGCGGAATTAGCGCGTTGTTTAAGCATTTTTATTATTTCGACACTACTTATACTCATAAACTAAGATCCTCCGCAATTTCTTTAGCTAATAATTTTAATTTATCAACACTTAAATAATTATCAACATTTCTTATATAAAATTCATTTTCATTATATATTGAAATAATGTATTTATCGTATATTTTACTTAATTTTTCTACTTCATCAAATAATAAAATTTCTTCTTTTTCATCTTTTACTCTTTTTTTAATCACGTCGATGTTATTTATTCTTAAATAAATTATCATTATTCGAAAATTATTTCTAAGCTTATTTAATTGAGCTTCATAATGCAAAATATCGTTACCTCTATTTTTTAGTTTTTCATAACAAATAGCTGATAAATGTCCTCGATCAAACATTATATACTTATAATTAGTTATTCTTTCTAATTCTTTTTTTACAGTAGTTTTTCCTATCCTATCTAATCCTTCAAAAAATATCATATCATATTTATTCATAATAAAAATTATTCCTATAAATTTTTAAAGATACTTGTGAAAACTTCCTGCTATAAAAATTATATTACCAATTTTTTCATTAATCGATGAGCTAATATCTTTTAAAATAAATTTTATTGTTGCTAAATCATCATTATACTTTTTTATATCACTACTTCTTGAATATACTATTGCATGTAATTCAGAATTTCTAAAAATAAATTGAACTAATACCATACAATTAGGATTATCAGAAGTTAAAATGTTATTGTCAAAATTTAAAACTATTCTGCGAGAAAATTTATGACGATTAAATTCATTAATTATTGATTGCTTATTTTTATTATAAATTTCAAGATAAGGTTTAGCCTCAAGCACATTTATTTTATCACTTATTTGAGTATGATGATATATTTTACTTTTATATGCTAATATCTCTAAAGTCTTTTTATTTTCAACTTCGACTAAATGTCCTTTATTTTTTGGAAAATTCATATTTTAATCTCGTTTATATTATTTATTCTTATGACATTTTTTTGACACTTTCCTTCATTATATATATTATTCAAAAGAAATACTTTTATACCAATTTGTGAAATCTTATTCGCGTAATAACGATTGTCTTCAACAACAAATTCAACTTGATCTAAATTAAAATTATTAAGTATTTTTCTATCTTTCTTCTCATCCCAAAAAATCATATCATAATTTATTTTATTTTCGTTAAGCCAATAAAGAGTATCTGCATAAATTCTTAAATATTTTGAATATGGTCTTGAAGAAAGCAAGACTATACAATATTTTTTTCTATCAATATTATTTATAAAATCAACAACATCTTTTTTTGTTTTTATGAATTTTTTTATCCCACAACTTCTATATTCATCTTTTAATGTAAATAAATCGGCTGGACTTACAAAATCTTTTACTTCAAACATATTTTTAAAATTTTTTGAAAGTTTTTCATTAATAAATTCTACAAAACAATTAGGATAATCTGCAATTACTCCGTCGATATCAAATATTACAATACGTTTATTTTTGTCAACGATAAAATTAAATTCTTGATTATATCTTTGCTGAACTACATTAGATTTTCTTATAAATTCTTCAACAAATTCTTTTTCATCAACTCCCCAAATTTGAAATAATCCCAACAAATATTTTTGTACATCAATTAATTCTTCAACTATATTACTTCGTTTTAATTTAAAATCTTTATAATCGCGATGCATTTTAAATGGTACTTCGTTTAAAACTTCAAATATTTCTCTAGAAATATGCAAAATAAATTCTTTAGTATATATATATTTTTGTTCTTCAGTTAAATTTTCAAAATCTATATTTTTATTTTCAAAAAATTTTTTATTAAAATCATACTGTATTTTCCAAATATTATTCATTAAAATACTCCTGAGCGAATTTTATAATATCATGCATCCTAATATTATGAACAGCTTTTGCGTATCTACCGCAATGAATAATATTATTTGTATTTTCTACAATAATATCTTCTTTCAAATGTCCATTATTTAAAATAAAAACATCATCATAATAATAAAATAAATTTTTATTATTTTTTTCCATAACTTCTACACAATAATAATCGTCTGGTATTTTTGTTATTCTATGAAATGGATAAAAATCTTCTGGAAAATAGATAAAGTCATATTTTGAATTTAATAAAAATTTATTTGAAAATTCAGTATTTTTAACTTTATAGAAATATATTTTTTCATATTCAATTTGTTTTTGTATTCCGCATAATTTATAAAAAATATTTATAGGAATTGTATTTATTATACAATCAAATTTCATTTCGACATTATCAAGCAATATAATTTTATTTGTTAAGTCAATTTTTTGTATTTTTTTATTAATAAAACTTTTTTTAATCATTTTGTACAAATTGTTTACGTCATCAAAATTTATGTCGTAACCATTTAATATATTTTGATTATCATTCATCGCACTATCTTCAAAACTTTTATTATTGCCTCTTGTTTTTTTAAAATATTTTATGCGATAAAATTTATCACAAGAATCATGTAATTTTCCTTCATAATAATATCCGATCCTATATGTAGAAATATTTTTATAACTAAGAAAATTTTTTACAAATTTATCAGAAATTTCTGTTGATTTTAATATGCGTGGGCCTAATTGAAATTTAGAAGAAAATTGACCGCCAATAATATCACCTATTACTTGAAATTTATTATTATAATCGTACAATTTCAAAATTATAGCTGATATGCCACTTCCAAGTATAAAATTCATATATTACTACACCTTTATTGTTTTTATCTTGCTTCACAATCAGAATGTTTATTCCCCGTTTTTTTGTTTGCTTTCTTGACTAACTTTCCATTCCATATCTCTAATAAGTTCAAAAACACGTTCAAGAACAAAGACTCAGATAAATATATCGTCACCATCTTTGATTCTCTTTTCGATCCGTTCAACTACTTCTGATAGTCGATGAGTTGAAACGAGATCTTTTATCATTATGTCTTTGTAATATTCTATCTCACTCTGAGTGATGCCACATGATTCTTCAATAGTTTTTCCATCGTGATCAAAATCTTTCATTGTTTTTCTCCTATAATTATTGCTATTTAATTTCTATCAATTAATATTTATCATCAATCCTTTTTTCGCCATATTTAGCTTCGTATAATTCATAAAGAAAATTATCCATAATTTCGACTTTTTTATCAATTTTTTTATTAAACTCTTCAACAATTTGTTCATAACATTTTTTAAGCTCAATGATGCCTTCAAACAATACACCAATAAATTTACTCATCATTTCAATTTTATCTTCGATTAGAAGATAATTTTCAGGAAAAATAAATGGTTTAACAACTTCGCATCCTTGATATACTAGTCTAATCCTATTATTCTCTAAGAATGCATTTACTCCACCACTATGCCATAGTCTTGTTAATACGGAAAGATAATCGTTTTTGACTATATCATTTAGTGTAACATTAAATTTCATATTAATTCTCCTACTCTTAATTTTTTGAGACCATTTGCAATAAAAAATTTATATACTTCTTTAGTGTCTTGTGCAATAATAAAAGTATCTTTATTACAAATAGTCTCATATTATAATTAACTCATTTCTTATTATTAGGTCTTATTGTAAAATTTTTTTTACAAAATTTTTGTCAATCGTTAATTTCGCCATAAACATTATAATGCATACTCTTAGCAAAATTTCATCACCATCTTTAATTCTCTTTTCGATTAGCTCTACAACTTGAGAACCACTACTGATAGCAAAAAAATCATCTAATACACCAAGAGCATAATCAGTATCATCTTTTTCTATTCCACAAGCATCAAAAAAATTAGCTAAATCGTGTTTATAATTTTTCATTTTTTTTTGAACTCCTTTATTTTATATTTTCCTTATTACTTTTTATAATAAAAATTAAAACTTTCCGACTGATGGAATTTCAAAAATTTCTCTAAAGCTACTTGGCAAACTTTCAAGAGCAAGTTGCGCATAGTAATTAATTTTCTCATTAGAAAAGCCACTCTTTTCTCTTACTTCTTTAAGAAATTTGTAAGTACTTGTTTTTGTAGAATCTGAATTACCAACAACAATATCAAGCATAATATAAAATCGTATACTGTTAATTATGTCTCTAACATCATTTTTTTTGTTAATTGTATTCATATTTTCTCCTTGTTTAAATAAATTTTATCGATTATCTCCTGACCCTGTTAAAACTCCTCTTTGCTGTCTTGAAAAAAGTTTTTCAACATTTTTTTCTGCAACTTCATCAAGACTCAATCCTAACTCTTCACAAATATTTGCACAATACCATAAAACATCTCCAATTTCTTTCACAATATCTTGTTTAAATTTTTCAGTAATTACACACGCATCATCACGAATAACTTTTTTAAATTTGTTTTGAATTTCGCCAACTTCTCCCAATCCATTCATAACATACGATAATGCTATAATTTTTCTAACTTCCTCTTTCGCAAGAGGATATTTTTTGTCAAAACCTTTCATATACATTGCTGTCTGTTTTGCTTTTTTTTGATATTCTTTAAAATTCATAATTCCTCCTAAAATAAAAAAATGGAAAGTGTGCCTATCTGATTAAATGAATAGGCACACTTTCAAAAAATAAATTTTATTACACATACGACCCTTGAGAATATTTTTTAAGACCCTCCTTTTCGAGGAAGTACATCACTTGCCTACGGCTAAGATTTGTGCTCTCAGATATTTTACGAGCATTTTTTACAGGAACACCAGTTTTCTTCCCATTATAATAGGAAAGAATCTGCTGTTTCTGAATTTTGTTAAGCGTTACTTCTTTTGGTTTTGCCATCAGCAAAAATCTCCTTTTTTTAAATAAAAATTTTAATAAAGTCTATCTTATGATAGATAGAACTTTACCTTTATTATTAATAATAAAAATAAATTAATTATTTTTTAAATACAATTTTCTTTTTTTCATAAAATTCTTGAATAATTTTATATCCAAAAATTTTCATTTTTTCAACAATCTTATCTCTTGACATACCATGATATTCAATAACCCAAATATTATTCGTTTCTTCGAGCCACTGTGTTGCACCATCTAAAATTTTTAATTCCTCACCTTCAGTATCTATTTTAATAATACCATTTTCTTTGTTTTTATCACTAAAAATAGAGTCTAAAGTCACTGTTTTTATTTTTGTAATACTTTCTTCTGTTTGAAAATCACTTATTAACGAAGAACTTCCTTTATCAACAACAAAAACATCTCTTTCAGAGTCTGAAAGCGCCATTGGTAATATGTTAATATTTTTAACATTATTTAGTATAACATTTATTAATAACCCATCAAAATTTTTTGGGTTAGGTTCAAATGCAAATACTTTTCGCACTTTATCTGCAAGTCTAATTGAATAATAGCCAACGTGTGCTCCTATATCTATAAATTCAGTTTTATCATTTATTAATGTTAAAATATAATTGTAAATTTCTTTTTCATGTTCTATATTAGCTCCAACTTCATCTTGTAATATATCATCGTAAAAACTTTCATTTCTTAAAATCCATAAATAACCTAATTCATCTTTTCCTACTTCTGCAGTTTTATCTAAAGAAAGATATTTTGTTTTTTCATTAATATAACCTTTAATTATTTTTTCAATTATATTTTTCCCTTCAAAAATATTTAGAATAGTTTGTTTTATTGCTTCATAACCATATCTTTCTTTGATAATTTCCCTGTTTTGTTTATATTTTTCATAATATTTTTTTTTATCAAACTTCCACTCGTCATACAATAATTCTAATTTTTTACTTATGTCGTGAATTGAAGGAACTGCATATTTTAATCCTTTTTCATAACCGTATTGAAACATTGAGTGAGCTTCGTCAATACTATACTGAACAGGATATGTATATGGAGATTTTCCTACTTCACTACAAGCAGACCAGTCCGAGTATATAACAGGAAGACCTTGCAACATCGCTTCTGCGATAGGTAATCCAAATCCTTCACCTCTTGTTGGAAATAGTAACACTGAACTTACTTCATATAATCTTCCTAAATCTTCATTAGAAATACTTTCATCAATCATTTTAATTTTACATTTTAATGATTTTGTATTTGAAGCAAGTAACGAATTAAATTCTAAATTTGGGTCTATTTCATGATTCGACATTCTGCTTATTTTAAGTATCAGTTCGCAATCACTATTATTGCTAAAAGACCTTACAAAAGAAATAAAAGCTTCTTTAACACCTTTTCTTGCTGTATATTGTCCAACAAATAAAACTATAAATTTTTCTTCATTTTCTTTTTTATTTATATCAACAAGATTAAAATTATAAGAATCAACAAAATGAGGATAATAAAAAACTGGTTTTTCTGTTTTTTTCATTAATTGTCTGCAACCCCAGTGAGAAGGAGCAAGGTAACCATCAAAAAAATTATCTTCAAATAGTATATCAAAACAACTTGGAAAACCTTCAGTCTCCCAAACTATTTGAATATAACGTTTTTTAGCTCTTTCTGCAAATGATTTTATAAATGATAAAAACGACTTATTTATACTAAGCTCAAGAGGTGATGTAACACATATACATACATCATATTCAGGAAGTAATGAATCAACTACTTCTTGTGAAATTAAAGTAGAACTCAAATCGATTACAGACAATTGCTGAATTAACTTCTCTTCTTTCATTTTGTACAAAACTTTTAAAGTATTAAAAGATGCATTTCCGTATCCACCATGTATAGCATTTATTTTATCTCTTATTGTTGCATGACCTATTGGTGCCATAAACAAAATATTCATTGTTTTCACCCAATCCTTTTAAATTTCATTCCATATAAATTTTGTGCTTCATTTTTTTCATAATAATCTATTATAATTCTTTCTAATTGATCTCCAATTTTATCCCAACTCAAATTATTAATAACAAATTCACTTCCTTGTTTTCCCAATTCTTTTCTTAAATGAGAATTTTTATATAATTTATACATTTGTTGAGAAGCATCTTTCAAATCTGGTAATGCCCATTTCATACCTAACTTAACAGCATAAATTTTATCTCTTACCTTGACAGGTAATCCACCATATTTTGCAAACTCAACATGCCCTCCATAGTTAATATATATTACAGGTAATTCATTAAGCATCGCTTCTGCAAAACCATATCCAAAACCTTCACCACCTGGAAGCCCTATATAAACATCACACGCTCTATATAATTCATAAATTTGTTTTTTAGTAGCAAATGAATTTTGAGCCATACCGAGAACGCTATCATAAAGTTTACATTCATTTATAACTGCCATTAAGTCTGGACCACCTGGAGCTGAATGTAAGTTCGTATGTAAATATAATTTTACTTTATTAATATTGTGGTCTCTTTCTTTTGCAAGTCTTAACATAAATTGGTGAAAAGCTAATATTACTTGATCCATTTTTTTTCTTTCTGAATTTACTCCTAAACTCATAAAAACAAAATTATCATCTTTTAAAAATCCTTGAAAAACTTTTTCTTTTGATATTTTTTTTTCGAGTCTCTGTTCTACATCTAATCCATTATAAATATTTTCTTCACAAATATTATTAAGATGATTACCATTTATTTCTAAATTTTTTAATACATTTTTGCCCATCTGTGTCACAGGAATTATTAAATCTGCTCTACTAAGAATATCATAAATTGATTTAAAATTTCTTTTTACTACTGATGAATCATTAAATACTCTATCACTATAAATATCAGACACTTCAATAGTAGTATAAGCGACCCAGCAATATGAATATCTCAATTCATTAAAAGCAACGACTTCTAAATCCCACGGATCAGCTACTGTAATTACAATATGTGGATTAAATTCACTAATAACTTTTGTGAAATTATTAAAAATAAGATTGGGATTATTTACTTCTTTTGAAGTAAAAATTTTTAAATTATCTAATTGTTTTTCACTTAAATCTACTGCACGAATTTTATCTTCAAAAACTCCACGCAATGTATAATAACCTAATTCATACTGGTCAGGTTTTTTATCAAAATATTTTGCAAAACTTCCTGCGACATAAGCAAGTCCAGTCACTAAAGACAATGGGTCACTAACAAAAAGTATTCTTTTTTTCTTTGACTCCATCAATTTACTCCTCAAATGAATAATTATATTTCTCGTTTAATTCCCTTTTTAAATCATTTAATATAGTTCGTATTTCCCAATGGGATTCTGGATTAGTTTGAAATTCAAATAAATATTTCCAACATTCTATTGTTCCTGCAACTACTATATCATTTGTAAACCCGATAGGAAGTAATTGTCTCACTACATCACGTTTATGACCACGATTTAAGAAGTAATTATATGTTAACTGTATTTTCTCCAAACATTCTTCAAGTTTTTGTTTATCTACTGAATTGTTAATTAAAGCACCATCTTCTATAAGAAAAGAAAAATCTTTAGCTGTGACATAACGATTTGATTTAGTAGCAAAACTCATTGTGCGATGTTGCAAAATTTCATAAATAAAACTTCCAGATACTCCGTAGAACGCTACTGCAAACCAATCATGCTTTTCTCTAATATTATTGTCATTTATAATTGGTTCTGAATTTAAAGTTTTTTCACAAAGTTGTATTTCTTCTTTTGTTAATAACTTAATATAAAATTCATCTGAAGAAAAAACATCATGTGTATCGAATAATGATGGATTTAATTTATTTAAGAAATTGTAAATACTTCTTACTAGTGTATTTGTATTTTTATCTTCCTTAAGACATTCATACCAGGCTCTACCACTTCCTGAAATCAATACGCCATCTTTTAAGTTATTACAATTTAAATATTTTTCTTTTTCAAATCTTTTTAATATTCTCAATATATTGTCTAAGTAGTCGCCTTTAACAGGCCTAATAAATACAGGATACCAAGCAAACTCAAGCATAGAATAATTTTTATTTTTCTTAAGCATTTCAATAATTTGTTCAATAGATTTATTTGTTTTTTCTTCTGTTTTATTGCATATAAATGTAGATTTTTTAATCAATTGCCCTTCAGGAGAGTATTCATTAAAAATTTCATACTCTGAATTCGTAACTATTTTCATTTGTAAACTCCTTTATTTTATATTTTAAAACCTATTTACAAAAATACTTATTTAAGCTCCTCAATATACTTTCAACACATTTAAACTTTAATGTTTTTTCATACAACTCTGATGTCAACTTTTTAATTCGAATTCCTTGCAAAAAAATAGTTATAATCAAAAATATTCCTACAATAACAATTATACTTTCTTTAAATGACATATAAAACTCCTATTTATTAGTATAATAAATAAATCGTGTTAAATTTTTAAAACATCAAAAATACTATAAGCGATATACTACACAATGGAATATTTTGAATTTATTGTTTCATAGATATAATGTGCGTGGATATCGTTTATATTGTATTCATGGAAGATTATATCATCAATTGTATCCATTATTTTTTTTCTGCTTAATAAGTTTTCTTCATGACGCAGTAATATAGAAAATTTTTTTAGTATTGAGCAATTTGCAGGATTAATTTTTTTGATAGGCAATTTCTCAAGATTCCCGCGTAAAACTTTTATGGTAAAAAATTGTGTTTCATAAATATATTGCATAAGTCGGGAGTTCAGAATTGTTACAATAATATCGGGATCAAGTGTTTCATCTACAGGTATGAATCCATTTACATTGTTCAATGTGTAATAACCATTGTTTTCAACGGCAAACATGAGCTTTTTACTGATAAATCTGTAGATAATTTTATTGCTGTTAAGGTAAAAATGCTGTTCGGCAACCTGTTGCAATGTTGTAATGTTATATTTAAAATAATGTCCACTGAAATTGATTTTATATGGTTCTATATCTTTGCCAATGATTATTGGATGGGGGTGGTTATCATCCTGGGAGGGCGCAATATGGTGATTGTTATTCCCGGTTACAATCCCTAAAAAAAATTTAGCTTTTTCCTTCAATGTAAAGTAATTCAGTGATTCGATGTGTTCAAGTATTGACACAGCTTTTCTGGAATAGTTAATGGAAAATATATGTTCATGAGCAATACAATACGTATGTTGGGGTATCATCTGGGATATAGAATCTAATATGTTTGAATTTTTTATATTAATAACATTTTTTAACCGTTTCTTTGAATTTGATTCTTTTTGTGCTGTAATTGATATGGCAGGAGCATACACTCCTTTGAAACAATCACCCCATAATACAATTTCTTTTATAATTGCATTATTAAGTATAAGTTCTCTTGAATTTTTATGAGCTTTAATATTTAGATAAGCTTCAGGAATTAAAAATGATAAAACCCCTGATTCGTTCAATAAAAATAAAGCACGCTCTATAAAAAGGGTAAAACTGTTTACACCGCTTTGTGCTGAATAGTAATTGTTCTTAAATATATTTTTTTGTGTCTGGGTAAAATGAGCACCCCATGGTGGATTGCCTATGATGATGTCATATTTTTCATTATGATGCGGTACAGTAAATATAGTGCCCAGATCAAGGATATCACGCTGTACAATATTGGTTTTCTGCCCGCTAATTTTTTTCATATTCCATTGTGCGATAGAACATGCTATGGGATCTATATCATAACCAAAAAGATTGTTACTGCATATTAAATGAGATGCCTCTTTTTCATGTATACCAAATTGTTTGTATCGTTCCAGTAACAGTTTATAGGTGAATGTAAGGAATTGGCCTGAACCACAGGCTGGATCTAAAATTTTTATGGTGAAGAGGTTTTCATGATAGTGCAATGTATGATCAACAATATATTGCACTATTGCTGATGGTGTAAAGTATTGCCCTTTCTTTTTTTTGTCAGTATTATTTTTAATACTTTGATATATATATCCAATAATATCGCCTGATGTTATTATGTCCCATTGTCGTATCAGCTTTAGCAGATCATGTGCTGCACATAAACCGTTTTCAGAAAGATTAGCAAGATTGGTTGGTGATTCTATCCCATCAGATAAAAAGAATTGAATTAATGAAGTAATTATTTCATCGCTAATATAGGATAAAGAAGGATATATATCTTTTTTTAGTTGCTCTAAGCAATAATCGATATAATGTGTGTTGTGTGTTATGTAAGTATCAATTTTTTGATGCATAGGAACTATCGGTCATATTAATTTTATTTTCATAAAAAACGCTTATATTTACATATCGAATACTTGTGATAAAACGATTAGCATTTGTGAGGGTTCAATGCATGAATTATCTATCATGTCCAATGTGCTTGACATTGTGGTGCAGCATGCACAGCAGAATGGGGCGGTGAAGGTTACAAAAATTCATTTATTAATTGGTGAGCTATCTGATTATATCCCTGAATGGATGCAGAACTATTTTGATTTTGTAAGCAAGGATACAATAGCCGAGAATGCCCAGCTGGTTGTGGAGATGGTGAAGGCATCGTTACAATGTGGTGATTGTGGCACTGCATTTGCATTTAATAAAGATGACTGGCAATTTAGTTGTCCGAAATGTCATTCGCCAAATGTAACGATTGTTTCAGGCAGGGAGTTAACGGTTAAGACTATCGAGATTGAGGGAGCATGAAGCATGATAACTGTTGTCATGGTTGTTTGCGATAATAGATCATATAGACAGGAATGTAAAGACCTTTCAGGAAAAGCAATTGAGCAATAGGAACCATGCAATACTTTTAAACATAAAACATGCAATGACGTCATGGATAATTGCAGACCCTCAATACGTCAACAATCATTAATTTGTCAGGTAATGCTAAAGCTGTTAATGAGAATCTATCGATTATATGGATATGCTACCGAACACCATACAATTGTTGCAAGGACAGGAAAGGATTGCTTCTATTGCTTCCATGAATAAAATTTGATTGCATTCACACTTTATTCATACCGATACTATTACTATATCGTAGTCGTTCAACGCTGTGGTTAACAATAAAGAGTACAATAGGAATTGATGGAATTGTAGCCTATGTTAAAAATAACATTCATCATAAAGCATGGTATGGCTGTTTTGCTTTGCTTATGTATATTCCAGTGTATTGGATATGCAGGCCCTATTGTAAAGATTGAACATGTTGATATAACATCATTCCCCATTGTTAGTATTTCCGGTAAGCTCCATGCAATCCAGAGAAGAAATAGTATAACAAAAGATAATTTTACCGTATTGGAGAATGGGAAGGTTATAAAGGAATTGTCACTGAAGCATGGACAGCTGGATAATGTATATATAGCCTTATGCATTGATACGAGTAAAAGCCTTTCAAAAAATAATTTTTTGCGTTTAAAAAATAGTGCCATAAGCATAATAAAGAAAAGTCCGGATTACTATAAATTTCTACTGTATAAATTTAATAATGAGGTTGTGCAATTAGCGTCGCATGATGACGATAGTATGGTGCATGTTGCAAAAATAAAAAATTTGCAACAGCTTGGAAAGTGTACCCAGTTGTTCAATTGTTTATATACTGCTATTGACGATCTTTCTAAGTTTGATGGAGTCAAGGCAATACTGCTTTTTACTGATGGTAAGGATGAAGGAAGTGATATGCTTCCCGACGATGTTATCAGTATTGCGCGGGAACACTCAACCCCTGTTTATACTGTACTGCCGCAAGGTTGCAGGAAAACAGCTGTTGTGAGTCGTTTGAGCAAAGCAGCCAACGGTAAATTGTTTATAATAAGTGACGATATCAATAAAAAAATACTCCAGCTTATGCAATCCAGGATATCATCGGGCATAATCCCTTTTGAGCTGAGTTATAACTCATCAAGTACCGATGGTATTGGCTCTGTGGAAGTCAGATTTAACAATGGTACTGTCAGTGATAACGATATACAATATATAAACTTTAAAGCACCCTCGTTTACAGCATATAGGTTCAATAATGTGCCTTTTGTAGTACTGGCAGGAATTATTGTGCTGCTTATAGTTGCACTGGTAATTGTTTTTATTATTTTCATGAATAAATGGAAACACATTATTGAACTTGTCAGTATGCAGAGGATACCACGGCCAGTACAACATTACTATGATGTACTTTTTGAAAAAGATGAAGCTGGAAGAAAGGAAGAATCAAACTTATTGCTGTCAAGCTCACCTGAATATAGCTATACCAGTGCATGGCTGGTAGAGAAAAGTGGTCCTGAAACAGGAAAAAAATTTCCCTTAATCTGGGATGAGGTAACCATTGGGCATGGTAAGGAAAATACGATAGTTATCAACGATGATGCTGTGTCGCTGAAACATGCAAAGATAAAAAAGATTAATGACTGCTATTATCTCTTTGATTGTGCCAGTGATAATGGCACCTTTTTAAACAACAAGAAGCTCCTGCGTCCAAAAATGCTCACCGATTGGGACGAAATTCAAATAGGAAGAACCACAATACTTTTTAGAGGAACAAAGATAAAACACTAATGCCATGCCATTAAAAGTATTACTATGCTCACCGCCGGTCTTTGATTTTTATTATAGCTTCCATCGTTCTGAGCCGCTGGGCCTTTTATATATCAAAGCAATGCTACAACAGTATACCTGGCTGGATGTTGATATCTATGATGCACGGCAGAAAGCAAAATCAAAGAAGCTTCAAACTCCTGATGTTTTTCAGTATCTGAACCATATCTATATGCACGATACCTCATGGTTTAGCCTGTTTTGTGGATATAAGCGTTTTGGGTCTTCGTTTGACAGGATAGTTGGTTTGATTAATGAAAAAAAGTATGATGTAGTATGCATATCTTCTTTATTTACAGCATATCACCACGATGTTGAGTTGCTGGTTAAAAAGATCAAGGAGCATAGCAGTGCGATAGTTATTGTGGGAGGCTGGGCTGTATGGAGTATGTCCACCGTTGAAAAGGGATATGCTGATGTTTATGTAAAAGATGATGGCGAGCTTGTATTGCCGGAGCTGTTGCATACTATCCACACCTCAAATAATAAGTGTATGAGTAAACTTCCCAAAATTATCAAATCCAGCAATGGCAGGAGCAATGAATTTTTTAGTAATAACTTCCCTGAGCGATGTGGATGGTATACATACTATGGTAAAAGGATTGCCAATGTCATCTGTAGCAAGGGATGCATCTATCAATGTGCATTTTGTTCAATACATTCGCGATATACCTATCAACGCAGAGCATTCCAGTCCATTGAAGAAGAATTTCACTATCTCTCGACTAACGGTGTGCAGATAATTAATTTTGAGGATGATAATTTTTTATATACCAGGGATTATGCTCTACAGTTACTATCGCTCATGAAACGTTACAAAGAAAAAGGGATGAACTATCTTTGCATGAATGGCATAACCGCTTCAAACCTCCATGCAGTACTTGATGATGCCATGGAGTCCGGATTTTTGGAGTTTAACCTATCGCTTGTTTCAGCTAATGATGTTATTGCCAGGCGCTATAACCGTCCGCTGATAAAAGAAATGATTCAGGATATAGCCTTTCGATGTGCAGGCAGGGTGAAGGTTATTGTTTATGTTATAGCAGGTTTGCCTGGCAGCAGTATTGATGATTGCATACAGGATATTGTATTGCTGGCAAAGCTCCCGGTAATAATTGGATTTTCACCACTGTATATGATTCCGAGGATACCTATGTTTGAAACTATGGGGCTTCCGGAGGATATGAGGTTGTGCAGAGGGAGCGCGCTCTATCCGTTTGGCAATGATATCACACGAGAGGATATTGCAAGTTTATGGAAGCTGTGCCGTTTCATTAATAAAATGAAATATCTCCCACACAACCCTGATGATATACATTTGTTACCGGAGCATATCTACTACTACACCAGAACATGCAGGGAGAAAAGATGGTATTACAAAAGCAGTGATGGCACCTGGCAGCAGGGTTTTTCATTCCAAGCCTCGTTACCAGAACATATCCATGTTTGTGATATTAATGGGAATGCTCGTGAAATGTGATGCTGTAGTTTTTTGCTGTTTTACTCTTTATACATAATAAAACAATAGTTAAATCCCCGAAGAAAAAAATTGCCTTCTTCAGCAGCCCTGTGATAATTGCCCATTGTCAGTGTTTTATTATGTCGTGCTACAGCGATGATATCAACAGGTTTGAAGTATTGCAACAGTATGGAGAATAGTTTGAATCCTATAGGAATAAAGCCATCCTTCTTGTTATAATAATCACAAATATATAATCCCATGGAGTGTTTTGGTTTACAAATGCGATGTATTTCCTTAATAACTATCGCCATGGCATCAAAGTACTCCTGACTTTTAGCGCTCAGTTTCCCAATACACTGTTCTTCGTTGGAGTAGCTGATATTATCGCCATACGGCGGGTCTATAAAGATAAAATCAGCGCTGTTACTTTTACAGGGAAGATTGCGTGCATCAGCTTTCATAATATCGGCTCTATACGGATGAATGTCATACCCCAGACATTTCCGATGGAGATCGTTGCATACATCAATGGTTGTCCCGCTGCCGCACATTGGGTCAACAACCATATCACCCTTGTTTGTATACCGCATGAGCAAATTCCATATGACATATGAAGGGGTTGCACCCGGGTAATTTTGATCACCCTGCTTTTGATTGCCGTAATTCTGGGAGGGGTAGTTCCATAATGTTGTGGTCTGTAATGTTAGTGGCGGTTTAAACATGATAGTAACCTCAAGAGCTATTATTTACAATACTATATCAAAAATTTTTCTCATTTTCAGATAAATCGCAAAATAAGAAGATTTTAATAGTAAACTATGCTATTACAAACGTAAAAATGTAATATTTCAATACTTTGGGGGATGACATGAAAAAAGATACACATGAATGTGTTAGCAAATGCTATGTGCTCTATGGTAATCTGGTGAAAAAAATAATAGCCGGTTACTTTACATCCAATGAGGATATTGAAGATATCTTCCATGATGTATTTCTTAAATTAGTGAGGGTTGATTTAAAAGGGGATCCGTTTGATCCTGCTATAAAGCATTATATTGTTAAAGCAACACGGAATACCTGCATCAGCCGTATTCGTAAAGAAATGCGACACCATAACAATGGCGACAGTTACTGGCTATCTCAAATTGCAACTATTGAAGAGGTTAATAATAAAGATATGGCTGAAACAATGATTGATGGTATGGTAGTCAATACTCTGTATGATGTTATAAAGGAATTGAGCAATGACGAGCAATCATTGCTGTACAAAAAATTTTACCAGAATAAGAAATTTTCAGAAATTGCCGCAGAGTGTAAATCAACATATTATTTTATTGATAAACAATTGAAAACAATTTATAAAAAGCTTTCCCTGAAGATGGTTCGGACATGTATAGACCATAATGATATATCATAAATTATAAATTAGCTTGAAATTTATCGATAATTATTGTAAAAGTACTTCAATTTTATATCATGGGATTATATATAATATATTCTGGATGGTTTAGCTTTGAACTACACTATAATTACTATCTGTGCAATTACTGTTATATTTGCTCTCTTTGTTGCCATCATTAATATAGTGAAAAGATATTCTTACGCAGTAAACCGCTTGTTTTCGCTTATTGCCATTCTGACAGCGGGTATGGTTTCATGTTTAATTATACCATATTTTATTCCTGATATTGACATTGTTCAACTGACGCGCTGGTATTTTGGTTTAATAATAATTATTAACCAGGGCTTTTTTCATTATACACAAATTTTCCCTCGATGGGAAAAGAAAAGCCCTTTATGGATGATTATAACAACTGCTATACCAGGCTTTATTACATTTGTACTTTGCGTGGCAACTGATACAATAATTACCCATGCATCATTTATTGAGTATTATTTCAACTTTAGTTATGGGGTATTGATTGAAGTATATCTAGTTGTTTTTATTTTTTATATCATGGGTACTTTTTTTACATTATTTTATAAAGTGAGGCGATTAGAAAATACTTCATTTAGGTATCAATTGTTCTATATTTTTATGGGAAACCATTTTGGTGCATTGATCATTTTGATAACGTTTATAATTTTACCGTATGCTTTTAAAATATATGATTTTCACAGCCCTGGGATTGCATCCGCTGCCTTGATATTGTTACTGATAAATAATTATGCAATTTCAGATGAACGCTATCTTGATGTTAAGGAATTCTACTTTAAAATAGTTTTTTATTGTATAGTATTGGCTATGACGGTAATTCCATCATATTTTATTCTTGTATATAGTTATAGGTTTTTTTTGAGAGGTGGGCAGATTCCTGCCGTAGCTGTTGCTTTTATCAATGTTATATATTTATTTGTATTTACACGTTTTATCCAGCCATATCTGGAGAAATCCTTTAAACGAGAGTATGTACGTCTGGAAACACGTTTTAATACATTTATTCAGGCATTATCTCAGGCAGAAGAATTTGAAGGGGATCCAGCATATTGGGATAAATTTTTTTCCACAACCATTGATAGTCTGGAAAATTTGTTTAATGTTAGTTCTGCATCACTTTTGATGTATAATGAGTCAGAAAAAGCATTTATTTTAAGCCACAGCATTGGTGAACAAACAAAAATTAAAAGAATAGTGTCTACCGATTCTATTGTGCAGTTATGTGAGATGGTCACAACAACAATCCATCAATCATTATTTTATACGGATGACACTATCAAAGCTTTTGATGATGTCCTTATATTGGTAAAGAGTAATAATATTGAAGTTATTCTTCCTATTTTTGACGCAAATGGAAAACTTGTAGCGATATTATTGGTGGGTCCTCATAAAAAAGGGCGCCCATATACCTATAATGAGATTCAATTCATGGAATTATACAGAGTGAAGTTTGGTAATGCTTTAGTCAATTCTTTGCAGATTGAAGATGTGAAAACAAAGCAGGTTGCTGAACATGATCAATTAGTGGTTAATGCTATTAAAACTTCAATGCAACCCAAACAAATACCGTTTATCGATCATATCAGGATAAGTTCTATCTTGATGAATAATTCAAATCTGGGTGGTGAATTTTGCAATGCGCGAGTTTTACGCAAAAATTTGCTGGGATTTTTAATAGCTGATTGTTCATATAGTGGAGTAGATGCTGCTGTATTAGCTCTGGAGTTATATGGGGCTTTTGAATCGTGTTCACCTGTTTATGATGCTCCCGAGAAAATAATGCAGTTATTAAACTGGGTTGTGTGTACCTCCAGATTTACTGATAGATATGCTACTGCATTCTGTTTCACATTTAATTCAGATGATCTATCGTTAAAATATCTCAATGCGGCATTTAATCCTCTCATTCTCTATGAGATTCGTTCTGACAGCTTTTTAGAATTGGATACCAAAGGGATACCCATCGGGATTGAACGCGATTTTATTTATGAATCCAAAGAATATCGAGCAAATGGACCATGTATAGGCTGTATCTATTCCAATGGGATTGCCGGTGCTGTTAATGCTGACGGACAGACATATAGTATTGGCAGGATAAAAGATTTAATCCGTCTGCATAATAGTGAAACCCCGGCTTTGATTATACGACGTATTTCATCTGATCTCAATGATTTTATAAGTAATACAGCATTAAAAGAAGATATCAGCATTGTGATTTTTCGTATTGAGTGAATGCATATCGTTATTTTCGAAAATTTTATATGAACATTGATTTTAAAGAGTCAGCTCATAAAATAATATCTATCCTTCAAGTGCAAAAACATATTGCGATTTTCATTAAAGGATCGCCTGACCCTGATGCAATAGCGTCTTCGTACTTTTTGTATTGTTTATGTGATGCATTGCATGTCAAAGCAACGATGTTTGCTTTTATGCCTGCATCGTTACCATCCAATAGAGAAATTATATCTCTATTTTCTATTCCATTATATATTGAAGATTCCATAAAGGCTATTAACCTGCAACGCTATTCAGGATATATTGTATGTGATTTTCAGACAGCTTTAATTGATGGAATAATAAATGCTATTCCCTGCCTTATCCATTTAGATCACCATGCACCGGTGGAGGATGATGTACCTGCTCATTTTCGTATTTTAACTGATGAAGTATCATCGACAAGCACCTTATGTGCTCTCATTATGCAATATATATCATGCTTTTCACAGGATATGATACACTTACTGGCAACGGTATTATATTTGGGAATAAAGACAGATTCTGATAATTTTAATCATTTAAACAAATATGATGTAATGGCGATAGAATATTTAAAGCAGTTGTATATACCTTCAATGATTGAAAAAATTGAGAGTGTCCCGCTGTCACTGTATTCTCAACGGTTACTACAACATGCAATGGCTAATGTGGTGATATATAAAGACTGGCTAATAGCAGGTGTTGGATTTGTTGAAGAGGAACATCGAGACACTATTGCCATAATTGCCGATTACCTTTTGGAAAACAATCATGTTGAACTTGCAGTTGTTTATGGAGCTGTCTATCATAATAATCATACAAAATTAGATATTGATGCATCGCTCAGAACAAAAAATGAAGATCTTGATTTAAATGAATTGATCAAAAATATAACAACCGATGGAGGAGGAAGAAAATATAAAGGAGCATTCCAGGTGCATATAGATTATTTTGTGTATTGCCCTGATCAGGAAAGGTTGTGGGATATTATTGCATTGACCACTCATCATATTCTAAAAAATATCAGAGATGGAATTTATAAAATTACCATCCAGAACAAATTTAAAAAATTAAAAAAGACATTGAAAAAATTATTCATTAAAGAAAAGTAGATTTTAAAATAACAGGCTAAATTGGAATCCTAATTCGTAAGAAACAATTTCACGGTTTATTGAGTTTGTTTCCCGGTTTCTGAAACGTTCCAGTATACCACGAGCTATAATTGATCCCTGAATGTTCTTGTGGACATTTACAGTGAGATTGGATGAAATACTATAAAGATCATAGGGTTCCGGCGAAGTGTAAAAGGTATAGTTATACCGATTAAGGGCCATGTAGTATTCAATGCGAAAAATGGGCATTGCAGTAAGCGTATACCAATGTTTAAAAAAATCATAAATAAATTGTACATCGGTTTCATAGATAGTTGAGAATGTATAACCTTCGTCAATATTGGTAAAGTCAGGCTGAACTGTCATGTTCTCAAAGTAAATGGTATCATCATTATCTCGCTTCCTATCATCAATCGGGATAAATTCGTACCACTTTTGTGTGCGGTAGCTTATGCCAAATTTAACAGCAACACTTGATCTGTCCCATTTAAAAGTTGTCCCTATGGTTGGGGTATGTTCATCCTGTACAATATTTGAGGTAATACGCAGATATTTATTAAACTGATATTCCAGTAGCAGTATTGCAGAATGGTATGGTAAATCAGGTTTATTTGGTCTGAAGAATCCAAAAGAAAAAATCTTCATGAGATCACATGAAACAGATGAAACAATGCTGTAGGTTACAACCTGTTGAGCAGGGGTATTGATACCATTTCTGTCTGAAACTGAATTGACACTTGAGTTTAAAAAAAGTATAAGGGGCGACAGTTCCCAGTTAATGGAAAATGCTGCATTATCAAGGAGTCTGAAGTAATTATTGTAATCTGCAAAATGCACTCCCCCGATAGCAGGTTGAGTGTTCATGGTATAGGTTACGTAGTCGCGGCTATTTGCATAATTAGACCTCCCTTTAAAAAAGTACCATGGAGGGTAGCTGATAACATTACATATCTCATTTGCGGTTGCACTGGTAAACCGTTTAACACCATATCGCTCATTATAAAAATTGGTAGATTCACCTTCATAGGGAACGTTTATTTCATTAATAGTTCCGGAACGCGTGTAGGTAAACATGCAACCTTTAATTGATGGGAAGATTTTACTAAAGTTTATAGGTAATGACAGGGTGTTCATAATAAATCCATAGGTGGAATGCGAGCGATTGAATCCATAATCATACCATATTTCTGATGGCAAAAAATCTTTAAATTGATTCTCAAAATATGAAAATTCATAAGAAACGGATGGGTTAATGAATTGATAACGCTGGAGCCCAATGGTAAGTGAACTTTTTTTTAATCGCTCTGTAAAACGAATAGTATCATCATAGTAAAAAGGCGGATGAAAATTTGAGTTAATCTCGTGATATATTACAGGATTGATATCTGAAACAGTGCCTCTATAGGTAACAAATTCTTCTGATAGTACCTGGATACCGGGAGAAATATACAAATGGGGAAATTGATACTGTATGGATACATTGCATGATTGGCGTTGTTTTTTTTGATTGCTAAAGCCGTTGAATATAGATTCACTGTTTTCCTTATAAGTATCATCCTTAAACGATGTATCAAGCAACAACCTATATGATAGATCACCCCCCAATATATTGTTCAGGGTTTGTTGCAATCCAATGATAGCCTGATGTGTTATTTTATTACTACTGATATCATATGAATTGGCTGATTGTTTATATTCTTGCTGGTTATCAAATTGTTCGTAATTATACATCATGTCAATCTGTGGAATCCTTTTATCAGGAGGAATCAGGGTTGAGATGAAATGTAGCTGGTTTATTGATGTTGTACCTCGTCTTGTTGGTATAACATTTTCATTCAGGCTATCAGTTTGTGTTTGCTCCTGCAGGTAATCTATAGAGGTGTGCCAGTAGGGAAGTATGTTACACGAAAAAACAGCTTGGCTATAATCTTCCGAAATGTCATTATATGGCTGTCCAATGGTATAGAAATCATTGCCATGTCCTTTTTTTACATATTCAATCATGATATCAGAAAGTACCGGGGTCCCTTCCTGGGTTGTAATTAAAGGCTTTGTTATCTTTATTGTTCCTTCATACCAGTGCGCTGTATCTTCTATGGTGATAGGGTCACTTGCGTAGATATCATCAAGCCAGAATTCACCACTGGTATTGGTATTATGTACTGTTACACTGATAGCAATAATCCTTTTTAAATCAGGGGATCCTTCCTTTTTTATGAATTGTGCATTGGTTATTTCACCCTGGAGCGATAAAACAATATCTTCCCATGCATGAACAAATTGCGGGGTATAAGCATACTCTATATAATCATTATCCGAGGAAAGTAACTTGAAGTGAATACTATCACCACTGGTATAATTTCTAAAGTTACTCCAGCAGTGAATATATTTATAAAATCGAATATCCATTGGTTTGTAAAATTTTCGGATTAAAGTGGTTGAGTTTATGCTATTGTATGAAACTTTTAAGGCGGATTCTATTGTTTTTTGTATCTCTTTCTTTGTTTTATCGCCATACAGACTGGTGTATACATTGTTTTTTTGGAGTGCAAATGATTCTGCGGCATATTCGCTGTCATTGTATGAATCAATCAGGGTAATGGAAGCTTTGTTAGTATCGCCGGGAGTTGTGCCATCGATCTCAGTAATCTGCCAGTGCATGGTGACAAAGCGGACGGAATCAATAAGGATGGTCCCGGTACTGGCAGTATCATGGTTCAAGAGTAAACGTATTGAGTATATCTTTTTTAAAATATCCTCAAATGCTTCAGCAGATGAGGTATATTGAGAAGGGTTACTTTTGTTAATATAAATCCTTATCTTCTGCCATGTTGTGTTAGAGCAGTCAATTGAGATTGGAGTCAATAAACCAGGGATACGTATATACTGCTCTGCAGTATCAAGCATACCATTGTTGTTGAGATCTTCGGTATTCAACACGCCGTCCCCTATAGTTATTGACGATAGTCCTGGCCCTGAGCCAACCACTGTTGGGAAAGTATTATTAAATATATAGCCAACATCTTCAGAGGTGCTTTTGTTTGGATCATAGTCTAAATAGCCATTTCTATTGGTATCCTCAGTGTCAAAAATACCATCGCCGTCAGAATCTTCGTTTATTGTTCCTATGTCCAGATATAGGTTAACGGTTCCTGTGCCGCCAGTACTTCTGTACCATATCTCACAATATTCCAGATTGGAAAGATCCGCTGGTACCACAGCTAATTTTTGTGTTACAATTGAAATATAGTCACCTGAACTGAAATCGAAGTTTAATGCCAGTGAACGCTGGGAATTTTCGGATTGTATGGAATCTGCAATGTGACCGGTTGCCACATTATATGGTCCTGGTTTTTTAGAGTAGGGAATGTTTATTGGTGTAAAGTGCAATCCATACAGTGTTTCGGGGTTGTTGATATCACGGTAAAACTTATAATAGATACGCGCACGCATGTTTTGTGAAATACTGTCGGGCAGTGAACCTAAGATCCAATCCTTTTCTGACATGGATAGTGTAAGCCCGGAAAAAATTGATTCAAAATCATCTATCAAACCTTTGCCAAATGTATTGATACTGTGGTAACTTTTTGCATATTCAACGTATCCTCTAAATGAAACTGGAATAGTTACATTACTATTGCTCATTTTTGTAGCAAAGCTTGAGATGTCGTGTTGCGTTAAATCAATAGTGCTATCGGCTTCAACAACAGTAGTTTGCGTGGGTTCATTTCCTATAACGGGAATGGTTGAAGCACTTCCCTGCGTAGTATAAAGAATTGTTCCGCCAACACTAATATTCTTGTTTAAAGCATAGTCAGCTCGGACACCTCCCATAAATTCTTGAGACTGTCCTTCAAATGGGAGGTATTGGTAGCTTATCTCAATGTCTGTGTCTTGTGTAATAACAGGATTGCCTGGATTGGTAAATTGGAAAAATCCGGATGTTGGATCCACTGAATAGAGACTTTCAGCTAATTGTACACCATTAATCTTGACACGGACAGTATCGGGGATAATATTGATATGTTTTAGCTGAAAACCCCGTGATTGACTGTATCCAGAGATGCCAATTTTGAATTGTGATACCGTATAAGCAGTAGAACTTTGTGTTTCTGAATAAATTACCTTTTGTGACTGTATTGATAATAGTTGCTTAAAAGGTTCACGAAGCTTAAATTGTATAATTCCTGTATTGTAATCAATAATAATCCCACCCAACCTTTCAACATCTGTCTTTGACATGGGAAAAAGATTATTAAAGAAGGATAATTTTGTATCGTCGCTCCTCAGTTGCTGTAATCCAGTAGCATACATGCCTCTGATTTCATAGATGTCATAGTTTAGCATCCCATCGTTGTTACTATCCTCACCACTATCAAGTACTCCGTTATAGTTGAGGTCTTCATGGAGTGATGAAGCATATTTTAAAAATACACAAATTTTTCCGGAGAATTGTGGATGGCTTGTAATGGCTGAAGGGTCTGATGTCTGGGTTGTTCCGTTTCTGGTGTACACTGCAAAAAGTTTTGCTTGTGATTTTAGATTCTTGAGGAGGGTGATTGTACCGGTGGCAAAATTAATGGTGAAATCACTACCCTGCTGTAGCTTTTTAAAATATCCCAATACTATTGATGTATCGTTCCATTTGTAAATTGCCATCAATCCGGTTTTATTTTCAGATGATGCCTCATCAGCATAAAGCTCAAAACCGGAACTATCTATCCCAACACTATACGGAGAATAGGTTGCCGGTGACGGAGGATTTGAATTCCATGTTATAGTAGAATAAGGATTGGCTGGAGGGGCATCTGCATTATCAAATCGCTTGAAGGGTTCTAATTGATAGTATGTTCCCTTGGTGTATTGATATTCCTGCAATAAGACACTTGTATTGGAGTAATTGCCCTTAAATCGTTCAATCTCACTTACCCCTTTGGAAACAGAACCAAATGCCTTGAGTTTAAGGTCACCTTTTTTTATGGTAAAATCAATGCCGACACCTTTTGAAGTTGTGTCATCATATACTGCGTATTTAGAGTTGTTAACCTTAATATTGATATCGCCAGCATTAATTTCACGTATTACTTCATCATCATTCACTGCCTTGTATTGTAAAACATAGGTATTATTTTGCTGTTGACTGTCGTGGTCAATATACAATGTAAGGCGCTTCCCAGCTTTACCCTCTATATGGAGCTGGGAATTTTGCTCTATAGTTAAACCAGATTGAATAAGTGCTGATGTTGGTTTGTCTTCATCAAAGCGTTTATACTTATCATTGGTAAAATAAGATTTGCCATAGTTAACATTAATATTCATTGAACCATATGAAAGAATATCATATGGCTCTTCTTCATATATTTGATTGCTTATAATGGAAAACGAGTATCGAGGTTCAATGATATATTTAGTCCAATCCCCTGAGTTATATTCAAAGGGTGATAGTTCTTGTTGAGGTTGTAAAATCAAAACATCGTCAAGCCCCCTGGCAGAGGGTTGTACTGTTTGTTCTTTATGAGTATCAATGTAGTTGTTAATGCGTTCATGAAAGGTGGATGATAGTTGTTGGGAAATAACAATAGCTGTTATGGAGGTAAGGATAGCACCAGCAATAATGATATTGGATAATGATTTCATGTGTTAGAGTAATAACCATGTTTGCAACAGGAAAATGGACAATTACCACATCTTGCTCATATACGGATAAGGATTGATAGCAACACCTCCTATCCTGATTTCATAATGGCAGTGACTGCCTGTCGCAGAACCAGTTTGCCCAACATAAGCAATAATCTGCCCTTTTTTAATAGATTGCCCTTGTGACACGATAATCTTGGAGCAATGCCCATATATTGTTTCATAACCATATTTATGTCGTATTCTGACCATATAACCGTATCCACCACCCCACGATGCGGATATCACAATGCCAGGGGCAGTAGCGCGTATCTCAGTGCCTTGAGGAGCAGCTATATCAATGCCCGAATGAAAATCTCTATCAAAACCAAAAGGGGAACGCCTCCAACCAAACAACGAGGTTATATGGCCTGGATTGGGGATGATAGATGGTGTATCATAGATGACCTTATTACGAACATCGATAAAATTCTTAATTGTTTTGACCGTGTTAGTAGTACAGAGTAAATCCTTCTGCATGCTGCGCAATACCTGTATATCTGAAGGTAAAATTGAAGCATATTGACGCATCGATGGGTCTTCATTGTTCACTACCGAACTTTCCCATATGGAAGTTGAATTATTGTTATTGGTAGCCAGATCGTAAAGGTCTTCTATATCAGGTTTTATTTTATCAAGTTCTTGACCTAATTCATTGGTTAATTGTTCAAAACGTATTATCTGGGAACGAATATCCTTGTAATTGGAAAGCAATCGCTCTTCTTCTCTTTTAACTGCGGTATTTTTAATTATTGCATAGGAGGATGTAACAAGAACTATGACCAGTAAAGTAGTGAAAAAAAGTATGGTAAAACGCGATATCTGAAAGTTAAAAATCTTTTGCTCGTTATGTGGGATAAACATGATGGTCATTTTTTCATGACCATGTTCAAGTACCTTATCCCATTTTTTTAACCATTGTTTTTTCTTTAAATAATATTTTTCCTTCAGCTTTCGCTCAATATTGCTTTTAAAGATTTTTATTCGTACTTTCATCAATACTATTTCTCACTATAGTTATAAATAATAATTATTCAATTTGTTATGATACATCAATTCATATGATTTTAACAAAAGATAAATATATATAATAAATTGCAACTATAATAAAATATGCTATTATTATATATATCGTATGATAGATATAATAATTATGCAAGTTTTTTTTGGTAGTATTTTATTAAATCGTTGAAGTGAATTATATGGAATGTAAACGATGTGGAAACTGCTGCAATGATGTACGGCTTGCAGAGTCACCTGAAGTTTTACAAAGGGCGTATAAATACTGGTTGCAATTATCCATGATAAACCCTAATTTTTCTGAAATTTACCTTATCTATCCCATGTTAACCTTTAAATATCAAAATCTTTCTGAAGATTTGCCATATCATTATTCCTGCAAACATTTTACATTTGACTCTCATGGATTGGGGCTATGCAGCATTTATGATATAAGGCCCAGAATGTGCAAGGATTTCCCCTATTATGATGGTATTGCATTAGCACCTGAAGAAAAGTTAAGTCCTTATGAAGGGTGTGGATATAATGAATAGGTAAATGTATGCCCCAATTTGTAGAATATATAGCTTTTTTTGCAGGTGGTATTTCGCTTTTAGTTGCAGTTGGTCAATTGTGTGTACCTCATCGCAGGCTTGAAAACCTGAATCTTTTTGGGTTATTCCTGGTTTTAGGTCTTTTATTGTTTCAATATGGATGTATATTGAATGGATTTATTTTTAAAAAACCGTATCTTTTTTATTTCCATTTTACATTTTTATATTGTATTGGTCCACTTCTTTATTTTGCCTATTACCTTGTTATACGGATTGAAGATTCACTTCCAAAAATAAATTTATTACTGCTGCTCCCTTCTGTTATTTATTGCATAATAGATATATTCTTTATACGTTCTGATTACAATTTGCAGATAGCCATTATTAATAGTTTATTCTTTGATAATTTTGGTATCTATCACTGGTTAAGAATTGCAGTTATTGCAGCACTTCTTCTGGATAGTTTATACATCGGTTTTTTATTGCACCGTTTATTCCAATTCTGGAAATTGCATGAGTTGACTTCGATAATGGTGGTGACATTAATATTCAGCATAAGTTCGTTTGCCGGGTTGATGATTCTATTAGCAAGTTATTGTATGCGAAGCCTTATTGGGATAAAGGTAAGTGTCATTATAATGGCTATCTTGCTTATTGCAGCGTATCTGGTTGGACAGCATAAACCTGAGTTTTTACAACTTCTTATACGTGAAGCCCGCAGGAAAAGATATGAACGCACCTTGTTAAAAGGATGTGAAGTGGAAAGCCTTTGTGAAAAACTAAAACAATTAATGGACGAAGAACGCCTGTATTTAGATGAAGATGTAACGCTGAAAGAAGTAGCCAATGAACTTAATATTACCGCTCACCAGCTTTCAGAATTGCTGAATGTAAAACTACAGATGAATTTTAACACATTTATCAATCAATATCGTATTAAAGAAGCAAAAAAGATGCTTATTGAGGAATCTGAGAGATCGGTGTTGTCAATAGCATATGCTGTTGGGTTTAATTCCAAATCATCTTTTTATGAGGCATTTTCACGATTTACTGGCAAAACCCCAGTGCAATATAAAAGAGAAAAAAAGAATTGCACATATGCTATCAATGAATAATAAGAATTATGAAGAGTCTTAATTTATAAATCAAGCTAAAGGAAATGATAAAAAAAGCTTGTATTAAGAATAAATAGTGTGTATGGTTTACATAATGGTAGGGGTATACAAATTAAAATTAATCAGGGTAATATTGTGTCGAAAGAATTTCAATACAAATTGTGGGCAATAGCATTTTACTCATTTGTAGCAGCTTATTCATATCTTGTACTTACAGCTGGTTCGGGCAATGATATACTTTTCTGGTCATATGAAGAATTTATATTTGGTATTAGTATAAGTATTATTCTGGCTTTACTAACTTTTTGGTTAATACCTATTAAAGTTACAGCAGCACTTCTTAATCCATTGCTCTATATTGGATTAATCTTATATTTTGTTGGCCCGTTTTTTCTATCGTTACTCATTGCCAATGTTGAAGTAATGTACAGGATTATAACCGGAAAGATTCAGCCGGCTATTGTTAAAGTTGATCCTGAAATGGATGATGAACTGGGCATCTATCTGCTTGCTAATTCCATAACATTATCACCTGGAACATTAACAGCAGGTTATGACCCTGATAAAAAGAAGTTCTTTATACATTGTTTGTATTGGGTCAAGGATAAAGGTTATAAAGCAACACCAAAAGATGTATCGGGGTTCCAGCATTATTTTTTAAAGAAATTATTTAAATAATATGGATCAACATATGTATGATTTTGATTTAATTTTTTTAATCTCAGGGCTTTTATTGATTATCTATGTTTGTATCATAGTAATACGCATTGCATTCAGTCACAATGTGCCAGAACGAATTGTAGCACTTGACACAATAAATACACTAATAATTGTCATCATGATTGTGCTGGGCGCTGCACAAAAGAAGGCACTGTATATTGATATCGGCATTGTTTATGGGATTATTTCATTTATTGGTACATTATATATTGCGCGATACCTCATAGATGAGAAGCGGTAAATATGGATACTATAATTTGTATATTTTTAGTAATTGGCTTGCTGGTTAATGGCGTAAGCATTATTGGACTTATGCGCTTCCCTGACATCTATACACGATTACATGCTGCCACAAAAACAACGACTTTTGGCAGTATTTTTGTAGTGTTAGCTGTAGGAGTTAAAAATATATGGTATTATGATGCTACAAGCATAACAATAATCATTCACAGTATTGTAGCTTTACTTGTTATTATTTTTACTAATCCAATCAGTGCTCATGCAATTGCGCGGGCTTCTTTGTTATCAGGGATAAAACCATTTGGTGTTGTTATAAATGAATATGATTATAAATCTCAGATAAAAACAGTTGATGATCTGGAAATGGATAAAATTAGTGAAGGGATTCCAGATGAGGAGGGTACTTTATGATCTATTATTTTTTCCTGGTGATTTCGATTGCTCTTGTTATTACAGCATTGTTGAGCATATATTTTCGGGACTTACTGGCAGCGATAGTGAGCTATTCGGTATTTTCCCTGGTTTTGACAGTACTATATTTTCTTTTAGATGCACCGGATGTTGCCATTGCAGAAGCTGGAATTGGTGCTGCTTTAACAACATGCATTTTTGTTATAGCAATACGAATGACACGGAGAAGAGAGGAATGAGGCTGATCAGTGTTGTAGCGATAGTTGTTATATTTGGATTTATCTTTGTGGGGATACTTCACCTGCATCCAATAGGTGAACCGATAGGTAATCCCAGAATTTTATATGAAAGGCAACCATTGGGTATAGATACTCAAGGTGTTACTATCATGGATGATTATTTTTTACGCAATGGTCAGGTCGAAACAGGGTCAAATAACATAGTTGCCAGTATTGTTTTTGATTATAGAGGATTTGATACATTAGGGGAAGCCACAGTGCTTTTTCTTGTGGTAAGTAGCATTTCTATGTTATTTTTTACTTTTTTGAAAAGTAAAAGTATTATATCGGCGGGAGTTTCTAAAGCGGGACAATTCCCAAAGATAGAATCGAGAATTATAACGTTTGGTACTTTCTTAATGTATATCATGATCTTAAGTTTTGGGATTTATCTGGTAGTTCATGGACATATTTCTCCAGGCGGTGGATTTCAGGGAGGTTCTGTTATGGCTTCAGCTACAGCACTTTTGTTAATCAGTTTTTATATAACCCGTCACATGCAAAGAACCAGAAAAATATTTTCATTGTTTGAATCACTGGGGCTGACTATATTCATTGGAATGGGTTTTGCAGGGATTGGGATTTCCTTTTTGTATAATTTTTTGGCTCATGGTACCACAGTATTTGGTAAAATAATCCCCTTTGGCCCCAATCCTGGCTATTTGATTTCAGCTGGTATTTTGCCATGGCTATCTCTTGCTGTTGGCATAGAGGTTTTTTTTGGATTAAGCCTTATTCTGGTTACGTTATTCCATGCATCAGGTGTGAAAAATAATTCATTATAAGGTGTTATTATGTCCGCTATCATACTTTATATAACTTTTGTTTTATTGTTTACTATTGGATTATTTGCATTAATATTTAAGCGAAATCTCATCAAGATTGTTATTGCACTTAATATTCTTGATTCAGGAATGAATCTTTTTTTTATTACTCTGGGATACCGGCATAATGCAACATCTCCAATTTTTACATTACTCCCATGGGATACTCACATAACTATGGTCTTGCCCACCCCGCAGGCGTTGATTTTAACAAACATCGTTATTGGATTTGCTACTACGGCATTGATGCTGGGCGTAGCAATATTAACCTATAGAAATAATAAAACACTGGATACGCGTAAACTTCGTGGAGTTGAAGAATTATGATAAAGCATGTTCCAGTATTATTGGTTACGATTCCTCTTGTTGTTGCTTTTATGCTCCCTATTATAGGTATGGTTAATCGTACTATACGCACTATAACAGCAGGCGTGGCTATTGTTGTTATCATGGTGCTATCATATTTGCTGATACAGGATGTAATGATTTATAAAAAAATTATTCATTATATGGTAGGTTCTCCTGATCCAAATGCTTTATTGGAACATGGATTAACATTCCCTATACGTATAGCATTGAAAATAGATCAATTTTCGTTATTATTTATTATTATGGTTACAACATTATCATTTATTTTTTATTTATTTTCATCGCAGTATATTGAAGAAAATGAAAGGAAAAATTATTTCACTGTTTTATATGTCTGTATGGTTGCTGGTATGATGGGTATGCTTATTACGAATGATTTGTTTACATTTTTTGTTTTTTTAGAGATACTATCGATATCATCGTCTGCATTGGTTTCGTTCAGAACAGAACGGAAACACCCACCCTATGCCGGTTATAAATATATGTTTGTGAGCTCAATCGCAACGAGCTTCTTTTTACTGGGTATTGCATTCCTTTACGCACAGTATGGCTCGTTTAATATTGACTATCTCAAAAAAGTAATGAATGGAACCGTACTGGACAAAATTGCTATTGTGATGCTCATTTTACCATTAGCTATGAAGTGTGGTGTTGTCCCCATGCATATGTGGATACCCGATACTTACTCTGAAGCTCCTGCCCCAATAAGTTCCATGGTAAAATTAGGTAGTTTGATTTGTTTATATGGGCTTTTCAGGATTGCATTTACTTTTGGACTAAGTCGTGCACAGGTAAGTTATGAACTGGGGATGCTATTTATACTATTTGGTGTGTTGTCAATGTTTGTAGGGGTAACTCAGGCACTTATACAGAAAGATGTTAAACGACTTATGGCTTTTCATGCTGTTTCTCAGGTTGGCTATATGTTATTGGGAGTTGGTGTAGGGCTTTCGGTTATTAAATCGGGTGATGCTTCATTTGCTATTTATGGAAAAATAGCCATAATAGGTGGACTTTTTCATGTGGTCAACAATGCCCTCTATAAAGGATTGTTATTTTTAACATCTGGTATAATCGTTAGACACTATAAAACGCGCGACTTGAATATAATGCATGGATTGGCTCATTATGATAAGTTTACTGCACTGGTTTTTATGATTGCAGCATTAGCAATTTCAGGAATACCACCATTGAATGGTTTTGTTTCCAAGCTTATCATCTATGAATCTGTATTTCACTATAATCCGTTGTTAACATTGATAGCTATTTTTGTTTCAGTTTTAACATTGGCTTCATTTATGAAGGTTTTTTACAGTGCTTTTCTGGGAATGCCTCCTGAAAGGAGGCCGGTTGAACAACCAATATTGGTTAAATGCAGTATGATTATTTTGAGTATTGTTATAATAGTCATTGGCTTGTTTCCCCAGGGTATTATAAAATTATTGATTGAGCCTGCTGTAAATGTATTATCTACTTTTTAAATGGAGTTATGAATGCATGAATTTGAATTAGAATATCTTAACTGGATGCCTTTATTATGGGTTTGTATTTTTTTAATAATTATGGTTTTGTTTATAATTATTGGAAAAATATTTTTTAGAAATGATTTTGATGAGATGTCAGAACAGGGACTTCCATTTTATTCAGGAACCAGTGATAAAATGCTGCAATTAATCACTGCAAGTAATCTATACTGGGGATTTAAGCATACCTTGCAATCATATTTTGATGGTTTAAATAGATTGTTCATCAGTGATATTGGTGATTTTATTCAATGGTTTATTATTATCGTTGCTATAATGTTATTGATAATAACAGGGGCACTTATGTGAAAAAGATTAATTACAAACATTTGAAACGTTCATTATGGGCATATCATATGAATACCGGTTCATGCAACGCATGTGATATTGAAATACTTGCTATGTTAATGCCAAGGTATGATGCTGAAAGGTTTGGCATTAAATTAGTAGGCAGTCCCCGACATGCGGATATATTATTAGTAACTGGAACGGTAACGGAGAAAATTAAAGATAAAATACTGCAGGTATACCAGCAGGTTCCTAAACCAAAGCTGGTCATGATCATAGGCAGTTGTGGTGCTACCAAAGGAGTATTTCAGGAATCATATGCTATGGCTGGCCCATTTGATACATTGCTACCTGTAGATGTTTATGTTCCTGGTTGTCCGCCACGTCCTGATGCAATAATCTTTGGGGTTGCAAAAGCCTGGGAAAAGTTAGAAGTGTTGTAAAAATAGTTCATGTGGTAAATGGTATGGATGTTCAATCAATTGTGACGATTATTCAGGAAAAATTAGGGAATCACCTCCAGGCTTCAAGGTTGAAGGTGAAAAACTACCATGGTGGAATTATGCGATTGCACCTATGGATCAGTATAGATCGAGAGGCATTCCATTTTACGGTAAATACTCTAAAAAGTTTAGGGAGGCTTCACCTATCTACAGCAATGGCTTATAAGGAATATGAAGATCGTATTGAACTTATCTATCCATTTGCCCTGAAAATGGATGATACTCACTATTCTGAATTAATGATTATTGCATCTGTAGATTTACCTAATAATGATTTAACAATCAGAACTATTACCGATATTGTCCCGGGAGCTCTTTTTATGGAAAGGGAAGTTATGGAAATGCTAGGGATAGTAATTGAAGATATCCCTGATAGCAGGAGGCTATTTACTCCTTCATCCTTACAGGATGGATATTTCCCTCTTCGTAATGGCAAAAACAAGGAAGATAGCAAATGAAATCTGATAGAGTATATCCTTTAAATATAGGACCGATACATCCTGCATTTAAGGAACCAATAAAATTTACATTCAGGATAGAAGGAGAGCAGGTTACTGGTGTTGATATAGATTTTGGTTATACACATCGAGGGATCGAAAAAATAGCTCTTGAAAGAAATTACATTCAGATTATCTATTTACTGGAGCGAGTATGTGGTATATGTTCATTTTCGCATCCACTGGCATATTGTCTTGCTATAGAAGATGTTGCTGAAATACAGGTTCCTGATAGAGCTCGATATATCCGCACCATAATAGGTGAGATGGAGCGATTACATTCTCATTTGCTGTGGACAGGTGTTGCAGCTCATGAAATTGGTTTTGATACGCTTTTTATGTATACATGGAATATTCGTGAAAAGGTATTGGATTGTCTTGAAGAACTTACTGGCAACCGTATAAATTATGGGATGCTCACCATAGGTGGTGTCAGGAGGGATGTAACACCAGAGAATTCAGAAACTATTACACGCATGTTAGAATATTATATGGAATTGTATGATCGTGCTTCGGAAATACTTCTGGATGATTTAACATTACGTGCACGAACTGAAGGTATTGGGATCTTATCCCGTGAGCAGGCAGAAATGTTTTGTGCAGTTGGCCCTACTGCAAGAGGTTCAGGATTACTGAAAGATGTCCGTATAGATTATCCTGTTAATGCTTACTATGATATCCCATGGTTAAATCCTATATCACCACGTGATCTTGGCAAAGAACCTATTGGTGATGTGTATGATAGAATGGCAGTACGAGTGCTGGAGATTAAACAATCATTAAATATAATACAGTTTTGCATGGAAAACTTACCAGAAGGAGATATTCATTCAGGTGATGGAGCAGTTAAAATTATCAACACGTTGAAGAAACTTGAAGGTGAGGGTATAGGGCGGTATGAAGCCCCACGAGGTGAGGTATGCCATTATGTTATACTGGATAACCAGGAGCACCCCATACAGTTAAAAGTCAAAGCGCCTACCTATTCAAATGGATTTACATGGATACCTATGCTGACAAATATTGAGATAGCTGATATACCAATAGTTATTGCTTCAATAGATCCATGCGTGGCATGTGCAGATAGAATGACTTTTATTAGAAAAGGTGGTGATGAAGAAAGGTACAACTGGGAATACCTTCATCAAAAAAGCATTAAGAAATACAAGAGGTCAGTAAATCAATGATTATGGTACTTGCCATAGCTCTCATCATTACGATAGTTGGATTAATATTAGGACTTTTGTTGAAGGGGATAGATCGGAAAATAGCAGCATATTTCCAGTCAAGAATTGGGCCACCCCTTTTACAGCCAGTTTATGATATCATTAAATTGGTGTATAAACAAACTATTATACCGGTAACAGCGGTGAGGTGGTTGTTTTCATCTGCTCCTGTAATAGCTCTGGCATCAAGTGTATTGCTACTATTATATATTTCGATGCCATATATATTCTACATCACTGGCATTGATACTACTTTGCAGGGTGATTTAATTGTAGTATTGTATTGTATTCTTATCCCTTCTATAGCAATAGTTACTGGTGCTTTTTCGTCTGGTTCACCGTATGCTGCGATTGGTGCTCAGCGTGAAATGGTAATACTTATGAGTATAGAATTACCAATAGCTGTAGTAATAATTAGTGTTGCATGGCATGTAGCAGATAGTATGGCTGATCCTTTTGCTATGTCATCATTATTTGAATATCCACTATGGCATAATGCTGGTGCATTTGGGGTATTGGGTGGCATATTATTGTTTTTTGCTATGGAGCTTGTTTTGCCAGCTGAAATGTCCAGAGTGCCTTTTGATCAGGCCGAGGCTGAAACTGAACTTGCAGAAGGTGTTTCAGTTGAATATTCGGGTAAGCTACTGGCATTTATACTATTAACTGATGCTTTTAAAGCATTAGCACTTTCAATGCTTGTTATAATACTTTTTTTCCCATATACGCTGTCCCAATTGTTTGGTATATCTTTTCAGATGTATGGACATAGAGTGGCCCCTTTTGTTGAAATAGCATTTTTATTATTTAAGATTATAGTGATTTACAGTTTTGGGATAACCTTTATCCGTGTTATTATGGCACGTTTAAAAATATCACAGGTTGCGCGTTTTTTTCTTTTTGCAATAACAGCAATCAGTATTATTGGGTTAATACTTATTATGCTTGATCCAAATATGAGGATTATATAGTAGGTGTGCCATGTTAGGTATGGTATATAAAGTCATTGAACAGATCTTTTCAAAAAAATCCACCAATTGTTTTCCTACGAAATATATTCCCAATAATACTAAACAATACCTTAACCAGGGAATAATACATCCACCAATTGTCGTTAAAGAAGGATTCAGAGGCAGGCTGGAATACGATTTTCAGAGTTGTACAGGCTGTGGTTTATGCAGTAAAGTATGTCCAGCTAATGCAATTGAATTATATTCTGCTGAAGTTAACAATAAGAAGACAAAAAGGATAGTCATCTATTTAACGCGATGTACCTTTTGTAAGGAGTGTGTTGATATTTGCCCTAGAAATTCTATAACCATGACAAAGGCATTCTGCATGGCAGATTATAAAAAATATGGTAATTCACTGGTGGTTGGGTCGGAATACCGACAGCAATGTGAGATAAAGGATCATACTGATGTTGTGCAAAAAAAGACAAATTGAAATATATAAAAAGCTACATAATGGTGATGAGATATATTGTTTCAGACCATCGGGTGGGTGTGGAAAAACTTAAAGTAAATAGTCATCATCCCAATGGCTCAATGAATGAAAAATATTTGTCTGGGCTCCTTTGATTGTTTTATTAAGATTTTTTAAAAGTTCTTTCATTTGATATCGTTTTGTGCAATCTTTGTAAGGACATTCATTTTCAATAGGTGATAGTGGAAGGGCTTTTATATAACCTTTGATCTGTGCTTCGGTTAAAAAAGCCAGAGGCCTGATGATTTCCAATGCACCGTTGAACATTTTTAATTTTGGTGGCATGGTCGATAGTTTTCCATGATAAAGCATATTTAAAAAAAAGGTTGTTATTATATCATCTTGATTATGCCCAAACGCTATCTTTTTGCAGTTGAGCTGTGCTGCTGTTTCAAAAAGAGCTTTTCTCCGGTACCATGAACAAACAAAGCACGGGGATGACCCTTTGATAGAAAGATCAAGTGTAATGTCTTTAATTATCAGGGGTATATTATATATTGAACAGTATGATTGAAGAATATTTATTGGTTTATTATTAAAATTTGTCACATTTACATGACAGCAATATAGAGTATAATGAATAGGTAAATACGATAGCCGGCGATATAAGGCATCCATGCAAACTAATGAATCTTTACCGCCTGATAATGCTATGCAAATAGTATCGCCTGCTTCTATCATTGTATACGTGTTGATTGCTTTGCCAACAGTTTTGACATATTTGGTAATTTGCTTTTCTTTCATTTTGATGTGCATAATAAAGCCTTGACGTAAATATAGTTATATGGTTATTAGTAGTATGAGTAGATTGCATTGTCAATAGTAATTGTGTGTAATATTAATTGTTATTGAGGTTATGAAAATGGCGCGCTGTATGATAGTTGATGATTCAAGTTTTATGCGTCGAATTATTCATCAAACATTAGAGGAGGCAGGTCATCAGGTTGTTGCGGAGGTTGATAATGGTTTAGATGCATTGTCAAAGTATAAAGAAGTGAAACCCGATGTTGTTACCATGGATATTACCATGTGGGGGAAGGATGGATTAGAAGCTATTTCAGAAATTACCAGTGATTATCCTGATGCTAAAATCATCATAATATCAGCATTGAATGAAAGAACTTTAAAAATAAATGAGAAAGATATTAATGCTAGGCTATTTTTATCAAAACCTTTTGAAAAGCAGGAACTATTAGATGCAATAGAAAAAGTCTTAAACAATGGATGAACAACTTTTACAATTATATAAAAAAAATGCTATTGCTGATAATGCATATATGATTGCTGATGGTACAGTATTTTTATTTGTCACAGAAGCTGATAAATATGTTTTGCAGGGGAAGAATGTAATTATAGGTGCCACGGAACCAGTATTAAACAGCAAAACGTATGAAAATATACACAGACTTGAAACAGCCTTAGCTGTCAAAGGTACAACAATAAAAAAAATTCCTGCTAATACTATTATACAGAGTTTAAATAATACTGCTTTTACCATGAATCTGGCTATAGTTGAAGCTAAAGTTGTTGTATTGACAAATGACATTTTGAAGAAAAATATGCAAATCGATTCTCAACTGGTGAAAGAACGGAATATATGTATTGAATATTACACTATTGTGCATTCACTGCAACTGGAATATGAAAAAAGAAAACTGCCATGGTTAAAAGATCTAATTGATAAATTTAAAACCAGCATAACATTTAAAAAAGGTGAAGCATTTTCGCGGGCAAACGAATCATTACGAATTGATACTCCCAGGGAACTATCTGCAAATATGATAGAGTTTCCTCCTGGTTCGCTATTATGTGAAGAAGGTTCGGTGGGTGATGCAATGTATATATTAGAGTCAGGGCAATTAGAGGTTTATATACAAAATTCAAAAGTGGCAACGATATCTGAAAAAAGTACTGTTATCGGTGAGATTGCAATGCTGCTTTCAATGCACAGAACAGCCACATTGAAAGCACAAAATACAGTTGTTGTTACTAAAATAACACGGGAAGATTTAAGAAGGTCAACTTCTCCAGAGTTGACGCAAGCATTGCTGGTTTCGTTAGCTAAAAAACATCATGCAAATGTGTTGCATATTATGGATATAAATGAAAAAAAAGCTCTTGCTTATGCAGACTCCCCCAGACAAGAGCTCATCAAAACTGAAGCATATAGATATCAAAATGAGCTATCACAACTTAAATATACACTGGAAAAATTAATTCAGAGCAAACAAGCTGATTATCTGGAATATATTTTAAACAAATAAAACTTACTGTTCAACCTCTGTTAATACTTCGCCCTTTTTAAGGGATTTCAGCCAGTTTAATTCAGCTTTGAGATGATTTTCTAGATAGGTATAAACGTGTAACTGAGAGTTTGGTGAATTATTTTTTAATTCAGTATCAATTTTTTCTTTTAATGCATTCATCTTATCTTTTATATGCTCAACACGATCTTCTATGAATTGTTCTTTTTGTTCAGGAGAAAGAGAATTCAGGAACATCAATACGATATCAATATCAAAATGTATGAAATTATGGTCAAAATATTGTTTCAGCATCTTTTTATAGTATTTTCGTCCGTCAGGCAGTATTTGATATATGTACCGCTCAGGATTACCTCCTTCCTTTTCGGTACCTATTTTTTTTACCCAGCCATTATCTAATGCTTTCTTAATTGCATAATAAATTGAACCAAATTTAATATCTACATAATCTTCAAGGCGTTCAACTATACGCTTTTTAATTTCATAGCCATAAAGATTTTCTTCCATCAATAATCCTAATATGGTTATTTCAATTTTCATGATGCACCTCGTTTGAATAAATTTTTATTATAAAATTTATAATATAAAAAATACTTATAAAAATCAATGATAATATTGTATGTTCATAAAAAAAATTTACAAATAGTTTAAATTAGATTATATAAATAAGACTTAATATTTCATTATGTTTAATATAGTTTAATTTTACTATTATTCAGGTGTTTAAGCATTTATCATTCGATTTCTTTCAATAAAGAACTGTAATGAATAACAATTGTATATCAAATTTTAACTCCTCGGAAAATATATAATATGGACTCCTGTCATTCCGGGCTTTAACCGGAATCGCAATATGTAACTGTAAATTCCGAAATGAGTTCAGGATGACTGCTGGCAACTATTTTTTTCATTCCCTCTCAGTGTCAGCATGCTGACCATCATGAACTCTCTTTAAATAACAAGCAAAAACAAGCAAAATTTACAACACTAATCATGCAATACTGTAGAACTTCCAATCATGATAAATCAATATCCATGATTATTGCGATAATTGTTTCAATGATAATCGGATTATTGTCTCTAAATCACAATCAGGATTGCTTGTGATAATTGAAGAAATAGTAGACATTGCAAGTTTTTCATCAAAGCCTAATGACACCAATGCATCGATAGCGTCCTGTCTATCGGGGGATGTTGTAGCAGGATGCTGAACAGTGGCTTCTAATTTCCGAAGTTTGCGTTTTAGTTCAAAGATTATTTTTTCGCTTTTACTTTTTCCAATTCCTGGTATAGCGGTAAAGGCAAGAATATTTTCAGCTTTCACGGCGTTGGTAATATAGTGAGGCGACATAGATGATAAAATTGATATTGCAATGGATGGGCCTACCCCGGGAATTGATGTAAGGATTGCAAACATCTGCTTTTCTTCTTCTGAACTAAAGCCATACAGGGCAACGGAGTTTTCTCTGACTACCATAGCAATATAAAGCTCGATAGTAGCTACAGAACTTATTTTTTCATAGGTAGATAGGGGGATGGTAACCTCGTACCCTACCCCATTAACATCAACGATAACTTTTGTTGGTTTAATAGATATTTTTTTGCCTTTAAGAAATGCAATCATATAAAACTCAAAATTGAAATAAATTTATACTTTTTGGTGTAATAATGATCTTTCTGGAGTTGCCAGACAATGACATAGTGCTATTGCAATTGCATCAAATGCATCATCATAATTATGTATTGTATCGCATTTTAAAATTTTTCTCAGCATGGTCGATAGTTGCTCTTTTGAAGATCTTCCATATCCGGTAATAGATTGTTTTATCTGCATTGGTGTATATTCAGAATAAGGTATAGCATGCTGAGTTAGTATTAACTTACAAACACCTATGACCTGCACTACCGATAGAGCAGTTTTAGTATTTTTACTGAAAAACAATTTTTCCAATCCACACGATTGAGGCTGATATAAAGCAATTAAATCACCTACACTTTGATATATAGTAAAAAGTCTTTCACCTTCGTCACCAGGAGTTGTTTCAATAACACCACAGTCAATATAGGTTAATCTATCGGTTACTATCGCCCAACCACAGCGTCCATAACCGGGGTCAATTCCCATTATAGTTGCCACATCGATTAGCTCATACTATTAATAATATCATCCGGGATATCAAAATTGGCGTATACATCCTGTACGTCATCATGATCTTCAAGAGCTTCGATCAATCGTAAACATTGTGATGCTTTTTGCCCTTCCAGATTGATGGTTGTTTTGGGAATATAGGTTATTTCACTATTTAATGTTGGCAGATTGTGAGAACGTATGATTTCTAATATGTCATTAAATTTATCAGGAGAGGTATAGACAACAATGGTAGTATCTTCAGTTTTTATATCCTCAACATCATAATCAAGGAGGATTTCCATAACCTTATCCTCATTTGTTGCATTTGCATCAATGTTAATGACGCCTTTTCTAATAAAAAGGAATGAAACACATCCAGATTCGCCTAAATTTCCGCCATTTTTTGAAAATATAGTGCGTATCTCTGGCGTTGTTCTATTTTTATTGTCAGTCATGCAGTCAACCATGATGGCAACCCCACCGGGGCCGTACCCTTCATAGCGTACTTCTTCGTATGTTGAACCATCAAGAGCTCCCGTCCCTTTTTTTATTGCCCGTTCAATGTTTTCCATTGGCATATTGTTTTCACGCGCTTTTAAAACAGCAGTCCGTAAACGAGGATTGCTATTGAGGTCATCACCACCGACGCGAGCGGCAACGGTGATTTCCCGTATAAATTTGGTAAATATTTTTCCCTTTTTTGCATCCTGTGCAGCTTTTCTGTGCTTAATATTAGCCCATTTAGAGTGCCCTGACATAATGAATGCTCCTCACAATACAATTTGTAAACATGAAGTAAAAACTAAAGTAATGACGAATGTTAGAAATGTCATTGATTTTGTCATTAATAAAATAATACATCTTTTCAATAAAAAAATTTTTATTAAAATCCTCTGGAAATTTTTAGCTGTAATTTTTCAATTTTTTTGCTGGATTCTCTTATTTTAATTCCATACTCAATGGTTTTGTTATACCATTCAATTGCTTGCGCAAATTGCATCATATTCTCATGGGCGACAGCAATTTTAAACGATAGTAATCCTGCATTCAATTTGCTGTATTCATGTTCAAGCTGCCGTAATTCAAGTTCATTGTTTCCTAATTCATCCATTAGCGTTTGATATTGGGGGTATAATGCAATATCTTTATTAGCAAGCAATGTTGATTTAATTACGTTTATTTTATCATTGATTGTATTAATATTGGCTTTTTTTTCATCTATTATTTTTTTCATATTTTCCGATATGGCTATTGACTGTAGATAGTATTCTAAACCATTTTTGTAATTAAGATCCATACATTCAATATCACCTAACATTGTATAAGATAGTCCTTTTAATACCCAATCATTTTCATTGAAAAGTGGGATAGCATTTATAAATGATTTGTATGCTAACTTCATATCCGAAATTTTTGTATAAGCAAGGTAGCCTAATGCAAAGAGAACAGCGTAATCATTGGGTTTATGATGAAGGTATAATGTATATTGTTCGGATGCTTTGATGTAATCTCCTATTGATTCATAGCAGTTTGCAGCGATCAGATAGAGATTGGGGGGAACACTATCACCTTTTGATGCAATATAACGGTTGAGATGAAATAAAGCTTTCTTTTTATTCTTGCCAGATGAAAGAGCTAAGGATAGTTCTAAAGAATAATCATAATTATCTGGTTTAATTTCATACGCTTCCTCTAAATAGAGCACATACGCATTAAATTTATTTATTTTTTTAAAAATTTGTGCTATTGAATAAAAGATTGTATGATCCTTTTCTCCAATTGTTGTAAAGCGTAATGCCTGAAAATAATGCTGTAATGCTTCATGATATTTGTAGATGTTTTGATAACAAAGTGCTGCATCAGCATGTAATGCATAGAGGGTATCGTTATTTTCTATAAAATATGGCTGTATCTTTCTTTCTGAAAAAATCTTTTGTAAATCAACCCCTTCTTCAATCTTTTCAATGGCAACATAGGTGGTTGGTATCTGCTTTTCAATGGATCTTTTTGAATATATATCGTCAAGCTTGGATTGGATAATTGTCAAAGCTTCAGAGAATTTTTTTTGGTGTATAGCATCTTTATAATTCTGTCCAAACAGGTAGCTGTTCATGAAAAATGATAACAATAATGTAATTAAAATTGGTAGTTTGGTATTCATAGTGGTTATTAGGTATACTTTTATTGATATTATCGGATGAGAAAGGAAGTAAGTTAAAAGGAAATGCTTATCTACGGATACGTATCCTGGGCAATTGCCGTTTTTTAATTTTCAGCGCACCTTCAGGATTATATTTGTTTTGTATTTCTTCGATACTGTGGCTAATGAGCATTCGTACTACCTCCTCGGCTTTATTGAGAACATCTATTAAGATAAAATTTTCATCGTCTGAGAAATCATTTAACAGATGTTCTTCCATCGTTATGCCTTTATGTGGGTAGCCAATACCAATTCGTACTTTTGCAAATCTATCGGATTTCAAAGCCTTTGTCATAGATTCTATTCCAGGGTGCTTGAGCTTGGACATAATGGAATCAACACGAATTTCGCCCAGAGGCAAAGACGAATCTTCCAGGACACAGATAATATCACGGACATTGATACGTAAAAAAGAAGCAATATACAGCACTGACTCACCAATAAGGGTAACAAAGGTTTGAGGTTTCAACAAAACGACATCCTCACCTGAAATTTTGCCACGTCCAATGATAGATTTTTTCTTTTTGACACGTATGTCAATATTCTCGTTATTGCCAAGAATATCGACAACCTTAAAGCCAATGTTTTGCCTGTTATTGAAGTATTCTTCGCCTGGATTTCCAAATCCTACGATTAATTTCAATTACATACACCTCATTACTAAATAATTACTGTTCTTCAACAGTTTCTTGAGGTTGTTCCCCAGCTGGTTGTGCAACCTCTTCGGTGGCTTTATGTGGTGCAAGTACAGCTACAATAACCGATTCAGGTGAACTTAGGATCTTAACACCGTTTGGAGCTATAATATCCTTTACATGTATAGATTGCCCGATTGCTAAATTTGTTACATCAATTTGAACCTTTTCAGGTAAATCTGCTGGTAGGCACTCAACTTCAATTTCGCGCTCAATTACTTCTAAAATCCCACCCTGCTTAACACCAATAGAAGTTCCAATAATTTCTATAGGTGCTTTGGTAGTTATGGTCTCGGTCATTGTTACTTTAAAAAAATCAAGGTGTAAAATTTCATCCGTTATAGGGTGTCGTTGATAATCCTTTATAAAAGCTTTTACCGGGGCACTGGAATGATCATTAAATTGGAGGTCAATGAGCAGATTTTCTGATATATGTCCCTTGAAGATTTTAAAGAAATTCTTCTTCTCAACCATTACAGCCTGTGATACGCCATGGGAGTATAGAACAGCAGGGATGTATCCCTGTGCTCTGAGCCTATGATTGGCATTTTTCCCAATTTCTGATCTCGTTTTAATTGGTAATACTTGTGCTTCCATATCAACCTCTTCCAGATAATTTAATATACATTATAGTAAAAATGGTATAAAATTCAATAATTATTTACTATGACATTATCGTATAAATAATGAACTTACCGATTCTCCATTATGAATTCTTCGTATTGCCTCTCCAAAAAGTGGTGCCATAGATAGTATTTTCATATTGGGTAATATTTTATGTTCAGGGATATCTATTGTATTGGTTAATATGATTTCTTTAAATTCAGCCTTTTTAAGTTTTTCGATAGCATTGTCGGATAACACTGCATGCGTGGCAGTACAATAAATATCTTTTGCTCCACTCTTCTTTAAGGCATTTGCTGCTTGTGCTATAGAACCTGCTGTATCAATCATATCATCAATGATAATGCAGTTGTGATTTTTAACGCTTTCCTCGCCAATGATATTCATCACCTCCGATTTGTTTGGTTCTGGTCTTCGCTTGTCAACGATTGCTAATTCGGCACTGATATTACGAGCTAAAAATCGAGCACGTTCAGTTCCACCTGCATCAGGAGAAACCACTGTTGGATTTTGTATATTCAATTCATTGACATATTCAATAACAACTGGAGATGCAAAGAGATTATCTACGGGGATATCAAAAAAACCCTGAATTTGATCGGAATGTAACTCCATGGTAAGAACACGGTTGACACCTGCAGCATGGAGCATGTTAGCTATAAGCTTGGCAGAGATAGGAACACGCGGTTCAACTTTTCGGTCCTGTCGTGCATAACCATAATAAGGGATAACTGCAGTAATACGCTGAGCAGAAGCACGCATTGCGGCATCTACCATCAACAGCAATTCCATTATGTTATCATTGGCAGGATTGCTGGTAGATTGTATTAAAAAAACATCAACGCTGCGAACATTCTCCAGAATTTTAACAGATATTTCACCATCTTTAAATTTTTTTATTTCAATTTCAGAAAGCTCAATACCTAAATAATGAGCTATATCCTGAGCTAATGCATAATTTGATGTTCCCGAGAATAATTTAATTGGATAAATCATATACACCCTATTTTTTAATAAACGTTTTTGTAATTATGCTTCCAAGTTTTATAAGTTCTTCTTTAGAATTTACACCAGTTCCTTCAATGGGGTCATCAAGTTTAATGATTTTCACATCATATCCAGACTTTCTGATAAATGTTAAAACATCAGGTAGATAATATTCCCTTTGAGCATTGTCGGTGGTAATAGTTTTTAACCCCTGGAAAAGAATAGGACTTTTAAAAGCATAGGTACCGGTATTCACTTCTTTTATATTCCTCTGAATAGGATCTGCATCTTTTTCTTCTACGATCCTAATCAAATTATCATATTCACCTCGGATAATACGACCGTATCCGCAGGGATTTTCAAGTTCCATTGTCAGAACTGCAGCACCTGTACTGTGGTCGTTAACAGCATTATACAGCTTGATAAATGTTTCAGGCTTTATGAGTGGCACATCACCGCATGCAACAAGTAAACAACCGTTATAGGTGCCCAATTGAGGTTCAGTTTGCATTACAGCATGACCTGTTCCTAATTGTTCTATCTGCCAGACAAAGGAGATATTGTTGTCAATTGCTGAAATTACATCATCACCTTTATAGCCCACGACAACTATAATATCATTATAACTTATACCTGCACTGATGAGATTATCTATAACATGCTGTACAAGCGGTTTCCCGGCTAACCTGTGCAGTACCTTGGGCAGGCTGGATTGCATGCGCACGCCTTTACCTGCAGCTAATATGACAGCTTTACAGTTATTCATAACTATCACTCATAATAAAGTATGCTGAGGTGCCAGGATTCGAACCTGGGAATGCCGGGACCAAAACCCGGTGCCGTACCACTTGGCTACACCTCAAAATAATATTATAATTATAGTAATAAAATGCCTTATGTCATAATAAATTTGATACAAATACTTGTGAATAGTGAGGTTTAAGCGTCAGGAAAACCTCATTGGCTTTTCCAATATCGTGAAAAAGTGCACATAATGCCGAACCGCTACCTGTCATATGGATAAAATCCGGGGCAAAATCCTGCAAGGTGCGGTAAATTTCCCTAAGCTGTGGATTGTTATCAAAAACAATATCCTGGAAATCATTTTTAAAAATGTTTAATAAAGCACCTACATCACTTTTATCCCATAAAGACAAAACTGCTTCTTTTTTTGACAAAACAGGCGCAAAACTTCTCATCAATGCGGTGTATGCTTCTTTGGTACTGCTGTGAACGTCATTAAAAACAATAACAACTGCATCTGGCAGAGGTATTTTTTTCAATGGAGTTACTATTTCACCTTTACCTTCGCAAAGAGCAATATTTCCATTTAAACAAAAAGGAACATCAGCTCCAATCTCAGCAGCTAACGCCATAAGTTCATTGTGACTGAATTTATTGAATACGTTATTACAGAGCATCAAGGCTGCTGCAGCATCTGCACTTCCGCCACCCAATCCTGCACCTGATGGAATTTCTTTTTGTATGGCGATAGTAACCCTTGAGCCAATATGTGCAGTTGAACAATATAAACGTATTGCTTTTGTGATCAGGTTTTGCTCTATGGGGAGTTCTTTTACTATAGCGGCATTTTGCCCGCCTATGCATCGAATAGTTATATCGATAGTATTAGGATTGCATAGTTCACATCCCTCAAGTTGTAAAAGATCAAAGATATTAATCTTCGCCATGATACTACAGATATTATGGTAGCTATCTGGCCTTTTGTTCAAAACTTCTAGATGAAGATTTATTTTTGCGTAGGCTTTTATACTTTCAATCATCAATAATGGTATTGTGTAATAGATTGGCAAATCTATATTTTAGCTGTTTTTCTGTCAAGCAATTAATGTTGTATTAACAATATAGTTGGTGCAGGTTCAAGTTTAGCAGGAAAGATGTATGATTGTAGATCAAGAATAATTAATTATATATAAAATTACAACTTACAACAAAACACATTTGAAGCCTAATGTTAATCATTTCCATGTTATAATTATGACATTTTGTAATAATAATTGACAAGAATACCGCTATCTTGTATTTTATTTTAACATAGTAACCTTTAATAATTAGTTTTGAACATTCCCTTCCGGGGATAAGTATTGGAATACTGTGTATCGTATTGGTGGTAATGAAAAGCTGGATTCCCAGAGGTTCCCATAAGCAAATAGATATGAGTTAAATAAAACAATGAAGAATAGTATCATAACTACCCATAGTTTAAATGGCAGTATTTTTTCTTGTATTAAAAATATTCATGGACTAAGTGCACAAGGATGAAGCTACTTTTTTCATAACGTAGTACGCTATTATGAATATCAAAATTTATGTTAGCGCGTTGGCTATGAAATTATACCTCATTCCACTATTAGTAGCCTGTTTATTCTTTGCAGGTTGCTCTCCGACAGAGGTATTTTTTTCAAGTTATTCTGCACAATGTGGAGTATTTGATTGTTCTACAATTGATTTTACTAAAGAGAAGCCTGTTGAGCTTAAGGGTGAGTGGAAGTATAGAATGCTGGAAGATAGTCCGGCTTTTGCTCGACCAGATTACGATGATTCTGAATGGGATTATATCATAATACCCAATTACTGGAATTCTGAAAAATTTAAAGGCGATGGCTATGGCTGGTATCGCTTAAAGGTAAAAGTAAATAAAAGTTTTTGGGAAACTTCACCAGCCATCTATGTTCCAGGTGCAAACACAGCCTATGAACTCTATTTCAATGGCAACAAATTTATGTGTTCTGGGATTGTTAGCATTGATGAGCAATCCTCAAGCCCTTGTTTAAAACCTCAATTAAAACCTTTAAACTGTGAAAAAGAAACTGAAGAATTTGTCATAGCAGTAAAAGTATCAAACTTTTTTCATCGTGGAGGCGGCCTTAATAAGTGTATAGTTATTGGTCCTTTTGAAAGTATTACACAGATTCTGTGGGAACATGATTTTATTAAAACGGTTATACTTGGCATTATATTCATCATTGCTGTCTATCATTTAATTCTCTGGATGGGGCGTAGAAAAGATAAAACCTCTTTTTGGTTTTCCATATTTTGTTTTGCTATTTTCAGCCATTCATTTGTTATAGGTAATTATCTTGAACGAATTTTTTATAATTCCGATGTGTTTTTTATCAGATTTTCAATTGAATATGGTAGCCTTGGTTTAGGATGGTTAAGTTTTACGCTCTATGTTTGTTATCTTTTCCCTCGTGAATCAAACAGAATGTTTGTAATTTTTCAGATTATTACAGGGATTATTTTTATAAGCATTCCAATGATTTTACCCCCTAAAATATTTACAAATTTGATAGGTGCTTATAATGTAATACTGTTCACTACAATGATTGGAGCCTTTATAATTCTTATTGCTGCCAGTATTCGTCGCAGGGATGATGCATTGTTAATATTTATAGGGTATATAGTATTAATGATAACTGTTGCTAATGATATTTTACATAATCTATTTATCATACGTACATTTTTTATGTCTGAATATGGGCTTGCGCTTTTTATTCTGTTCCAATCATCAGTTTTGTCATTACGATTTGCAAGAGCATTTAAGACAACAGAATATCTTTCAGAGAATTTAAATGCTGAAGTAAAGAAAAAGACGGAAGAGCTTTTGAATCAGACTGAAAAAGCCATATCTGCTCAGCAGGATACAGAGAAAACGTATAAAAAGCTGGCATCATTATATGATCAAATATCAAATGAAGTTCATCTTGCAAAAACTATTCATGATAGAATTATTCCTAAAGAAATAATGCACATACCGGACGTAAAGATTGCAGTGTACAATGAACCGTTTATGCAAATAGGTGGTGACGTTTATGATATAGCTTCTCTACCAAATAAAAAGACACGCGTGTTTCTTGCCGATGCAACTGGACATGGTATAAGCGCATCATTGATTACCATATTGATAAAAGTTGAATATGATAAGTTAAAGGATGAATGTGAAACCCCTGCTGAAGTTTTTAAGAAACTCAATACAGTATTTTCGGATTATTATAAAACAATGAAAATGTTTTTAACGGCAATTATGGTTGATATTGATGGGAACAATAATAAACTTCTTTATGCTTCGGCAGGTCATCCTGATCAATTTTTGGTTATGAACAGCACTATTTTTGAGTTATCCCGCACGGGTCCTGCAATTGGAATTTCAAAATTTTCAAATTTTGAAAATAAGATAATTGATATCAAAAAAAACTATAAATTGTACCTATTTACTGATGGTATAATTGAGGAATTTAGTACAGACTATTTTGGAAACCAATATAAAGATTTAAAGCATTTTATACTTGAAAATGGGCACTTAAGTGTTGAACAAACAGTATCGCTTATTAATGAAGCGATAAAAAGGAATGCATCAAACATTGAACACCGTGATGATAAGATTTTTATAGGGATTGAGTCTATATAAAATAAAAAAAGTTACTAAAAGGCAATGACACGGTAAG
>Ga0209506_1000521_pt1 | contig 50479 bp, 44 predicted proteins | sample AD_JPNHG2_MetaG_FD_184409 | JGI IMG/M metagenome (GOLD analysis project Ga0209506, IMG submission 184409) | Active sludge microbial communities of municipal wastewater-treating anaerobic digesters from Japan - AD_JPNHG2_MetaG (SPAdes) (version 2) | ecosystem: Engineered > Bioreactor > Anaerobic...
ACCTGTGCCTGTCTCCCACAAGTATACAATCGGCTTCTTGCCGCTGCCTTCCTGTGCCCTCAAACGTAAGGTCGCACCAGGTGGCACTGTGAAAGTGGCATTGGCATAATAGTACCCATCTCTTTGCAGTTCATATACATGAGTTGCCAATAATCCACCCGAGGCTAAGGTATCGGCCTTAATCTGATTTTGCAGGAAAGTGGCTTCCGAACCATCATACGGCACTAATTGAACTACGACATCCTGTCCGTATAATCCTGCAAATAGCAGAGCAGTAACGATAACAATAGCCCCAATTTTTCTCTTTACCATAATTTCTCCTTTCGTGTTAAATATTTACGTTTTACTCAATCACTATTTAACCTTTGACTTTTGATGAATACCTCCTTTCTAAATAAAATATTTTCTGGTTTCATTGTTATTATAGTTTTACGTTGATACCAAAATCGGCGGTCAAACCATACTTCTCACTGTTTCTAAATAACTTGCGATCATATACCCTATTATAGATCGAACTGCCTTCTTCAATATCGGTTAGATTAGAGACATTAAGGAATACAGAAATATTATCATTTAATCCCTGTTTCAGGGTCAAGTCCACGCGCGTAAATGGATTATTCACTCGATCGCTTAAACCAGAAGCGGAATAGGAAATATTATATTCCCCCTGATGAAAAACCGAAATTCTTCCCGAAAACCTTTTTATATCATAACCTAGAGCAACATTACCAAAGAACTCTGGCATTCCTTCCAATTTTTGCTTTCTTTCAGTAAGTACATAGAATTTCTTCCAGGTTGCAGGTGCAGGCCCCGGCGGATCGTAGTAGACCGAATCAATTTTTGAAGCCCATATATAGGTCTCCGAACGCACAAATGAAGCATTATAGCTCAATACAAAATGCTTAAGAAGTCCGGGTAGATAAGTAAAATTGATCTGATGCTCGAATTCCAATCCCCATACCTTGGTAGGCTTAGGCGAATTGTATGGAAGCGTCAAATTATAAGCCGCCGAACCCATTTGGCTTGACCATTTTATACCAAAACGCTGCATAAGTGTATCTTGATACACTCCCTGGGCATCTTTCACAGCTGTCGTATTAAAATTATTCAGCATGTGAAACATATCCTCGATTTCTTTATAATAGGCCGAAACCGAAATTAATCCAATAGCATCACCAAAAAATGATGTATTAATCTCATAATTCCATGCCTGCGCGGTCTTCAAATTAGGATTGCCGACATAAACTTGTAAGCTAGTACCAACTTCAGCCGGGCGACCAGCAATATATCTTTCCAGACGCATATTAAAATCAGGTCGGGCAAGGGCTTTATAGGCGGCCAGTCTTAGTTTCATAAAACTGAATGGCGAGACTGCGAGATTAAAATTAGGTAACCAAACAGTTTGGGAACTACTGGATGTAGTATCCAGAATTGAGTTGGCTGGCACAGGAAAACCCGACACCATATTAGGCATATAACATGAGATATAATCATTATCCTCATTTTCTACCCGAACACCAGCAATAAAAGTAACCGCCTGACCAATATTTAAAGTATTCATTAGGTAACCGGCGCTAACTCTTTCGGTAATATCGTAATCATCGTATTTTATCAAGGGATTAGTCCATACTTCGTTTATATTACCGGTGACATCAACTCCATAACGGTTAAGATACCACCACTGACGCATTCTATCTCTATCAATCAATGGATCTAATGAATACGAATCATAAATATTTCTAGATTCGTGGCTACTATAGAATTCTGCAATAGGAATAAAGAGAACTCCCTTATTGTACCATTCTTCAAAATAAGTACCGGAAAAATCTTTTTCTTTAAAAGTACCATCGGGCAATTTTTCATACTTTTGCCATCTACCAAGATAATACGGGGTAAAGTATTCACTTCTCTCATTTGATCTATCTTTTACTTTATACTTACCACCAATTTTAAATTGGCCTGAAAAGACCTGCGCGAAGGAATACTGCCGATCAATATTTAAATATACCGTTCGTTCTTTATCGTAATTATTTTGCGGTCGGTAATATACCCAGTATAAATTAGCCGCCGAAAAATCGTTGACCGCATAATCTATCAATTGCTTGGGATTTGATTGAATTTTCGGCGAAGGATTCATTCCATTAGGCTCGACGAAATACGCTTCATAATCGAAGGGATAGCGCGATGCCGATTCACTAAATGATAAACCCCAGTTTAACCCAAAATTGAATATTTTATTATCGCCATGAATCGAACTGCTGAAAGTCTTTATTTCCTGTTCCCTGTCACGATAATCATATTCCGGGTTGCCAGACTGATCACCGCCACCATTAGAAGGATAATCCCTCGAATACCAGAAATAGTCCCGTTTGGTTCTGCCAAAAACATTATTAAAACGGATCGAACCCTGATCTGGTGTATTAACATCAAGTAAAAGGCTGAATCCATCTCTTTTCCTAATTTCGTCAGTGAACTCAAGTATAAAATCATCAATAAAATAACCTGCCTCGGATTGCGTCGGATTCTGATTATAGTCCAGAGTAATTCTCTCATTGCTTCTGATGCGTTTTTCCATATTACCGGTCATTTGCACACCCAAAATATCTTTAAAAAACCTTTCGCCGTACTGAACTGACAAATCATACTGATTAGCTGACTTCATTAAATCATTATAAATGCCTTTAAAATCTGCTTTTATTTTGCGGGCAATCGGGGCTTTTTTGGTAACTAGGTTAATAGTTCCAGCTAAGGCATCTCCATCTTTGTCCGGCGTTATAGCTTTGTATAATTCAATACCAGCCAATGAACTTTGTGATAAGGTGCTTAAATCAACCCCTCTACTGGTTTGATCGGTAGGTGGAATTTTGACTCCATCAATGGTAATGTTAGTAAATTTATCTTCCAGACCGCGTAGAATAACCTTATTGGCTTCACCGCCGGATCGCAGAACCGATACCCCCGGTAATCTGCCAATAGCCTCGGCGGCGTTGGCATCGGGTAATTCCTGTATCTTTTCTTCCGAAACGACGTTGATTATCGTCGCCGATGTGATCTGCTGATTGATAGCCGCCGCCTGACCTACTGCCTGCCCCCGAACGATCACTTCCTGCCCCCGAATTACCTCAGGGCTCAATTTTACGTCCAGAATCACCGTTCCGTCTTCAGGAACGATAACGTTGTATTCCTTATTTTTATAACCAATATAAGAAACTTTTAAAATATACTCGCCGGCTGGTACCGATTCGATGCGATAATTACCTTCGATATCCGTGGCACTTCCCAGAGCCGTACCTGCTAGAAATACATTGGCTCCAACCAATGTTTTAGAAGTTAGAGAATCGGTAACGACTCCGCGAACAACACTGGCGGGACTGGCAATACTTTTCATTGTAAGGATAATTAATCCTACTATCAACCATTCCTTTTCAAATTTTTTTACTTTCCCCATAAAATTTTACCTCTTTTTAATTGAGACTTAGCCGCTTGCTTTAAATCTTTGATTAATACCGCTTGTCAAATGTCAACCATCTAATCTAATTTTTAAGTCAAATCAAAAATCGTTTGAAATAGACGCATTATTTCATTAACAATAAAGATAAAAACTGTGAACAACCTTTTTTGACATTGTTAAATATGTCATACAACTTTTTCTTGGCTTTTGATAAAAATATTGTTAAAGTATCAATAGATGATTAATGAGCCAACACGCAAGAAATTATTAGAAAAAATTCTGCAGAGTAAAGAGTTTAGCACTTCTAAGATTTATGCTTCTTATCTGACTTACCTGGTCGAAGCGGCTGAAAAAGGGAAAAAACTCAAAGAAATCTCCATCGCAATCGAATTTTTCGGCAAAGATGCTAATTTTAATCCAGCCGAAGATACCATCGTTCGCACCCACACTTATAACCTGCGCAAGAAATTGCAAAACTACTACTACGATGAAGGCAAAGACGACAAATATCGTCTGCGTATTCCCAAAGGCCAATATGAGGTCACCTTTGTTCCAGCTTTAGAAAATACTTATCATCCTAAGCGAATATTGCGCGTAATGATTCGCGAATACAAAATAACCTTAATCGTCACGCTGGTGATTTTATTAATAATCGCAATCATTTATAATTTCAACCTTCAGCACCAGCTTTCCTCCTACCGGATTATTGATAAACAAGACCCCATCTGGAGCGAGTATCTTCAATCCAAACAACCGGTATTAATTGTATTGGGCAACCATTTTTTCTTTGACGATTACAGTGAAAAATTCAAAAGCAATATAACCATTCGCCATGGGCGCGTCAATTCCTACGAAGATTTTAATGCCCTCCAGAGCCAGTTCCCCGAAAATGTGCTTAAGCCTTCCGATGAACCCTATTTCCCTTATCATAGTATCTGGAGTCTGCCTCCGGTGCTGTCAATCTTGAACTCCGTTGGACAAAAACCAATTTTAAGAATGTCATCCTTGATTACTCCCCAGACATTGGGCGAATACAATATCATTTTTCTCGGTAGTATTAAGACTCTTTACATCCTTAAACATACTTTGTCTCAGTCGCACTTTAGTTTCGAAATTCTGCCTCATATCATTACTTACACCAATGGTGATTCTTCTCGCACCTTCCAAACCAATTTACATTCCACCGGATTGAATGAAGACCTCGTGCTGGCAGTCAAACTCCCCGGCCCAGCAGACAATTCCATTTTTATCATCGCTTCTTACCATTCCTTAGGTGCACCGGAAGTCGTCAATCAACTTACTCAGACTAATTTCCGCAAACAAATTGAACAGAAATTTATCGAAAAATACGGCTATATGCCCCACTATTTCGAGATTCTGTTTCGGGTTAATGGCATAGATAAAACCGCCTACAGCACCGAAATGCTGATTTTCAACGAGATCACCAAGGATTAAATCCCGGCTATTGATCTAATTATCAACCCAATCAAGAAAAATTTGTGGGCTAATTAACTTATCGTAATTACTTTTCCGGAATATTTAAAAGTAATGACCGACAGAAATATAGAAAATTCGCCGATTATGAGAGCCCAAGCCATAATCAGCGGAAATCGGTCCGATTGGCGTAGGTATAATAATCCCCAGGCTAACACCTGCTCGTGATCGTCTCCAATCAAAATCACTGAATCCATCCCAGACATTACCGACCATTCCGGACAGACGATAATAAATACCGGAAGTCAAGGGCGCCCGGCATCCCAGCCCGAATACACCCACCATAGAGCCCCACAATTCATCTTGATGATAACCCGGCAAGGCATTTAGTCCGCCTAATCGGAATTGCTCATAGTGATTCAGCACTTTATTCAAGTAACCCAAGCGGAGGGTCGTCGAAAAAGTAAACTTATCATTGAAAGTTTCATAGGTTACCGACTCAACTGATAAACGATCGAATTGCTTTAGGCGATCCCGCTCGATTGAATGTTCATACCGTATGTCGTTCATCCGACCGGATTTAGGTAAATCAGGATTATCAACATTATCAACTAATATCCGTAAAGTCAAACTGCCAACCGAGTAGTCATCACGATCAATGTGGGGAATATAATAAGTCGTGGAATCGGTAATGGTACTTTCCCATTTCAGACCAAAGGCGGTAAGTCCGACCCGTTTGATTTGGATTCCAGCGTTAGCCTCCAGACCGTTTCGGGATAATTGGCCAGATTCGACCCGTTTCCCATCATCATTATAAAGCGGAATACTTTCACTCAAATGATACAATGAAGTATAACCGGTAAAATTTGAACTCAGAATACGAGTCGTCCGCGAGTTCCATTCCGCTCGAAACAAGAGGTCGCTGATTATCAAATTCACCTGATTGTCAATGCCTCTACCCAGTAAGTTTCTATATTTTCCGGAAATAAAGGCACTGGCTTTGCGCTCACTATCATAACGCGCACCGAAACTGAATGACGTGCGTTCGTGTTCCTCGACCTCGACTAATAAATCCGCTCGGTTGGAATCAACCTCAGACAAAGACAGGTAAACATTTTTGAATAATCCAGTACTATATAAATTTTTCATACTAAGCCTTGCTCGCGCCAAATTCCACTGTTCGCCTTCTTTTAATTCCATCTCACGCCGTAAAATATAGGCGCGGGTTGCCTGATCGCTGGAATATCTAATTTTATTAATTGATGTATTATTTAATTTATTTATGGCATTTTCGAGGAAATCTGGTGATCTACGAGTGCTGTCCGAATAAGGTTGTATTTTTCCCCGATATTTTAGACAACTGCGATAGCCACTCTCGATCAAAGAATATAATGAATCAAAATCGGTCGAGGTTATTTGGTCTATCTCTGGTCGAATGAGAACATTGGCTAATTCGAGATTTTTCGTATCAGATGGATAGGCTAAAGTGTTCATCGCCTGCCCAAAAATATCAAATACATTGAAATTTTCCGCCAGCGGCACTATTTTACTACTGACATCCACTGCTACAATAAATTCAGCGCCCAAATCCCGCGCTACATCAATTGGCACATTGTCGGTCAAACCACCATCAGCTAAAAGATAAGGCCCGTACTTGACCGGCTCCAGAACAATCGGAAAAGCCGAACTGGCGGTAACCGATCGGGCTAAATTCCCTTTGCTCAAAACGACCATTTTACCCGTTTTCAAATCGGTGGCGATGATGCGTAGCGGGATTGCCAGACTATCGAAATCCGAACCGGCATAATACTCCGGGTAAATCGTCATTTGAAAAATACGTTCTTGTAACGCCTGAGTAGATAAAAGATTGCGCGGAAATACCACATTGAAATTCTCATCCAACCGCAAAGTAAATAACTCCGGTAAAGTCATAATCTTCTGCGACACAAATTCAATGTCGCGAAATGGCTGGGATGCCAGAACTTTATTCCAGCGAGTTTCAGCAATAAATTCCTCGATTTCTTGCGGCGTGCTTCCACCGGCATACAAGGCACCAATAATGGCTCCAAAGCTGGTCCCAATAATCAGATCGGGATAAAAGCCGATTTCTTCCAGAGCTTTGATGACTCCAATCTGGGCAAAACAACGCGCTCCGCCACCGCTTAACACCAGTGCGGTTTTTGGCCTATTATCCCCGGCCAAAAGGCTCGAACCCAATGCCAGACAAATTATCACTAAGAGCTGTCTGTATGCTATATTTTTCAGTCTTGAGTTCATTGACTTGTTTCGCTCATTTAAGCAACGTCGCGCCTTATGCAATCAACTATAGAAAAATAGCGGCCAGGATTATCGCTACTATTAGACCAGGCAACATATTGATTACCTTGATAGTCTTAATTTCCAGAATGTTAAAGCCGAGACCGATCAGCATTAATCCCCCGACAGCCGTCATTTCATTAATCACCGTTGGATTTAAAACATCACCCAATAGACTGGCTAAAAGCGTCAAACCACCTTGATAAATGAACAAGGGGATCACCGATAGCAAAACTCCGATTCCCAGACCGGAGGCCAAGATCATTGAAGAAAATCCATCTAACAGTGATTTCGCTAATAATAAATTCGGTTTGCCGCCCATCCCCTCTTCAAGAGCACCTAGAATAGTCATTGAACCCATACAAAACATTAAAAAGGCAGTAACCAAGCCTTCAGCGAATTTATCATTATCGCTTTTTAGACGATGCTTGAGATTTTCTCCGAGGTTATTGATTCCTTCCTCTAGCTTACACAGTTCGCCGAGCACCGCTCCCAGTGCACCACTGAACACCATAACCAGAAAATTAGTGGTTTTCAACGCCATACTAAAACCCAGAAATAAGGTAAATAACCCGATCACCTGGAAAACTATTACCGTAAATTTGCGCGGTAATCGGGTATGCAATAACAACCCCAGACTACTTCCCACAATCACCGTCCCAACATTTACCAGAGTACCAACCATAGCGACCTTCTCTCCTAATAGTCGAGAATCTTCAACACTCTCTACCAAATCCTAATCTTAACCTGAACCTTCGCCTCAGCCTTTATTCTCCCCCGGTCCTTCCGGAATAATGATCCACCCCACAATGTAGGTAATCAATAATGGGAAAAATCCGGTTAGAATTGTCGCAAAAACCAGTGCCAGACGAATCAGGTTTGAGTCAATATTGAAAATTTCGCCTAACCCGCCGCAGATTCCGGCTAACTTTTGGTCGGTTCTCGAACGATAGATTTTTTTCATAGCTAATTCTCCGTTAACATTACTCCAATTTTATTAATTATTTTAGAAGTTAGAAAGCAGGATTTTCAATTAATTGTCAGATGATGGTTGCTATTGCCGCTATTTTGAGGTATTAGTCGAAATATTTTTAGATATTTCCGAAATCTTTACAAAATCCAAGTTGGTGATTTTAAAGCAAAAATGTAGTAGATAACAATGAGTCGTCAGAGTTTAACTCTTCCGTTTTTATTGGCATTTTCCCTTATTACCATTTAAAAACGCGGGAAATATCATTGAACAGAACCATCACCGTTAAAATTAAGATTATCGCGATACCAATTTGCTGAATACGCACCTTGGCGTTAACCGAAAGCGGGCGTCGTTTAATGGCTTCGATAATAATAATCAGAAGATGTCCGCCGTCGAAAGCCGGTACTGGCAAGATATTAATTAGGGCTAAATTGAGACTGATAATACCAATCAGATTGAGAATAGAGCCGAATCCAAATTTAGCCGTTTCCCCCGCCAGCTGGGCAATGAAAATCGGTCCGCCAATATTTTTAATAGATTCTTCGCCGGTAATGAGCATCTTCAAGGAAATTACGGTTATCTTGAGCCAATACCAGGTATTTTGCCAACCATTCCCAAGCGCCTCAAAAAATTTTGCCGGACGATGATCCATCGTCGGCGAAATTCCAATTAAACCGACTTCGACTAATTTAGAACCTTTCAAAATTTTATTGGCAACCGGCATTACTTTCTTTTCGTGAATCGTACCAGCGCTTTGCCATTTAATTAAAATAGAATCATAAGGATGACTATGAATTAATTCGGTCATACTGCTCCAGGATTCAACGGCTGTACCATTAATAGCCAGAATCACATCACCGGCTTTGATTCCCAGCGAATCCGCCGGTAAACCTGGAGCAATGCTTTCTACAATCGGTTTATCAACCGGTTCATAAATTCCCTCGTGCATAGTTAACCCGCTGAAAATCACGAACGCAAAAAGGACATTGAAAATCACACCACCGGAAATAAAAAGTATTTTTTGCCAGGTATTTTTACCAGCAAATGTCCATGGTTCCTTACTTTCGGCGGCGGTAGTATCAAGACTCTCGTCAATTACGCCGGTGACTTTGACATAACCGCCGAGAGGAATGGCCGATAGCTGGTATTCGGTTTCGCCAATTTTCTTGCTGATTATTTTTGGCGGAAAACCAATCGAAAAGACCTCGACCCGCATACCGGTAAGTTTGGCAAAAACAAAATGCCCCAATTCGTGGGCAATCACTACTCCGCCAATCACAATCAAAACCGCTAAAATAGAATATAGCATCTATAACTTCCTTTCATTATCTTGCAAAATTATCAAAAAATTCCCGCGCTATTGGTTCAACATTTAAAATATCTTCTATACTCGGTTTATCAATAATTGGAATCTCAGTCAGCGCTTTTTCAATCGCATTGGTGATTTCCGTAAATCCAATTTTCCCATCTAGAAAAGCATAAACGGCCAGTTCATTGATCACATTCATAATCGCCGGGGCTGTGCCACCCCGTTTCAAAGCCTCAAAGGCAATTCTCAGAGCCGGAAACTTCACCGGTTCCGGCGCTTCGAAGGTCAGCGCACCGAGTTTAGCCCAATCAATTTTTTCCCAAGTAATTGGCAAACGCTCCGGATAACCAATAGCATATTGAATCGGCAAACGCATATCAGGTAAACCCAGCTGGGCTTTGATCGAACCATCGCAAAATTCCACCATCGAATGAATAACCGATTGCGGGTGGATTAAAACCTCGATCTGTTCCGGTTCGACGCCGAATAACCAAAAAGCTTCGATAATCTCAAGACCTTTGTTCATCAACGTCGCTGAATCAACGGTTATTTTCCGTCCCATTGTCCAGGTCGGATGACGCAGAGCTTCAGCCGGGGTTATATCTTTGAATTCTGTTAAAGGCCGCGTGCGGAACGGTCCGCCGGATCCGGTCAAAATCAAACGCTTAATACTGGCTTGGTCCTCTCCAGCTAAACACTGCCAGATGGCACTATGTTCGCTATCAATCGGTAAAAGACTCTGTCCGCCTTTTCTAACCAAATTCATAATAATTTCACCAGCCATAACCAGAGATTCTTTATTAGAAAGAGCAATGTTACGACCAGCATTTAAAGCCCGATAGGTCGGTTCTAAACCCGCCATTCCGACAATCGCATTCACTACCAAATCAACATCCTGCCGTGCGGCGATTTCCAGTATGCCATCTTTACCGGCTAATACTTCAATATTCGTTCCGGAAAGATTTTCCTTTAATAATCGGTATTGCGATTCATCGGCAATGGCGACTGCCTTCGGGTGAAATTGCTTCGCCTGCTCGATTAATAAAGTCACATTGCGACCAGCAGTCAGGTAGTTGACAGCAAATTTATCCGAACTTGCCGAAATCACTTTTAATGCATTGACGCCGATCGAACCGGTCGAACCCAGAACCGAGATTTTTTTAATTTTACCTGCCTCTGCCATTCTAGAAGCAACTTCCTATCGCGATACCACCGGAAACACTTTTCGCTGAAAAAGTTAGATTGGTACCAATTTGAAAATGATCACCTAGATTGCGCTGAAGCGCAGTATTTACCAGCATAAAATCAATATTTTTTCTCGTTTTGTAATTATCAGCCGAATTCGCATTATCGGTAACGTGAATTCCGACTTGGGTAAAATGAGCCGTTCCCGCAATGGAAAAAAGCCATTGATTGAACTGAAATATTTTCAAATAACCCAAAGACATATCTAAATAATGAAAATCGAGTGGGCCTTTAGTATGGACAACTCCGCCAATAATTTGATTCGGCTGGGCTGGTTTACCCCAGACATAAGCGAAATAAGTTCCCATCGAATTTAAACTTTCCTCCTGCCAGCGGCCGCTACCAAGTTGCCCGGCTAAAATAATATCGGGAGTAGCATTTAAAGCCATACCAAAAGTTGGTAACCCGGTTAGATTCGAAGCCGAAGCCAGTAAATCTGGCCAATTATAACGGGCACTAACTAATACACCCGGATTAGAAGGACGGCTCAATAGAATAACAGGTAATTCTAATCCGGCACATAATTTGGGCAAAATATTTTGTAATCTACCCCGCACATGGTCTCTGGGTAGTGCGGTTAGGTCAAGTTCACCGGCTGATAAATTGACCGTAATCAGGAGTAATCCAGCAAATCGTAAATATTTTAAATTTTGAAATTGCTGAATGTTCAATATCAGATAATGCCACGTGAGCTTTTTTTAATGAATTCAACAACATTGCGTACTTCCGGAATCATTAATTCCGGTGTTTCTTCGATTTTCTTAATGGCATCGGAAACATTGTACTTACTATTATAAATCAAAGTATAGGCTCGTTTCAAAGCCAAAATAGTTTCAGGAGGGAAATTACGTCGTTTTAATCCCACTCGATTCAAGCCTTCGTATTGAAGTGGCTCACGCGCCGCCATAATATACGGCGGTACATCTTTGGAAACACGATAAAGCCCACCGATAATCGAATGCTGACCGATCCGGCTAAATTGCTGGACACCCACTAAACCGCCTACAATAACCCAGTCCTCTATCTCGACATGTCCGCCTAAATTAACAGCATTCGACATAATGACATGATTACCGATAATGCAATCATGAGCAACATGCACATACGACATTAATAGGCAATCGGAGCCGACAACGGTCTTCCAGTGTTGAACCGTTCCCCGGTGGACTGTGGCAAATTCGCGAATGACCGTTCGATCACCGATTTCGGCGGTGGTTTCCTCACCGGCGAATTTCAAATCCTGAGGAACTTCGGAAATAACGGCATGATGAAAGATTTTACATTCGCGACCAATTCGAGCTCCGGATGAAATCACTACGTGGCTTCCGATCTGACAGCCATCACCAATCTCGACATTGTTGCTGATTATACTGTAAGGCCCAATCGAAATATTTTCACCAAGTTGAGCTTGAGAATCAATAATAGCAGTAGGATGAATTTTATTCATATTTTATAAATCCACCAGCGAGGCCATCATATTGGCTTCGACAACGACTTCATCATTGACGAACGCGACGCCTCGCATTTTAAACACTGATAAACGTGACTGAACCATTTTAACTTCAAGGCGAATCTGGTCGCCAGGCACTACCGGCTTCCGAAATCTAACCTCATCCAATCCGGTAAAATACAATAAAATCTTTTCGGGATTTTCTATCGTATTTAAAAGCATAAAACCGCCAGCCTGCGCCAGGCATTCCAGCACCAGAACTCCCGGCATAATGCGTTTGACCGGAAAGTGTCCCTGAAAGAATGGCTCATTGATACTAACATTTTTAATAGCAGTGACTGACTCACCAGGAACCATATCAATAATTTTATCCACCATTAAAAACGGAAAACGATGTGGTAAAATGCGTTCGATGCCGCTAATATCGAATATGGCGCCTTTGACTTTGCTCTTCTGGAATTTTTTACTAATCAGAACTTTTTCGTATTCTTTGCGGATTTTCCGAACAAAGTTAACGTTATGGGCGTGGCCACTTCTGGCGGCGATAACGTGCCCCTGGATTGGAACACCGAGTAGAGCGAAATCTCCGATTAAATCAACAATCTTATGGCGCACGGCTTCATTGTAATAACGCAATTCGACTCCATTCAGCGTACCACCTTGACCAATTGAAATGTCACTGGAAATTCCAAATAATTCCCGAAGGCGTTCAATCTCACCCGGCTCAATATGCCGGTCTACAAAAACTACGGCATTGTTGACATTGCCGCCTTTGATTAAACCGCGGTTTTTAAGTTCTTCTATTTCACTTAACGTGCAAAACGTGCGGGCGGCGGCATAGTCGGTTTCGAATTCTTCCTCCAGCGAATAAGTAGTCGAATATTGCGTGCCAATAGCCGGAATTTCACTATAATCAATCAAAAAAGTTATTTGAAATTTTTCAGCTGGCGTGATGTGAATATCAACATGTTTTTTCGGATCGGAATAGGTCAGAATCTTATCTATAACCAAAATCTCTTGCTCGGCTTCCTGTTCGATAATTTCAGCCCGCTTCAGAGCTCGCACAAATTCTATGGCGCTCCCGTCGCAGACCGGTGGCTCGATGTTATTTATTTCAATTATGATATTATCAATTCCCAAACCGGCTACCGCCGATAAAACGTGCTCGACCGTGTGAACTTGAACTCCATTCTGAGAAAGAGTCGTACCCCGTGAAATGTCGGTCACATGATTGATATCCGCGAGAATCTCGGGACAATTTTCGACATCGGTGCGCACAAATCTAATCCAATAATTCTCCGGCGCCGGCTTAAAAGTAACCGTGCTTTTTACACCGGTATGTAATCCAATTCCAGAAATCGAGACTTCGTTTTTAATGGTTCGCTGATGGCGTGACATAACTTATCCTATATTTTTCCTTTTCTGTAATTCCATTTCCACTTTCTTAAGACGCTCTTTTATTTCCGGTAAAGAACGAATGTGAGCTAACTCCTGAGCGGCTTTCAAGCGCTCCTGAGCCGGTGAACCAAACAAAAATATCCCCGCAGGGACATCTTTGGTGACGCCCGATTGGGCTGCAATCATAACTCCCGAACCAATATGCAAATGACCGGCAATGCCGACCTGACCACCGACACTCACCTGATCTTCAATAATCGTACTGCCGGCAATTCCAACCTGAGCGGCGAAGAAGCAATATTCTCCAATTCGGACGTTATGGGCTATTTGCACCAGATTATCCAGTTTAGTACCGCGGCCGATGACTGTGTCACCGATTGTCCCACGATCTATGGTTGAATTAGCGCCAATCTCTACTTCGTCGTGAATTACTACCCGGCCAGCCTGGGGAATCTTCTCGATTCCATTTTCGACGCGCACAAAACCGAAACCATCACTACCAATAACAACTCCAGAATGAATGCGCACTTTCTGACCAATTACACATTTATGATAAATACTAACATTCGAAAAAATAACCGTTTCGCTACCGATAATTACATATTGGCCGATATAACAGTTCCCCATGATCGTGACCCTGTCACCAATTTCCGCACCCGATTCTACGACAACAAACGGTCCAATATAAACATCACTCCCAATTTTAGCATCCTTAGCAATCACAGCTGTAGAATGAATCATAGGAGTCGGTAAAGGCAACTCCGGTCGAAAACGAGCGAGAACAATCGAAAAAGCGAGGTTGGGATTCTTTACCAATATCAAATTAGGAAAATTGCCGTTGAAATTCTCATCTACTATTACAGCTGTCGCCAAAGTGCTTGCCAGATATTTCCCATATTTCGGGTTGGCTAAAAAAGTAATCGTACCGCTTTGAGCGTGCTGAATTTCGGCAACATCATTAATAAGGACATTCTCGTCGCCTTTGACTGCGCCGTCCACTAGCCGGGCAATCTGCCCTAAGGTTAATTGCATACTTATTGAGTACGTTTTAACTCATAGATAACTTTGTCGGTAACGTCATGAGCTGGCTCGGCGTACAAAATATTACCGGCAACCGTATCAAAGATATAGTCGTACTTTCCGTCTTTCCCTACTTTGGCAATTACGGTTTTGATTTTTTCCAGTATTGGAGTCACCAATTCAGCTTGTTTTTTGTAAATCTCGCCATCCGGTCCGAGCTTTTCGACCTGAAATCTTTGAATTGATTCTTGCAACTGGCTGATTTCAGTTTCTTTGGTCTTGCGACGCGTCTCACTCATCATCATTTTCTGACGATCGTAATCTTTCTGCAGACTGTCCAATTTGGCAAGCAAACCGCGATACTGATCTTCCAGCTTCTTGGCTTCAATGTCCAATTTAGTCTGCGCTTCGCGCGCTTCATCAAATTCACTCAAGATACGATCTGAATTCACATAGCCGATTTTAATCTGAGCCTGAGCCAGGTCAGATGCTCCGACCATCACCAACAATCCAAGAATAATGAATACTACTTTTTTCACTTTTCCTCCATTAATTTTCATATGTTTTCTGTTAATAAGCAGTACCAAAAATAAAATGGGTTTTCCACCCTTCAGGCTTACCGTAACCGGTCGTACCTTCGGGATCAATATCGTCAAATCCGTAACCAAAATCAATACCTAATAATCCGAGCGCTGGCATATAAAAGCGAACTCCGACACCCACCGAGCGTTTCAGATCAAAAGGGTCTGTATCTCGCATATATTTCCATACATTCCCAGCCTCGGCAAATACCAAGGCGTAGATAGTCGGATTATTCGCAATCGGTACTCGATATTCAAGAGAATATTTCAGCATCGTTTCACCACCGTAGGGATAATAGTAACCGTTGTAATAATAGGTCGGTCCTACTTCATTATCGTCATAACCACGCAGAGCCGTACCGTAAATCATACCACTACCGCCCATAATGAAGCGTTCGTCCGGCGGCACCGCAGTTCCTTTTTTTAACTTATTGATAACACCGAACTCGACATGATTATACAATACCAGTTTCCAGATTGTCGGTAGGTAATAATCCAAAGTAAAAGTATTTTTGGTGAAATGCTCAGTCCCACCTAAAAATCCACCAGTCAGGTTTGTTACCCAGCTAAAAACAGAGCCGGTCGTCGGAAATTCCGGGCGATCACGACTGTCCCGACTAACAACCTGGGTAAGTCCGATACTTGTTGTTCGGGATTTACCTTCTAATACTTCCTTCAGATATGAACTCCCAATGTCGGTATAACTCTTTTTATAAGCTCCGTACGACCAGCTGATCCGAAAGTAATTATCCGGCCAGCGTAAACGTCGGCCCCACCGTAGAGAACCTCCATAAATCGTCAAATTATACGGATAATAGTAACTACTCCCGCTCCCTCTCTCTGAATATGAAACGCTGGCACCGACTAAATTCGGTGAATCGAAAATCCAAGGGTCCGCGAAACTGAGCGCGAGAGATTTATACGGCGTTACCGATGTACTATAAATGGAGTAACTTGTTCCCTGCTGATAACTAATCGCCAGTTGTTGACCGCGCCCACGAAAATTATTGAATTGAAGACCGCCTCCACCCACCAGACCATAAACCTGGCTTATACTGAAAGATAAATTAGCCTGATCAGTTGATTTCTCCTCAACGGTTAACTCTACATCGACAGCGTTTTCGCTAACCGGAATTACATCCGGAACTACATTCCCAAAATAATTAAGCATATAAACTTCATTTTGACTGCGCATTAGCGCCTCGCGACTGAAAATATCACCTGGAAACATTCTCAATTCGCGCCGAATAACATTTTCGTTGGTTTTAGTATTTCCATTAATGTTAATCTGGTCAATCGATACAATCGAATTTTCGGTTATATCAATGGTAAGGTCAATTTCATCCTCAGAAACTGGAACCTCCAGCGGCATAATTTGACAAAATAGATAGCCGCGATCCATATAAGCTCCGTTCAAGCGATCATAAAGAGCTTTTTGCAATATTTCCTCATTATAATAATCACCTGGCTTAATGCCGAATAACATTTGTAATTGTTCGGTCGTAAAAACAGTATTACCGCTAAAATTTATATTGCGATATTTATAACGCGGTCCTTCATAAACATTGATTGTCATTAACATACGCTCTTTATTAGGAGTGTATGAAATCGAATCGGAAATGATTTTAAAATCCCGGTAGCCTTCTTTACGATAAAAAGTGCGCAGTTTCTCTTTATCATCGGTGTATTTGGTTTCATCGAATTCACCGGTGCGCAGGAGAAACAGATTGCGTTGATGAGTGTCTTTCAAAACCCGACGCAAACGACTATCCGAAAAATTCTCATTGCCAATAAAGTTAATCTCGTCAATCCGAACCTTTTTACCTTCCTGAATCTTGAGAATCAGGTTTTTACTGTTCTCTTTGGTGCCGTCGGTAAGTTCAGCCTCAACTTGAGCCAGGAGATAACCTTCCTTAGTATAAAGAGCCTTTACTTTGCGCTTGACTTCGGCTATTAAGTTGGCCGATAAAACCCTTCCCTGAACCAGATTCAGTTCCTCTTCTATTTTGCTTTTCTTGATTTTCTTATTACCCTTGACTTCGAACTTCTCCAAACGCGGATATTCTTCCACTTTTATAATCAGAAATACGCCCTCACCCGTTTCCCTGTCAAGTAAAATTTGAATATCGGAAAACATTTTGAGTTTCCAAAGGCGTTGAATGGCTTGCGCAATATCTTCCTGGGTAACTTTGCGGCCTTCGACTAAACCGGACTGGATTTTAATGCTGGATTCTGAAATAGTCTTATTGCCCTGAACTGCCAGGCCAAGAATCATTATTCCGGTTTCTTCCTGAGCCATTAAAAGCGAGAACTGCATTAATATCAGTACAATAAAGATCAATGACCTGGATTTAATCATACTCAACTTTCTGAAGGACTGGTAATTTGTTCACTGGTTTTTCCAAAACGCCGCTCTCGCTTCTGATACTCCCGGATTGCCAGAAGTAGCTCCTTATTACGGAAATCAGGCCACAAAGTTTCTGTAACATAAATTTCGGTATAAGCCATTTGCCAGAGTAAAAAATTACTGATGCGCAGTTCCCCGCTCGTTCTGATCAACAAATCAGGATCGGGCATACCGCGAGTATATAAATAATCCGAAAATAGCTTTTCATTAATGTCATCAAGACCGATTCGCCCCTCTAATACATCTTTAGCAATGGCACGGGCAGCATCTAATATTTCAACCCGACCGCCATAACTTAACGCTAAATTCAGATTAAGGCCGGTATTTTGACTGGTTTTGGCGACTCCTTCCATCAAGCTCTTCAAGGGATCATCTGGCAAATCTGTTAAATGTCCAATCAAAGTCAGGCGCACATTATTTTTGTGCAATTCATCAATTTCATTGCGGATTGTTCGTAGCAATAGGGTCATAAGAGCTGATACTTCCGACTTAGGACGCGACCAGTTTTCCACCGAAAAAGTGTACAAAGTCAGCACCTTAATTCCGAGTTTACCGCATTCGCGAGTTACTTCCCGAACCGAATTGATCCCTTCGTTGTGGCCAGCTACGCGCGGCAGTCCGCGCTGTTTTGCCCAGCGCCCGTTCCCATCCATAATAATGGCGATGTGCCGCGGTAAGACACCTTGCGTCATTACCTCTTCTCGTAATTTGCTTATTTCCTGATCTTCTTTGGACATTTGTTTCAAAATAAAATAAACTTCAGAAATTATTATATAAAGCCTATAAAGTCAATGAAAACCATTTAAAATTATCGGTAGATTAAATAATCAATAATAAACCGGCTGGTAAAAATAAACCGTTCAATTTTCCTTTTTTCGAGTTAGAGCAATATTCCCAATCTGTGTTTTCTTAATAATCATAACTTCGGCTCATTTTACGGCAAGCAAACTGGATTGTTCCTCGTAAAATGATCCCTTCCCCAAAGTGAGGAGTTAATCAATTCTCATTTCCCAGATTTGGAAAAAATGTTTTGATTAAAACTCGCGCTGTTCTATATTGAATATTAGAAACCTAAATGGTTAAGACAGGAAAAATAAAAGCAAGCGCAGTAAACCGGAGAGTACTGATAGCCGATCAAGACCCGGAATTGCGTCGCACTCTAAATGCCTTTCTCAATGAAAATGGTTACACTTGTCAGTCAGTTAGTGACCGCGATGCCACTTTGCGTCTGCTGGAAGAATCAGAATTCGACTTTTTGCTTATTGATCTGGATTTAGCGAGATATGATGGAAACTCGATTCTGGAAAAAGCTCACACCATCAGTCCCCGAACTTTCATCATTTTAACCACGGCGAATGCTTCTGTCGAAACTGCCATTGATGCTCTGCGTCAAGGCGCTATTGATTATCTGATAAAACCACTTAATCAGCGCACTCTGCTTAACCAAATTAACAAAGCCATTCAGCTTAGAGAAATTCTGGACGAAAATCGTTTCCTCCGCCGGGAAATTCACCGCCAAAATCATATTGACCAAATTATCGGCGAAAGTCCTTCGATTAAAAATATTTACTATTTAATCTCTAAAGTCGCCCGTTCTTCTTCCAATATTCTGATTACCGGCCGGAGCGGAACTGGCAAAGAGCTGGTGGCGCGGGCTATTCACCAAAATAGTCCCCGGTCAAATGCTCCCTTTATTGCTATTAATTGCGGCGCAATCCCGGACACTTTGTTCGAAAGCGAACTCTTCGGTTTGAAAAAAGGCTCATTTACCGGCGCAACTATGGATAAAGACGGTGTCTTTCGAGCGGCGAACGGCGGGACGCTATTTCTCGACGAAGTCGGCGAAATCCCGATTCATACCCAGGTTAAACTGCTCCGCGCCATCGAAAGCAAAGAGATCAAGCCCATCGGCAGTACGAACTCAATGATTGTGGACGTCCGGATTCTTTCGGCAACTCAAAAAGATTTACTCAAGGAAATCGAAGAGGGCAATTTCCGCGAAGACCTCTATTACCGCCTGAATATCGTCGAAATTCATTTGCCCTCACTCTCCGAACGCAAAGAAGACATTCCTCTGCTGGTTGACCATTTTATCCAAACTTACAATAATGAGCTCAAACGCAAGGTATTAGGCGCTGACAAAGATACGATGAAAATTCTAATGGATTATAAATGGAAGGGCGAAGTGCGCGAACTCGAGAATATCATCGAACGCGCCGTCCTGCTCTGCGAAGGTGATTATATTACGCCGCGCGATTTGCCTGCCGGTCTCAGTGAAGGAAAATCAAACTTCTCGGATATCCCAGATGATCTTAAATCTTCTGTACGCAACTTTGAACGCCAGCACATTCTGGGAATTCTACGCCGCGTTGATTTTGATAAAAATAAAACCGCCGAACTACTCGGCATTGGGCTCTCATCCCTCTATCGTAAAATCGAAGAACTCGGCATCGAGCTGTAATTTTATCTCTCACAAAGAACGCCAAGTTTTAAGACAGGATTAACAGGATATATTTGATTGTTAGGCAAGTTTAACTTCGCAGGCTCCGGAGGAGTCTCAGAAGAGAGAGTCCCGTTCGGCGGGACAAAATTTGTTTTGATCTAAAATTCAGAAGATAGAAGTAGAATTAGTTTTGACTATGACTTACCTACCTAAAACCAGAAACCTGTAACCAGTTCCCTCAACCAATCATTCATGCAATCATGCAACCATGCAATCATGCAATTTTCATCTTTTCGTTTTACTTAACCATCTTCAGAGCTTCATATGCGGCGGAGATCATCGGTTCAGCGGAGAGTTCCGCACCGACTGCGCCTTTCATCCAGTAAATTGGACTGATTCGTCCCTGAACGCACATCCTTTCCATTTCTCTGGCGAGATTTTTGCCCTTTATATATTGCTCGATCTGGAATGAAATCAAATGACCCAGCGGGTAATCCGGCAAGTAGAGACCACTATCAATCATATGGGAATAAATTGCCAAGATTTCGGAGTCTTTCTTGCCAATTACCGGATAATAATATTCATTCCAGATTTTCTTGGCAATATCAATCACAGCCTGTTTGAATTCCGTCGGTGTGGCTTCCGGATGTTCATAGAGCCAATGCCAGGCGTCCATATCAACCAGCGCCACCGCCGCAATTTCAGCTGTCTGCCACAGATCATTAAGAGCGGCGAAATGCTCACTCTGTGGATTTTTCTCCGATAAACCTAAAACCTCCAGATTACGCTTCTGGAATACGAAAGCGAAGGCTTCCGTAAAAGCCGTATTCGGCACACCCTGCAATAAAGTATGATCAATTCTATTAAGCGAAAAAACCTGCTCGACGCAATGCCCCAGTTCATGGAGGGCAATATTATATCCTTTGTAGTCCATCCCGTTTTCCGCAACTCGGGTGCGCAGATGCGCATTATCCGAACGGCGAGCGGCTCCCATAGCATGTCCGGAACCGCGGGCTGGATCAACGTCAATCTTAGTTTGCAAGAAATTAGCAGTATTCCGGTCGAAACCGAGTTTCATCAGAATTTCTGGTAATTGCATTTTGAAAGATTCAGCCGTAGGAAATTTCACCCGCGTAATTTTATCGAGTTCGGCTTCAGTATATTGGGACTTAGCCTGAAATTGGTTATACCAGATATCGAATGGCTCCAACTCGCGGCCAAGTCGTTTGGAGATCAATCGTGCGGTCTGCTTAAGTTCCGGCGTAGTCAATACATCAACAAAAAGTTGCCGGACGATGTCTTCGGGAATTTCGCGCTCCTCATTGAAACGGCGTTCGATCTGCGACTTCGAAATCAAGTAGTACGGATCGCAGGCTCGTTCGCCCTGGAAAACGCCAAGCCATCTGGCGTAGCGCGTATCCGATTCAGGTGAATTATCAGAACTGGCACCGCTAACCGTATTTTTAGCGACATTCCAATCCACCGCCGGATTATTGATCACAATTTGGGGAATTTCCTGATTGATGATTTTCAGCATCACTTCATAAATCAATTTCTGCCGAGGGAAGCCGTCCGCCAGCTGATACTGCGCTTTTAACTCATCACGCAAACCCCAGTGCGCAATTAATTTCAGCTCTTCCGGAAAAAGTCTCTGCCCATCATCTGTCAGCAGATTGTGCATATAGATATTATAATTTGAGATATAATTTTCAGCGGCAGTGTAGGCTTCGTAACGTTTCTGATTGTATTTTGCGGGAACACGCGAAGTAAATTTCTGCGCCAGACGCACTTCCGCCCATTTTTGCCGATCCCAGTCGGCGCCTTCCGTCAGAATTTCTTCCAGCGTATAAACCTTGTAATTCAGTAAGACAAAAAACGCAATTTTGGTAGCGTATAGATCATCTTCGACATGGCTACCGAGATTGAAATTGGCCAGTAAATAATCAATCGGTAGAATGGGACCAGTCGACACATCCATATACCATCGTAAATCGCGATTCAATTCAACCAGAACACCACCCATCGTCTCGAAAGTTTTCTCGATATGTTCAAAAGCTTTCGATAATTCAGCCTGATCGGCAATAAAATTATCCAGGCAAAATTGCTTCAGCGTAGTGATGTCGCCGTCTTCAGCCCGCCAGAAATCGCAAACTTGCTCGACGCCAGTTTCAAGTCGGTCACGATTTTCCTCTCCGAATTTTCGGACTAATGCCGAAGTCAACTCAGTTCGCTCTTTTATATCGATCATTTTAGCCCCCGGTTTTTTCTCACCGCAATTATGCATTAAGCTTAATGAAAAGGATAAAAATAAACCTAAAAATACGAGGTTTAACTTTGATAATCGCATTTTAATTCCTCTTATATTTTAAACTTAAGCGATATGAACTTCATCACTGAGTTCGTTGATATCATCGGGCTTGCGCGGGAACCATTGGGCTAGAATTGCGCCGATTCGTTCAATCGCTGATACAACTCCCGAAAGATATTCACCGTTTTTAAATTTTTCAGCCATTTGCTTGGCAATATCGTCCCAGACTTCTTGCTCGACTTTAGCATTAATACCTTCGTCGGCTAAAATCTGGAACTGGTGTTCTTTCAGTAAAATAAGCAGCAGAATTCCGGTGCGGTCGCGAGTCTGCTCCATTCCCAGGTTTTTAAATTCAGCATAAGCCAGCTCCGGTAGACTCATCTTCGCCGATTTTGGTGGCCTTTTTCCAAAAATGGAGACCCTGATTTCACCGGCAGTGTTTTTTTCGGCCAACTCGCAAGCCTTTTTAATGGCATCCAGATCACTCGCTGAGAAATACTTTTTAATCAGGCTCATTTATTCCTCATTATAAAAACGTTTATTTAACCACCATTTTCACCATCTTCCGGAAGCACCTCCGCCGCCAAATCCTCCACCACCGCCGGAAAATCCACCAAATCCACCACCACCGCCGGAACGCCAGCCTCCGCTACCAAACATATTGGAAAAAAACATCGCCCGAAATAGGTTGCGTCTTCCTCGGCGTCCCCCGCCAAGAAAAAGTGAAATAAATAAGATAAAAAAGATTAATGAGGCCAGCGATTTACCACGCTCGGCTTGATATTGTTCCTGCTGATCCGGATCGGCTTGGTATTCATTTTTGGTAGCCATCATAATCGCCCGTAGTCCTTGATCTATTCCCGCATAATAATTTCCGCGGTTGAATTCCGGTGTAATTACATTACGAATAATCTGGGAACTGATTAGATCAGTCAGGGCACCTTCCAGCCCGTAACCGACTTCAATCCGCATCTGGCGATCCTGAAGGGCAATTAATAACAAAACGCCGTTATCCTTATCAGCGGTACCAAGTTTCCACTGATCCGCGACCCGGATTGAATATTGTTCGATGGATTCGCCTTCGAGACTATTGATGATCAAAACCGCAATCTGATTTGAAGTTTCATTCTCGAACGCTATTAGATTTTCTTCGAGGCGACTTATCTGGGAAGGAGTAAGAATTCCAGCTAAGTCAGTTACATGCCGCTTTAAAGGTGGTACTTCAAGCCCAAAAGCCGTCAGGTTAAAAAGTAATAATGCAACTAGAGCTAGGATTCTCCAGTTGCGGGGTTTTATTTTAAGCATAATCCGTTATTAAAATTCGACTTTGGGGGCAACTTCGGCGCCTTCTTGGGCTTCGAAGTATAATTTCTTTTCAAATCCGAATATTCCAGCGAAAATATTGGTCGGGAAACGGCGGATGCGCGTATTGTAAGTCTGTACCGACTGGTTGAAGCGTTGTCTTTCAACTGTAATGCGGTTCTCGGTACCTTCCAATTGCGATTGCAGTGCCAGGAAATTTTCGTTGGCTTTTAGATTCGGATAATTTTCAGCTACCGCCATTAAGCGGGAAAGGGCTGTGCTAATCTCCCCCTGCACTTGCTGGAATTTGGCAAAAGCCTCCGGATCGTTCAGCACTTCCGGAGTAACGTTCAAACTAGTAGCATTGGCGCGGGCTTGAATGACACTTTCTAAAGTCTCGCGTTCGTGAGCGGCATAACCTTTGACCGTCTCGACTAAATTGGGAATCAGGTCGGCTCTCCGCTGGTATTGATTACTTACCTGCGCCCAAGCCTGGTTGACACTTTCTTCAAGCGAAACCAAGTTGTTGTAAATATTGATAATTGCGCCGGCAATCAGTAGAACGACGACAACTACTGCAATTAAGATAACCCAACCTTTTTTCATATTTTTGACTCCTTTTTCAATTTTCAAAGTAATCTAAGAAATTTTCACACATTCGCCAATTACCTAACAAAAAAATAAAACCGGAAATTTTGCTGAATGAGCGAAATAATCGAGAAGCATCATGTTTGGTGATCCGGTAATTGAGAATTAAATTCCGCCGTTTTTTAATGTTATTTTTCTTGGAGCTTCAATGCAAATCGGCATTACCGGACTGCCTTATTCCGGTAAATCAACCCTGTTCGCTACTTTATTAAGTCGCAAAAGCGAGTCCGATTCTTTTCATAAAAAAGAAACCGAAAAAGGGATCGTCAAGGTACCAGACACCCGCCTCGACCGTTTAACAGAAATTTTCCATCCGCGTCGTAAGGTTCCAGCAACTATCGAATACTTGAAAGTGCCGGGTCTGGAGAGCCAGTCATCTGCTTCTAAAGGCTTGCCGGTTCAGTTTCTCGCCAATTTGAAAACCGTGGACGTAATTCTCCTAGTCATCAGAGCTTTCGACAATCCGCTCTATCCGCATCCACTGAACCGCATTGACCCCCAGAGCGATATTAACTTCATCAACAGCGAATTTCTGCTAAGCGACCTAGCCATCGTCGAAACCCGAATCGAACGCCTCGAGAAGCAACTCAGTAAAGCGCATAATCCATCCTATCAGCAAGAACTCGAACTACTTTTTAAATGTCGCGGTTACCTCGAAGATGAAAAACCTCTGCGTTCTCTGGCTCTTTCGCCAGAAGAGGACAAAATCTTGCGCGGATTCCAATTTCTGACCGCAAAACCATTAATCATTGTCCTCAATATAGACGAAAAAGAAATCCAGCAAACCGCCGAAATCATAAAGCGTTACGCCTACTTAAAGACAGCCAATACCACTTATACCGTATTATGCGCCGCACTGGAAAAGGAAATTTCCGAACTCGATCCCGCCGAGCAACCGCTCTTTTTAACTGAACTGGGAATTACCGAACCAGCCCTCAATCGTCTAATCCGCTTATCTTATGAATTGCTGGGTTATATTTCATTCTTCACCGTCGGCGAAGACGAATGCCGCGCCTGGACAATTGTCAACGGCGACAACGCTCAGAAAGCCGCTCGGGCTATTCACTCCGATATTGAACGCGGCTTCATCCGCGCCGAAGTCGTGCATTATACGACCTTATTGGAAAATGGCAGTCTTTCGGCTTGTCGTGCCAAAGGTCTGATTCGCTCGGAAGGACGCGATTATATCGTCAAGGACGGCGATGTGATCGAGTTCCGATTCAACGTATGATGAATTTCTTATCTAACCACGGAGAGCGCAGAAAACGCGGAGTGTTACCGAAAATTATGAATTAAAAACAATCTTGTCTCACCAGAGACTCCTTCGGAGTTAATCTTGTCAAAAACAATCCTGTCAAAACAACTTTTCAAACCAGTTTTTCACCGGTTCCAGTGGTTCGAAACTTTCAACTAGTAGTTCGGGTTTTCTTGCCTCTATGGACAACCGCCATTCCGGATGCCGCAGGACAATCACCGATTGCATTTGATTGACGTGGGCACAGATAAGGTCATGCACAGTATCGCCGACAATGATCACTTTATTCGGCGGATAATCCTCGCTAAATAATTTGTGAGCCTTTTTCAGAGCAAGGCGCGGCAGTTCGTTGCGGTCGGCGCTATCATCGCCGAAAACACCAAAGTCAAAGTAGCGCCATAGATTAAAAGGTGCGAGCTTAATTTGCGCGCCGCGCTGGACATTACCGGTTAATAGTCCCATTCGAACCGGTCGCGTCTTGAGATAATCAAGTAACTCATTTGCACCTGGAAAAATTATTTTATCAGTTGCAACTGGATAGTCATGACTGAAAATTTCAAGGTAGCGGCTTAAAATTTTGGTTGGCAATCCATCGTCTTTAGGTGGAATTCCAAGTTGGTTGAGAGCATTGGTAATAATTAGCGGATCGGTCAAACCAGTCAAACGGTTATCTTCAAATATAATCGGGTATCCGGTAATCTCGAAAATAGCTTGTTTAAGCGCTTTCCGAGGAGAAATTCCGGACTTGATTAGCGTGCCATCAATATCTATTAGAACGAGAAGTTTATTATTGAACATCATATAACTTAAATCGCATCCAGTATTCAATCCAATTTTTCAGATAGGTTTAGATGGGGGCAAAGTTTTCAGGTTTCACTACAAAAATCAAATTACCTTGACAAAATCCGAATATTTTGGGAAAATGGCAAGGTTTTTCTGTTTGGCTTTTACCTAAAAAATAATTGCAGGTCTCGGCTCAAAATGATAATTTCCACGCCGATTTACTTAGTATTGAGATATCGAATGCCAAAAGACTTTGAACTGATTATTTTCGATATGGACGGGACTCTTTATCCCGTTTCAGCGGAAATGGATTCCATTTATCCGATTGTGGCTCTCGAATGTGCCGCTAAATCAGTCAATCGTCAGCCATCGGAAATCAAAGTTGATTTCGAACAAAAACGGGCAGAACTGTCGCGCTATTTAAATGGCACTCCTACCAGCACTTTGACTTTAATGTATTTCTATGACGCCGATATGCACGCTTTTGAAAGGGAAGTAACTCGACGCATTTCGACTAAGAAATATATTCAGCCGGATGTGCGCACAATTAAGGTTTTAGATACCATCAGGCAATTCTATCCAATTTTCCTTTTTACTACTAATAACCGTCTCACGGCTGATAAGATTCTTAGTCAACTGCAATTAGCTGATTATTTTCCGCCGGAACAACGTTTCACCTTTACTGATATCAATGCTCTGCCGATTAGCAAGGCCGAAAAAATCAATTTTATGAAGCCGTCAACTAAAGGTTTAGAGTATATCCTGGAAAGATGCGGTGTTCCGGCTAATCGCACACTTATGGTCGGTGATTCGATAACTATGGACATCGAGCCCGCCAGACGGCTTGGCCTGGCAACCTATCACGTTACCGAACCGGCGCAACTTTATGCCTTACCGGAATGGTTAGAAATTGAGCACAATGATAAAAAAATTTAGGTTATTAAATCTATTGACAAAAAAATCTCTAAAAATTGCTTGCATCTTAGTTGAATCTATTTTATTTTTTACTTGTATTATGATTAATTGAAAGAAAATTTGAATCAAATGATTTATCAAGGCATTGTAATTAATTCAAAATCGGCATCTTCGCGCAACTATGTAAAAGTTGCTAAGATCGCTAAGAAACCCGATTTGTAACCCCCTGATAGAATGAATGTATTTTTATACATAGGGGGTCCGAATAGTAGACCCCCTTTTTGTTTTTTAGAACCTAAAAAGTGAGGAAGTTATGTTTAAAGGATTAGGAACAGCATTGATTACGCCTTTCACTGAAAATGGAGAGGTTGATTACGATGCTTTCCGAAAATTGATTCATTTTCAGATTGATGGTGGAGCTGACTGTCTGATAGTGCTGGGAACCACCGGAGAAGCTCCGGCTATTTTAAGCGATGAACGCGAAAAGATTATCCAGTTGGCTATTAAGGAAACCAATCAGCGCATTCCAGTAATTATTGGAACCGGTTCAAATTGCCTCGATACCGTTTTGAAATATAATCGTATGGCGGAAGAACTAGGCAGCGACGGAGTATTGATCGTCACGCCTTATTACAATAAAGGAACTCAGGAATCAATTTTCCAGTATTTCCGATATATTGCCGAACGCACCAAATTACCGATTATCGTCTATAACGTTCCGTCTCGCACTGGTTTCAATCTCCTACCGGATACGATGTTTCGGATTTTCAATGCTTGTCCCAATGTCATCGGAATTAAAGAAGCCAACTCCGATTTTGCCCAATTAACGAAGTTAATGGCTAGTCGGCCAGAAGGTATGTTGGTCTATTCCGGAAATGACGATATTACTTTGCCGTTTATGGCGCTCGGAGCCGAAGGGGTCATTTCTGTCGTTGGCAATATCATTCCATCCGAAATGAAGCAGTTGACAGTACGGATGGCGGCCGCCGACCTGGACGGCGCACGCGAAATTCAAAATCGCTATCTGGATTTAATCAATGCAATGTTTGTCGAAGTAAACCCGATACCGGTTAAATATGCGGCATCACGCCTGAATCTGTGCCATAATGTTCTCAGACTACCGTTGATTCCGCTATCGGAGAAAAATGCGCAGATGGTATCGAACCTAATGCAGGCCAAAGGACTAATATGAAATATGGTATAGTTGGCTTTAGTGGCCGAATGGGTCACGAAATAGATGACCTTTTTCTTGAAAAAGGTCACCAGTGCGTCCTTCAAATTGACGATAAGACTGAAAAAATCGAATCGGCCCCGGAGGTGATTCTCGACTTTTCGCTACCATCCGGTCTCGAAAAAACCATAATGCAAGTCAGAAAATATAGTTGTGCGTTAATCACCGGAGTTACCGGTTATACCGCTGAACAAATGGAAGCGATTCGCACCCTTGGTCAAGAAGTGCCGGTAGTGCAGTCTTTCAATTTTTCTCTTGGCATCCAATTAATGTTGAAAATGGTAAACCTACTAAAGGAACCACTCAAAGATTGGGACGTGGAAATCGCCGAGACTCACCACCGCTTTAAAAAAGACAAACCCAGCGGTACCGCCAAAATGCTAGCTGCAGCTGTCGGACGAGAAGTGCCGATCAGCTCGTTTCGTTTAGGAAATGTGCCCGGCGACCATTCGATCGCCTTTGGCAGTTTGGGGGAAATTATCACGATATCTCATCGCACACTCTCACGAAGAGCATTTGCGGAAGGGGCATTGCTATCCGCCGAATTTGCCATCCGTCAAAAATCAGGTTATTTTACATTTACGGATGTTTTGTCACAGAAATGATTCAGGATCGGATAGACTTCCGTTTATATCTTCTTAAAAAGTTTATCGTAAATCTCTAAACTCTTCTTAGAAAAAATCGAATTTCAATAACGGATAAAAACAATGAGCGATTGGCTAGCCAGATTTGGGTTATTAATTCATTCTCACCATTGATTATTTCAATTTTTCTGTCTATAATTTCGCCGTATGGATAAAAACGCTCACGAATTATTTGAAGTCACCCTTTCTGAAACCCGGAGTCATTTATTAGCCTCCACTACCGATGGAATTGCGGTCGAAATGATCGAACGCCTTGGAGAAGTTGACTTCGGCCAGATTGTCAAGATTTCCGAAACACTGGTAGACAATTTCGGCCAAAATGCCCGCTTTAACCGCAATATGATCAAGAAATATTTCAATTATCCAGAAACTCTACCCTTCGTTATTCGCCTTAATGGTGAAATCGAAGGTTTTATTATCGGGGTTCCGCTTGAATATTTCTCCAAAGAAAGCTGGGCACAATGCGACGAAAATCTTGGCAAGAACAATACGATTTATACTTATGCCTATATCGTACGGAAAGAACATCGAGCACTGGGATTATCCAAAATGCTTAAGCGAGTTTACCAAAATACCTTGAAACGTCGCGGCTTTCTATACATCACCGGTCACGTAATGCAAGGCGTGACGGCTGGTTTTACCCGCAATTATCAAATCGTCCGGCAATTCGATAACTGGAATAACACCGGCTTTACTTTCGATTACTACCGCTCGGCACTCTAAAATAATCTGTTGACGTTTTCATTAAACCATTTTTAAAGCCTTCTTAATGCATGATTGCATGATTGCATGATTGCATGGTTGCATGGATTTATGAATGGTGGGTTTGGTAGCCGGTTACTGGTTACGGATTAACGGTAACAGGTTTCGGGTTTCAGGTTACTGGTTACAGGTTTCTGGTTTTAGGTAGGTAAGTCATGGTCAAATCTAATTCTACTTCTATCTTCTGAATTTTAGATCAAAACAAATCTTGTCTCACCAGAGACTCCTTCGGAGTTAATCTTGTCTATAAATAAAAAACATCTCGTCCCGCCGAGTGGGACTCTCTCTTCTGAGACTCTTCCGGAGCCTTCGGAGTTAATCTCGTCTATAAATCAAACAAATCCTTAGTATTAATTGATATGTAAATATTTATTTGAATTACTTACCAAATGTGGTAAGTTATTCATATGAAATTTGAAACGTTACGCCAAAAACTGCAAAAACGACCATTCTTTGAATCCTTAGAAATCGAAACGCTTTTAGGTCAATCAGAGCAAGCGGCTTTGCCCCGCATTTCACGCTGGGTAAATCAGGGAAAACTAATCCAACTCCGTCGCGGAAAATACCTTTTGCCACCTCAATACCAAGTACTTTCGGCTAATCCGTTTTATATTTCCAATTATCTCTATTGTCCTTCTTATGTCAGTCTTTACACGGCTTTGCAATATTATGGCTGTATTCCAGAAGCTGTAAAGGTAATTCAAGCCGTTACCACCCGCCAGACTGCGAGTTGGGAAACTGCTATCGGACGGTTCCAATACTTCAGCATCAAACCGGAACGTTTTTTCGGTTATACTGAAATAAAATTCGGGAATGGTGAACAACAGAGAGCCCTGATAGCGGATTTAGAAAAGGCCCTAATTGACGTTTGTTATTTCTCACCAGGAGAATGGAACTTGAATCGCTGGTCGGAGTTGCGTTTGCAACACTGTGAGCTTATTAATCTCGAGCGATTGCGTGATTATTCCGCTCAAATGAAAAGTATTAAAATCGAACGCAGTATTGATCAATTAATTGAACTTCTTCGACGTCAGGAGTTTTTATGAAAAGCCAAGCCCGCACAATTATTCAAGATGCCGCAACACCTCATCAGGCTCAACTCCTATTACGGGAATATTTACAACACCTAATCCTGCGGCAGTTGTTCGAGCAAAAAATTCTTCAAAAGTGGATTTTCCACGGCGGTACGGCTCTAAGGATGATTTATGGAGCTAACCGATTCTCCGAAGACCTTGATTTCCATTTGCTTGCCCCTGAAACCGATTTTTCTTTAATTAATCCCGTTAAGAAATTGTGTAAACAACTAGCGCTTCAAGGCTATCGGATTTCAGAACCACGAATTGATAACAAAATCGTTCAATCTGTTTTTATTAGATTTGAAGACCTTTTATATGAGTTCGGTTTATCACCTAATAGCAATTCTAAACTTAGCATCAAGATTGAACTCGATACCTCCCCGCCTGACGGTTTTCAATATGAGAAAAAATTGGTTAATCGCTATTTTCCTTATTCGGTAAATGTTCACAATCTGCCGACTTTTCTATCGGGAAAAATTCATGCGTTACTACAACGTCCCTATACTAAAGGACGTGATTATTACGATTTGATTTTTATTTTATCTCGCTGGCAGGATATAACGCCTAATATTACCTACCTGCAAAACGCGTTGAACCAAACTAATTATCAAGGAGAAAAGATTACTCTTAATAATTGGCGCAAAATACTGGCTGAAATAGGAGAAAACACCGATTGGAACGCTGTTATTCGGGATATAGAACCATTTTTAGAATCGAAAGCTGACCTGCAGTTTCTAACTCTAGAAAATCTACTGAGTGTGTTGAAATAAAAATTGCATGGTCGCATGGTTGCATGGTTGCATGATTGCATGGATGTATGAATGGTGGGTTTAGTAGCCGGTTACTGGTTACAGGTTTCGGGTTACTGGTTACAGGTTTCTGGTTCTCGTCGGTAAGATGCTGATAAATTAAATGACGCTTCTATTTTTTGAATTACAAATCGAAAAAATCTGTTTAATCTTGTCTAAAGATTAAACATATCTTGTCTTAAAAAATCTTTCGCGGGCAAATTTACAATTTACTAAGTAAGACTTCTACGATGCGTTCGGCGGCATGCCCGTCCCAGTATTGTGGCACTTTTCCGGTTTTACGTTCGCCATTTAAAATAGCGTAGGTACGTTCTAATACTTTCTGCGGATTCGAACCAACCAATTCATTAGTGCCTTCCCAAATTGTGATAGGACGCTCGGTATTTTCTCGTAAAGTTAAACAGGGAATGCCCAGAACAGTAGTTTCTTCCTGTATCCCGCCCGAATCGGTTAAAACTAAAAAAGCATTCGCTTCTAATTTCAGGAATTCCAGGTAACCAAGCGGTTCGGTGATAATTAGATTCCTGGCACTCTCCAGCATTCCATTCAAACCAAATTCGCTTAGCATTTTGCGGGTGCGTGGGTGCATTGGAAAAATGACCGGTATCCGTTCCTGAATCTGGCATAGAACTTTGATCAAGGCCTGTAAAGTCTGTCCATCGTCAACATTTGACGGACGATGCAGAGTAACCAGGATAAATCCATTCTTTTCAATCGGTCTGCTTAATGTACTGGAGTTAAATGGATACTTACCATCCAAGTTCAATTGTTGTGCTTTAGGCAGATAATAATTCAATGAATCAATCATCGTGTTGCCGACCAGAAAAATTTTATCAGGTGGAACGCCTTCGGCTAATAAGTTCTCGTCGGCATCTTTACTGGTAGTAAAAAGATAATCGGCAATTCGGTCGGTTACAATACGATTAATTTCTTCCGGCATTGACCAATCGCCACTACGGAGACCGCCTTCAATATGACCGACTTTGATATGCAATTTTGCGGCAACTAAGGAACAAGCCATAGTCGAATTGACATCCCCAGCAACTAATACCACATTCGGTTTATCGGATAAAACGGCTTTCTCGTATTCGATCATTATCTTGCCGGTTTGTTCGCCATGCCGGCCGGAACCAACTCCCAGGTAAACATCTGGCTGAGGCAATTCCAGTTCCCGAAAGAAAATGTGCGACATTTTTTCGTCATAATGCTGACCGGTATGCACCAGACGAACATGGAATTTTGCGGGATATTTTTTAAGTGCTCGGTAAACTGGAGCGGCTTTCATATAATTCGGTCGCGCACCGACGATAAGGTCAATTTTCACTAATACTCCTTTCTGCCCACGAATGACAAAGGCTAAGGTTAAGGCAAAGGTCAAGGTTAAAAAAATTGGTAATAATACTGGTAACAGGTTTCGGGTTATTGGTTGTATGGTTGCATGATTGTATGGTAGGGTTAACTAGTTACTAGTTTCAGGTTTCTGGTTTCTATTAGTTGGTGAAACATTAATAAACACAATATAACTTCTATTTTTTAAATTCTAAATCAAAATTATCTTATCAATCTTGTAAATCTTGTCAAAAAAACTCCTGCATCGTTTCGCAGACATCATAAACCAACCTTGCCATTTAAATTTAAATACGCTCCAATAGTCAAGATAACACTTCGCTCATTTTTATTACTATGATTTACATTCTTGATCGTTTCATAAGTTAGGCCGGCATAAAGGTATTTACCATAATCTGGCATCCAGGTAACTTCCAGTCCTACGTCATTGGTCGTCTGAATTATGCCGGTTGGAAATTTCTCCGAATAACCTTGTGCGACAGTCAGAGTATCCCATGGTGAATCCCAGGGTTTATTCAAATCACCTTCACCCTGTCGAATGTGGTCGAATTCTAAAGCAAATTGTAAGTTCTTATGATATTTACGAACGAGTACGTTAAAACGGTCTAAGTCACTACCCAGTTCGTAACCGATCGGCACATTGCGATGTAAAAACCACTCGCTTCGCGTAGGTGTTTTATAGGTGCGATTGGTAATAGCGGTGTACTCCATTCCCAGATAAACGCCTGGGATTTTGAATGGATCGGCAATATCCATTCCTAGAATGCAACCGACTTCATTGGGTTCAAGATCGCCTGGTTCTTCTTTATCGAATTGAATGTCATCAACTAAAAATTCACTATAAACGATCCAGTTCCGGCCGGTATAACTGAGTTCCAGCGTCCCGAGCGTATTGCCATCGAGATCGGGACCATTCAATTGTTCACCGTGATAGAGCAGAAAAGGATTCAGGTAAGCGAACTCAAGGTTCCGGGCAGTACCGGTATATAACATAGCTTCCGTTAAGCCGATCGCCCAATTTCCCAGATAGAAACCGAGGCGGTGAGCCGAAAGATAACGTTCGACGTCTCCCATCTTATCAAGTTTAGCAGTGATTCCTTGAAAACTGAGATGTTTCAGGAAAATATCGAATTTTAAATTATCTAATGGGCGCGCCGCAGAAGAGAATAATAAAGAACTATTGCGACCCGGCCCGAAAACTATATAACTGCGTCCGGCGGTCAGACGGAATGCTCTTGTACTCCACATCAAATAAGCTTGCTCCGTATAACCGGAAAGACCACGCCATTCTTGGCCGATATAATCCGGGTTCTCGGCCACAAAGGGATCAAGCGTCATAACATTGGTGAGACTGAGATTTTTGGTCACAGAAAGCGACCCAAAAGTACGCAGCTGGGGATAAAGCTTGGGCTGCGGCTGATTCTGATAATCCAGGTTGATTTTGACACCATAATGTAAAGCTGATTGATCACTTTCGATCTTTAATAGGTCATAGATCTTGCGCTTTAAATTTATAACAAGGTCAGTATCGGCTGGAGCATAAGCAGCCGCAATTCTACCTATTAATAAACGTTGAGTTGCTCCGGCTGTGGCATAGCTATCTGATTTTAACTGAAGTTTTAGTGATTGCGCAATTTGAATGGTCGAAAGCGGCGTATGATTCAAATCGAGATCTTGCAAGAACCCACTGGCTTGTAAATAGAGTAAGTCGTCATAAACTTTTTCATAAGGAGAGATATAATACTGCGGCAATGCCATAGTTGTCAGAGTTATTATGCTTAGCAATAAGGCTAAATTTTTTTTGTTCATCATCTTTTTCTTTCTTCCATCAATTTTATTGGAAACACGACATATTTTAACGCACGAAAGCGAAAGACCAAAGAGGAAAATCAAGTATTCTTTCACGGACATTAAATGCTATTATCCACGAACTGCACGAACCGCACGAAATAAAGTCTGAAGGCAGGAATGCATGGATGCATGAATGCATGAGTGCGTGGATGAGTGATTGGGTTTCAGGCTACGGGTCTCGGGTTACGGGTAACGGGTAACGGGTTACAGGTTACAGGTTACAGGTTACGGGTTTTTAACGCTAATACATTGATAATTTAAACAATGCTCCTATCTCTTTAATTATCAATCGAAGAAATCGTGTCAATCCTGTTAAAAAAATTCACGTGTAGAATCTAAAGTCTAACCATGATAAATCGCAGGAATGCATGGATGCAGGAATGCATGATTGCATGATTGATTCGTTGGGTTGCCGGTTACTGGTCACTGGTTACAGGTTACTGGTTACTGGTTACGGGTTTTAGGTAGGTAAGTCATGGTCAAATCTACTTCTATTTCTACTTCTACTTCTATCTCCTGAATTTTAGATCAAAACAAATCTTGTCCCGCCAAGCGGGACTACTTTGAAGTCAATACTGTCTAAAAATACCTTTAACGCTTTTTCGCGTATTTCGTGGGCATTCATTACGGCATTATTAACCGTGATATAAATCACTATTACATTCTAATTCACACAATATCATTGACTTATAATTACTAATCAAGTGGTTATAATTATTACCCAAATATTTTATTTTTAAATATTGTATAAAAAATTCTATTGACATATTAAAAATCTATGTATAGATTAAGCATAAGTTAAAATGGCTATGAGAAAATTAATATTTAATAAAGGAGGTTATTGTGAAGGAAAGTAAGTTCTTTTCTGCCTTAGTTTTTGCTATTGCTTTTATGCTCGCTTTAACGGTCAACTCTTTCGCACAGGAGGAGGTGCCTCCCGTCGAAGAAGAAGTCGTCGAGGAAGAAGTCGTTACAGAAGAACCAAACGTCTTCAAGCCCAGCTGGATTGCAAAGGCTTATTTGAATTTTGGCCCAATCGAACCGTGGGGAAATCCAGGTACTGGTGCAATATTTAATACAGGTATGCGAATTCAGGGTGGTGCTCAACTGAATATTGGTAATTGGGTAAAACTTCCTCTAGTTCTTCAACCGTTGACGGCTGAAGTTATGGTTGGCTATGGAATGTGGAATGCTCAACCTCAGTACGAAAATCAATACACGGATGCCTCAACTAATGTCATTTCAATTCTGGCACTTGGACGTTATGATCTAACCGATTTGATTATGAAAGCCATCGGATTTGAGTATCCGGCACTGGGTATATTCGTTGTTGCTGGTCTGCAGTACAATTATCAATCCTGGGATTTCCCGAACTGGACGAGAGAATTCGACCCGGCCTCTTCTTTCGGACTTAACCTGGGACTTGGAGTAAAATACAACCTGCAGAGTCTGGTTGGAAAACCGGTTGAGATTGATCTGCGTTTCACCCAGGGCGTCTTTGTAATGGGCGATGTCAAAGATCAGAACGGCGATCCTTTCTATCCTGATGCTGATTACCAGCATACTGAAAATGGTTTCCTGCTCGGTGTTGCTTACCCGTTCTAAGGTTTTATCGAAAATCAATAGAAATAAAAAGTCCCGATTTTCGGGACTTTTTATTTTTTAAGCCGATTAAAACTTAATCTCAATAGAGCGTTACTATTCTAACTGGATAATTTAAAAACGATAGTATCCAGCACTTCAGGCGTATTGGTAAAACTCAACGGCGCAGTAATCGGATTAGGTTCATTAGGTCCGTAAACTTTTCTTAGTCTACCAAATAATATCCCGAATTGACGGTCATTTTTAAAATATCCAATAGATTTCAGCCGCAGTAATATAGTTTGATAACTGACTCCAAAATAACGTTTGGCTTCCAGAATCCAGCTGCTCAGATTAAGGAGACCTCTGGAATTAGCAATTTTAATAAAACGTTCCAATTCCTCTCGAGGAACTAAAAACGCACCGGCAAAGGCATCAGCGTAAATTTCTCTGGAATCCTTAGACCGCCCTTTACCAGTTTCATTATAATCAATAGAAAAATCATCGCGGTGTGCGATCAGATGAGCTAGCTCATGAAAAATGGAAAATCTCTGGCGCTCGATGGTAATGGCACTATTAGTATTAATAATCATCCCATATTGGTTAGAACCATTCCTCTTACCGGTTAATGCGAAAAGATCATTATCGCCTAAATCAGCGCCCTGGATAAAAATACCAAGGTCACTAATCAGACTAACGGGGTCTTTAATCGGAACGCTTCCCAAATTCCATTCGGCGCGGGTAGCAATTGCATGTTGTTCGCCATTGTATCGGGGATCATGGCTTCCATCATATTTAAGATCAGGTAATTCTCGCATAATGATAGGTTCACTAGTCCGACTTTTTTCGCAAGCCGAATACCAATTGGCAAACTGTTGGGTAATTTGGGAGGTAATATAATGGACATTATGCATACGCAACATAAAGGCAAATTCAGCCGGTTTTTCTGGCTCAAGAGCCTCTAAAATATCTTTCGGATTGATCTGGCAAATGCGTATATATCCCATCAATTGATCGAGATTAATGACCTGTCGTCCGGTCTCGATGCGAGCTATTGTATCCCGGGAACAGTCCATTTGTAGGGCTAAATCATTTTGTGTTAGGTGCGCTTTTTCGCGCCCCTGACGCAGGATGCTAATTAGGCGTTGCATTTTCTTTTACTCCTTTTTCATTGCTGTCACAATTTAAAGCAATACTTTATTGTATGCAAGAATATTGTGCGATAAACACACATATATTTTATTTTTCTTGCAAATAACGAAATAAATAAATATATTAAGTGCCGTCGTTTGATAATTGTTTTTTGACATTATCGAAAAAGTAAAAACAAGCCCGAGGGTAATTTAACCCAAAGTTTCTGGTTTTTCCGGCTGTTTTTAACAGGAACAAATTAGGAAGGAGGTGAAAAACATGGCGAAATTGATACTCCCAAGGCCTGCGCTGCTTATTGCGCAATTGCAGATGATGTCTGCGGCATTAGCGAAATATGCCGAGACTTATGTTCCGGTGAGTCCGTCGAAAGCCGAGCTCGACGCCTGTGTTACGGAACTGACTAATGCATTACAAAATCAGGTACAAGCGGCTGGTATCGCTGAAAAAGCAACCAAGGACTTGTATGCCGTACGAGATCGGTCAGTTGACCTTTTGCGTCGTATGCGGGATGCGCTTTATGCCCATTTCGGTAAATACGACCCACGATTGGTTGAGTTCGGGCTCGATACTATGAAGCAACGCAAGCCGAAAAATGGAAATGGTTCAGATGAAACTGAAAATATTCAGTAACAGCTGAACCATTCCTCGTCGGTGAAACCTCCCGGAGCTCCAGCTCTGGGAGGTTTTGCTTTTTATACTAAATAAGCTAAAATATCAAAAATCAACTTTGCTTTGAATATATTAGTTATTTAATTTTTAGTCAATAGGAGAAAATAATATTATTCTTGGTTCTAAATAAAAAAAGATCGCGACTATAGCAACGCCTAGTTCAGATAAGTATTCTACACTTTACATTATGATAAACAGCCCTGGCATTGTTAATTTTAACCAATTGGCAAAACATTTTACTCACCTATTAATCTTTACAAACCATTTGGCCATTTTGTTTGACCGGTTAAATGTTTGGCCACTTTATTAGCCGGTAAAAATGTTTTACCAAATCGTTTGACAACTTTATTTGACCGTTAAAATGTTTGGCCAAATGACTTAAATGTTTTGTTAATTGGGTTTTAATGAATAAATATTAAGAGGAGAAAGAGAGAATCGAGGGAAGTAATTTTGAATAGTCGGAAAAAAGAAGGGTTTGCGAATTTTACGGGATGGGGATTGCCATTCCTGCCTGTCCTGCGAACGCAGGCAGATTGCTAGTCAAATTTCACAGAGGTAAACCAATGATTAATCTGTCCTTGTGTCTTGGTGTCTTAGAGGTGAATAAACTTTATCTGTTCTTTTTTCTTTGCTGAAAAAAGAACCAAAAAAAGCAACGGCTGAAGAACACCTCACGGGGGTTCGCTCAGTCCCATCGAATGGAATTTAAGGCGCAAAAATTATCGCAATCACATATTGTTAATGACATAGGCAATAGTGATCAATATTATTAAAAATTTTCCGAAAGCGCTGAAAATTCCATTTTTTTCGCTGGGACTTCGCTCCCCAGCCGGAGATGTTCTTAAGGCCGTAATATTTGCTTTGGTCATTGGAACCGCTATCCTTTATGGTCACTACGAGCTCTGTTAGATAGCTCAGCATCTAACAGGACGAGCGGAAATGCAGTCGAAGCATGGTAATCTGTAATGTTACTACGAATAGACTCTGAATGGTCGGTAAAGGAAGGGTCTGGGAATTTTACGGGATGGGGATTGCCACGTCGCTACGTTCCTCGCAATGACATGTATATCTGTCATTACGAGTGGATCTGACAGCCCGCAACTGGCGAGAGCAGGCTGGGACGCAGGCGAAGCGCGGCAATCTGTAAGGGCATTACGAAAAAATCTCTAATGGTCAGTAAAAGGAAAGGTTTGCGAGACCACGGGATAGGGATTGCCACGTCGCTACGCTCCTCGCAATGACATATTACAACAGTGTTTATCATTCATAATCTAAATCATCTGATAAGTCTTTCCATTCCGGATTATTTCTATTTATTAAATCCAACTTCTTCTGTCTGGATCCTGCTTTGATCTGCTTTTCTCTCCTCAATGCATCCCATACATAATCATAAACTTCGGCATATACGAGTTTACTGACATTATATTTCTGGGTAAATCCTTTTACTAATTTATTTTTGTGCTGGTAGGTCCTTACTTTTAAATTGCTCGTAACTCCTGTATATAGTACAGTATCGTTTTCATTAGTCATTATATAAACGTAGTAATGTTTTTGCATTATTGGCTAATAATAAAGACTGGGATTAGAATTGCTTCTCCCGCCAGGCGGGATCGTTCCGGAAGGAAATTCCGCCGGATCAATGACAGGCATGGGCGATGGGAATTACTTCCCGCTATTGTTACTGAGACTGAAGCAACCACCTCCACAGGGGAATGATTCTGACTGTTGCGCCATCAATTACCTCCTCCCCTTTTTCATCTTCAGTTATTAATACAAGATTATCTACACTCAATTCATTTCTGGCTGATAGTAAACTTTCAAGTTCTCGATTACGCGTTCTCTTATCAGTAAGTGAAAAACAAACCTGGATAGCCTCATCTATTTTTAGTCCTCTTTTTATAACAAAGTCAACTTCTCGCCCCCTCTTTGATTTCCAGTAAAAGACCTCTTTATTTCTCCTTTTCAATTCTATAAACACCATATTTTCATAAATATGTCCTATATTTTCAGAAAATTTAAAAGCAAGCGCATTACTCAAGGCTGAATCTACCGAGTAAATTTTCGATGGATTGTAAATTTGCTTTTTAACCGAGTACGAGAATAAATCCACTTTAAAAAATAGAAAGACATTTTCCAGCATTTCTAAATAGTTCTTTATGGTATTGAGACTTTTTACATTTATTACTTCCCTAAGATTATTGTAGCTCTGGATTGTCCCAATATTAGATGCCAAAAATAGAGCAAGCTCTTTTATCTCTTTTATATTCCTGATCGAATATCGCGCAATCACATCCCGATAAATTATATCCTTAAGATACTGTTCTAATAGGGTGTTATCACGGATTTTCAAGATCTCGGGGAAACCACCGAGATTAAAATACTCATCAAATAATTTTTTTATTTCTACGCGCTTTTCTCTTAAATAAAAATCCTTCTCGGCGATAGTATAATTTCTTAAAGTTAAAAATTCATTAAAAGAAAATGGGTAAACAATTAGTTGTCTATTTCTTCCCGTCAATGCCGTGGCTATTTCGGAACTCAATAATGTGGCATTTGAACCCGTGACAAATATTTTTAAATCTTCGAATTCATAAAGCCTATTGACCCATTTTTCCCAGCCTTTGATATTCTGAATTTCATCTAAAAAGAAGTATTTTTTGCCATCAGGATGATATAATTCCAGAAATATTTCATAAACTTGCTCAAAATCATAAATACTAAAATTAGTAAATCTTTCATCCTCGAAATTCAGATAGAGAATATTATCTTGAAGAACATTATATTTTTCGACAAGGTCATCAGCCATTAATCGCATAAGTGAGGACTTGCCGCCTCTCCTTACGCCGGTAATTATGATGATTTCTCTCTGATTTAAAAGCGGAGCAATATCCTTCTGAACTTCTCTTTTAACTAGTTCGGTCTTTTTTAAGAATTTTCCTTTATGTTCAATTATCAGTTCTTTTAGCTTTTCTTTTTCCATATATTACACTGGAAATATAATATATTAGGCAATATATTGCAATAGAATAGCAATGTGTTAATTTAATGAAGATACGAAGCAGGGGAGTAGATGGCAGAGATGGAAAATTTCAGGGGATTAAAAATGAATCGGGATTATTGATCATTGAACCTATCATTTTACCAATTTTACAGAAAATTTAGAACTTGACTTATTTCTTCTTGCTTTGGTCATTGGAACCGATATCCTTTATGGTCACTACGAGCCCTGCTAGATGCTAAGATATCTAACAGGACGAGTGAATATGCAGTCGAAGTGTGGTAATCCCAAATGGCATTAAAGATAGACTATGAAGGGTCAATGAAGGTAAAGGTTTGTGAATTTTACGGGATAGGGATTGCCACGTCGCTACGTTCCTCGCAATGACATGTATATCTGTCATTACGAGTGGATCTGACAGCCCGCAACTGGCGAGAGCAGGCTGGGACGCAGTCGAAGCGCGGCAATCCGTAAGGGCATTACGAAAAAATCTCTAATGGTCACTAAAAGGAAAGGTTTGCGAGACCACGGGATAGGGATTGCCACGTCGCTACGCTCCTCGCAATGACATATTACATCAGTGTTTATCATTCATAATCTAAATCATCTGATAAGTCTTTCCATTCCGGATTATCTCTATTTATTAAATCCAACTTCTTCTGTCTGGATCCTGCTTTGATCTGCTTTTCTCTCCTCAATACATCCCATACATAATCATAAACTTCGGCATATACGAGTTTACTGACATTATATTTCTGGGTAAATCCTTTTACTAATTTATTTTTGTGCTGGTAGGTCCTTACTTTCAAATTGCTCGTAACTCCTGTATATAGTACAGTATCGTTTTCATTAGTCATTATATAAACGTAGTAATGTTTTTGCATTATTGGCTAATAATAAAGACTGGGATTAAAATTGCTTCTCTCGGCGGCGGGATCACTCGTTCCGTAGGAAATTCCGCCGGAGCGGAATCAATGATACTTTCCCTATTTGTCATTGTATCCTTCGGAGCGGTGAATAAAATTTATCTGTTCTTTTTTCTTTGCTGAAAAAAGAACCAAAAAAAGCATCGGCTTAAGAACATCTCACGGGGGTTCACTCAGTCCCAGCGAATGGAATTTAAGGCGCAAAAGTTATCGCAATCACAAATTGTTAATGACATAGACAAAAGTAATCAACATTATTAAAAGCTTTCCAAAAGCGCTGAAAATTCCATTTTTTTCGCTGGGACTTCGCTCCCCAGCCGGAGATGTTCTTAAGGCCGTAATATTTACTTTGATCATTGGAACCGCTATCCTTTATAGTCACTACGAGCCCTGTTAGATGCTAAGCTATCTAACAGGACGAGTGAATATGCAGTCGAAGTGTGGTAATCCCAAATGGCATTAGGGAAATTCTGTAAAGAGTTTTGGCAAAATGAGTGAAACTGGAAATTGAACTATCTTTTTAAATAAAAAAGTGGTCAACTTTTCACGACCACTTTTTATAAAATTTCTCGCGACCCTTGACCATCACACCAATTCACCTATGCTCAATACGCATTCGGTATCCGAAAAGTAAAAATCTGACGATTTTAGTAGGTAGTATAAAGTAAGAAGTAATTAGTAGGTAGTAGTCAATAAGTAGTAAGTAGTAGTTAGATTCAAAATTTATTGGGATTTTTAATCATATACGTTAAAAATGCTGAATTATGAATGGACAATGAGGGGGGAGGTTTGTGAACCGTATGGGATTAGGATTGCTTCGCTCTCCCGCCGTGTCGGAACTTATTCATTCCGGAGGAAATTCCGCCGGAGCGAGATCAATAACAAGAAGGAAGGATAACTGCTATGAGAAGAAAAAAACACAATTACAATTTGATTAAAAACTAAAAATGCTTAAGCCAATCAACAGCTAGATATAAATTTAGATTTAAAAATAAATTATCAGATTTATTACCATTAAAATGGTCCAAATTGTCTATAATTTCATATCCAATAGAGAAATCAGACTGCAAATGAACATTGTATTCATAATGAAAAGAAGTATAAAATCTATTTGTTGTTTCAACAATACCATACGGAATTTTTTCGGTATATCCAGTTTCCATAGTAATATCATCTTCCATCCAGGGTTCGGTAAATTCTCCACGAATAGTCCCTTCACCTTTCCGTATCAAATAATATCCCAATCCAAATTTGAAATGACTATTTAGCCATCTATCGGCTTCACATTGAAGACTCTGGAAATCGGTCTCAAGCGGATGGGCAATAGGCATATTTTTATGCAGAAATTTTTCAAAAGGGCGCTGACCAGGAACATTATAAGTTCTATTTCGTACTTGCGTAAATTCCATCCAACCGTCAAAAGCATTAAAGACATTTACTCCTTCAATACCAACCAGAAATGCCAGCTCATTTGGCTCCAAGTCGCTTTTAACATCACGATCTACTTGAAAATCATCAATTAAGAATTCGCTATAAAATTTGTATTTTTTCCGAAAATACCAGGCGGCGTCAAAATATATCATCCCATTTAACGGCTTTTTATCATTATCCTGAGTGAAAGAATAGAACGCCAACGGATTCGATAAAGTAAAATCAAGCGATTGATGTTCACCGCCATATAAAGCAGATTGACCAACACCTAAATAAATATTTTTAAAAGGATTCAATTCCAAACGAATAGCGGTTAAATAACGTTCCGCATTATACATTTTATCAAGCTGGGAGATCATTGATTGAAAAGAGATATACTTTGATTTTAATTTCAGACTTATCATATCGAAAGGACGGGAATTGTCTGAAATAAATAAACGGCCCCCTTTTCCATAACCCCACTTGACATAATCACGCCCGAACTTAAAATCTACGAAATCAGTGGCGTAGCTAATGTACATCTGCTCTTCATATCCTTGAAATCCTTTCCATTCATAACCAGTGAAATAGGGATCGTCTTTAAATCGCTGATCCAAATATGCCGAATATCTCAATGTAAAATTGTCATAAAAAGATAAAGCACCATTTAAACGAAAGAAACTATAATTTTTTGTGTCCTCTTTATATTTAGTAGTATTACCTAATGTAAAACCAACTTTTATCGAAGATTCTGATGGATTTATATCTCTCTGCTGAAGGTATTGTATTTCAGGAAATAGTTCCTTTTCAATACGATTAATTTCAACTTCTGCAGATTTGCTAACTATCTGATTAGCCTCTAAATCAATTAATAAAACCTTAGCAATTTGAAAACGGGTATATGGTTGACATCCTTGATCCAGTGATCTGAAAAATCCATAGACTTGTAATTTTTCAATAGATTTATAAATCCAGTGCGTTGTTGGTATAGTCTCGTAAGTCTGAGCAAATAGACCTGAGAAGGTAAAAAGAACTATTATTAAAACATTTTTGGATATTCCGTTCATCTTTAACAGGATAATTATAAATTCTGAATGTTTAAGGTTGAATTAAAATTAAATGTATATCTAATAAAAATATCAACTATTCAATATAGAAGAACTTCCTTCGTTTCGATCATTAGAATATCATATATAATTGTTTTTTTGCGAAGACATTAGTCATCGGTTTCGAAAAATTCTTTAATATTATTGCAAATATAAATTTGTTGCTCATTAGTTAATTCAGGATAAATCGGTAAGCTTAAAATTTCATTCTGATATTGATATGTTATCGGAAAATCTTCCGGCTTATGGTTCAAATAACTATAAGCCTGTAAAAAAGGTAAACCTATGGGATAATGAACACCCGTTGAAATTCCCTTATCCTTCAGATAATTCTGCAATTTGTTTCTTTGTTTCGTTCTAATTACATAAAGATGATAGACACATTCAGTTTGTGACAATTCTTTCGGAGTTACTACATTAATATTTTCGAGTAACTTATTATAATTATAAGCAATTTCTCTCCTTTTCTCATTCCATTTATCAATATATTTTAATTTAACTGATAAAATAGCCGCCTGCAATCCATCTAAACGAGAATTATATCCTTCGAATTCATGATTATATTTTTCAATCCTACCATGATTTGCTAACATTCTGCACTTTATTGCTAACTCTTTATTATTTGCCAAAATAGCTCCAGCATCGCCATAAGCGCCGAGATTTTTTCCTGGATAAAAACTAAAGCAAGCAATATCACCAAATATGCCTACTTTTTGATTATGATATTTTGCTCCATGAGCCTGGGCACAATCTTCAATAACATAAAGATTATATCTTTTAGCAATTTCTAATATACGATTCATATCGGCTGGATGACCATATAAATGAACTGGAATAATTGCTTTAGTTTTATCAGTTATTTTCTCTTCGATCTTTTCAACATCTATCGTATAAAAATCACGATGACAATCTACAAAAATAACTTTTGCTCCAGATGCAGTAATTGCTTCTGAAGTAGCAATAAAGGAATTCGCGACAGTGATTACTTCGTCGCCAGAACCAATTCTTAAAGCTTTCAAGGCAATAAATAAAGCATCGGTTCCATTCCCAACGCCAATACAATATTGGGAATTGCAATATTTTGCAAATTCTTCTTCAAATTGTTTTACATATTTTCCACCAATAAAGGCAGTATCATTTACAACTGACTGAATTGCGATATCAATTTCATTTTTAATTGACTCATACTGCGCTCTCAGATTAACAAACGGAACTTTCATTCTAACTCCAAATTAACCACCGATATACACTGACATTTAATATATTAATCTTTTAAATTCCAACTTACTTTTGCTACCAAAATTCAGGAGATAGCCTAACTTCAACTTTGTTGATTTTAGGTAATTGATCAATTGAGCATCATGAATATTTGTCAAGTGCTCACATACTTTAAGTTCTATAATAATTCTGTCTTCAACTAAAATATCAACAAAATATTCCCCAACAACTATCTTATCATAATATACTTTTAACGGAACTTGATTACTACAAGCTATTCCATTTTTCCTTAACTCATACACCATTGCATTTTCATATACTTTCTCAAGAAAACCATTACCGAGTTCATTATATACTTTAAAAGCACAAGCAATGATTTTATCACTTAATTCTTTTTCATAAATCATATAAAATCATTGTTATCGGTGGTTAAATGATATCTCTTATCTTCCTGGCAGGGTTGCCTGCATAGATTCCTGGCTCAAGTATATCTTTTGTAACCACTGAACCAGCACCGATAACAACATTATCAACGATTTTCACCGGCAATATAGTTGAATTTGTCCCTATAGAAACATTATTCCCAATATAAGTCGGTTTCTATAAATTCTTATCACCTCCTGCTGGTCCACCCTTAGAAAAATTATCATTGATAAACATTACGCCATGCGAAACAAAACAATTACTCCCAATATTTACCAATTCACATATAAAAGCATGCGATTGAATTTTGCAATTATTGCCGATAACAACATCTTTCTGTATCTCTACAAATGGACCAATAAAACAGTTGTCCCCAATTGTACATTCATAAAGATTCACGGGTTGGATAACAACAACATCTTTCCCAAATTCAACATCCCGAATTTGGATACTTTTTAAATGTGGATTATTCATTTCAATATTTAGAATATTTATAGCATTACTTCACGGCCTAATTCGGCTGATTTATAGATTGCTTCCAAAATCTTCACAGTCTGCATACCATCTACCCCACCAACAGCAATATCTCCATTATGTAATAATACATTAACTACATTTTCATAAACCTTATGATGATTAGACATACTGCCTTTATAGGTGCCATAATCGTTTGCACCTTTAGATCTTGGCAAATTAGCTACTTTATAATTCTCAATTAATTGATATTCAAGTTTATTAAGGTATTCGCCACCGATTTTTACAGTTCCCTTTTCGCCAAATAAAGTAATTGAGCCTTCCATATTTTTCTCATAAGCACAATTGGTAAAATTAATAGCACCTGTTGCACCGTTTTTAAACTTTAATGCAACAACACCAGTATCTTCTATATCAATTTCAGGATGATTATAATTTTTAACAAAAGCATAAACAGACTCTACATCTCCAACAAACCAGTACATCAAATCAATAAAATGGCTGAATTGGGTAAATAATGCCCCGCCATCCTTTTTCCTATCTCCTTTCCAGGTAGAGCCAGCAAAGTAATTTCTATTTCTATTCCAATAGCAGTTAAGCACAATATAAAACAATTTCCCGAGTTTATTTTCATCTAATAGACTCCGGACTGCCTGAACAGGCGGATTGTATCTATTCTGCTTAACAATAAAAAGCTTTCTATTATTATCTAATGCACAGTTTATCATTTTTTCACAATCTTGGGTTGTAAGTGCCATTGGCTTTTCACATATCACATGTTTTTTAGCATTTAAGGCATCAATTGTCATCTGGGCATGTAAATAATTAGGTGTACAAACAGAGACAACATCAATCTCAGGATCTTTTAACATCTGCTTATAATCGGTATATAATTGAACATTATTATCACTGATCTCACCAAGTCTTTGGTCATCAATATCACAAATTGCTTTTAAATAACAATGTTTATTCCCTTCTATTTTCTGCTTATGTCTTGGCCCGATTTTACCAAAACCAATAATCCCAAAATTAATCAGTTTTCTCATTAAATATCCTCCGATTAAACTTAATCACTTCTTATCCTTCCGGTAGCTATATTATATACAGCTTTAGAAAAATATTTTATATCCGTCCAGATTGGATGTTTTTCTTTTTCATGAAGATAGATAGTTTCGGCTTCAATAAAGCCGTCTTTGCTTTGTTTAAGAAGGGAAACATAGGCAGGAATGCAACCTGGTTTATATTTAGCTCGTAACTTGCGAACATCTTCAGGAAACTCATTCAAAAAAGTCATAGTTATAGGTCGAATACCGACCAGTTTCATTTCACCTTTGAGTACATTCAATAACTGAGGCAGTTCATCAAGCCAGAGACGGCGCATCCATCTACCCCATCGGGTGATTCTAAAATCATTAGCAGGTTTTCCGATATCATTATAGCCGAAATTCTTAACCATATAGTCATGAACATATTCAGAATAAGGATGCATAGTCCTGAACTTATAGACATAAATATATTTTTCATTTTTTCCTATTGCTCTTTTTTTATATAATGGTCCATAAGAGGGATCAGGATTGGTGTCAGGTTCTTTCTTCTTAACTGCGACAAAAAAGAGATGATTATCAATTTCACGAGTTGCAATAATTTCAAAACCGCAATAATAGAGTCTCCCGAGAATTTCACATCTTGAAATAGGTCTATTCTTTCCCTCTGTTATCGAAAAATAGATACCCTTTAATATATCGAGTTTCGGAAAAACGCGATTAAATATAAAATCAAAAAAAAGGATTGGATAAGCTAAAACCTTTATGTATTTCTGTTTAATTTCATTACTTCTTTCCTCAAGTATTTGACCACAACTGACAAAAACTGCTCCATACTTTAAAATTCTATTAACTTCAATAAAATATTCATTTATTCTGCGAAAATCATTTAATTGGTGCAGATTGACTAAAAATTCAAGCGAAATATCATCATATTTTTTAAGATTAAAAATAGTTGCAGTATCTAAAATATCGGAACTGTTTTTGTCGAAGCAATTCAAATCAATTGAGGAATTAATAAAGTCGAATAATGCACTTTCATCAGTTAGATACCTGTCTTTTAGAATATCTTGAAGAGGTTGAAAATCAGCAATATGATCAAATCGAGGGATATATTTTTCCTCATTCTGGAAATGATACTCTGATGCAGTATCAATTTCTCCATTTTCTAGACGCTTCGAATGAGTCATTAATCCTGATGCTGAAAAATCAGGATCTTTAAAAACGTATTTTCTCGAATAGAAATAAGCCCAGGAAAGGAAAATTTCCAGTAATGTCGCAAATAATAGGGTGCCGAGGACAATCAATCTTGAATAATTCATCTGCTTTAGGGCAAACATTAAAATAACAATAATTGCAGTCGAAATAAAGGCCGTGGAAATAATTGATGAAAGTATAGAACTGAATCGTTGCTCTTTAAAAGTGCGGTACTTATTATTGTATAGAGAGACACAAATCCAAATAATTAGAAATCCAGTTACTGGTTTCCAGTAATTAGGAATGTAAACCCGGACAGTAGCAGGCTTGAGCCAGGCGGCAATAAAAAAGGCAACAACAAAAATCCCGATATCAATAAGGCAAAGAATGAACTTGCTTATACGTTTTTTCATTTATGTCTATTACTTATCACTCTTTTGATAATGTTCTTAGTGCCTTGCCAAGCAAATATCTTCAGCCATTCAGCATTATTATTTGCCCAATTATGAGGATGAACATTTAACATAATTTGATATGGCATTTCACTAGACTTTGATTTTTTTATAATATCAATGGTAGAATTAATGTCTATTTTTATGTTTGAATCAACTTTGTCTCGAATTGATACATTCTCATTATTCCAGGCTCGTCCCGCATCGGTAATATAGAAAACTTCATCCCAATCAATATTTAAATAAGGTTCACCAATAATTCCATAATCCCGATAATCATAGACTTTCCACAAATCCCGATTGTCATACTGCGAGAGTGGCGAACCATGCATACAGATAGTATAAACAGGTGATATTTCTCTTAATTTATCAAGATTATTTCTAAAATCCTCAATCGCCATTTCATAATTTCCATTACATCGTGCCATATTCTCATAATGATAGCCAATCTCATGCCCTAGGTCATCAATTTCTTTTATTATCTCGGGTTTAAATGTTTGGGGAATAGTGCGGAAATAAAATGTCGCTTTCAAACCCAATTCATGTTCCAATTTTGCCATTTTCAGAGCATTCTCAGGTGTACGATCTATATCGTGGCGCAGGATGACGAGTGGGCAATCCAGCGAGGAGCAAACAATTAGAGAGAAATATTCTTCCACAGTAAAAAACTTATAATTATTATCTTTGAGAGAATTGATAAGGGACTTATAAGTTGATAAGGTGAAATCCATTTATTTAAATCTATATTGATAACCCGGGTTTTCTTTCATTATTTTTGCACTCTCAGGATAATTCTCTACGAACCAGACCATGAAAGCTGTAACGTCAATTTTTTCGGAAAGCATTTTTTGGCGGCGAAGCTAAAATTGCTG
>Ga0209506_1000540_pt1 | contig 49409 bp, 30 predicted proteins | sample AD_JPNHG2_MetaG_FD_184409 | JGI IMG/M metagenome (GOLD analysis project Ga0209506, IMG submission 184409) | Active sludge microbial communities of municipal wastewater-treating anaerobic digesters from Japan - AD_JPNHG2_MetaG (SPAdes) (version 2) | ecosystem: Engineered > Bioreactor > Anaerobic...
TTCTCCTTCGCGAGGGCGCGATGGCGACCGAGTGCAAAGCGAGCAGTCACGAAGAGCCCGGTGCGGGAATTCCGCACGCCGGGATCTGTGCGGGGGGCACCCGGCAACGGGTGTCCCTACCGCGATAGGCGGATCTGGTCTTTACCCCGCCCGCAGGCAGACGATTCTTTCGTGCCGTTCTTTCGCGCGAAGGCCGCACGACTGGCATCACTCCGCTGCGAGACTGGAACACAGCCGGAACCAATCTGTGGGTCACCTGCACGGTCGACGCGGTCCCGACCAACGGTCTCCATTCTTCGCTGGCCTTCAACGCGGCGGGTGTGCTGGGCATCGCCTACTACGACGACATCGAAAAGGATCTGAAATACGCCTCGTACGACGGCGCGCGGGTGAACGTGGAACGGGTGGACACTGCGGGCGACGTTGGGCAGTATTGCTCGCTGGCCTTCGGCCCGGACGGCTATCCCGCCATCAGCTATTACGATGCCACCGGCGCTGATCTCAAGTTCGCCTTTTGCGACGGGAGCCAGTGGCACATCGAAACCGTCGATACTGACGGCAGTGGCTCCGGATCCGGACGGTATTCGTCCTTGAAATTCACGCCGGATGGCTATCCTGCCATCAGCTATCAGTGTCATGTTGCCTATCAACAAATTTTACTCCGCTATGCGGAGAAAAACGCCGCAGGCTGGACATTGACAACGGTGCAACAGCTAAAATATGTCATCCAAGACCTTTCGCTGGCTTTCGGTGCCAACGGTTATCCCTCCATTGCCTATCAAGATTATGACAAGTATTACGTCTATTATGCGGCGTGGAACGGTTCGGCGTGGTCCACTCAGAACACGTATGGCCGCTATACTGAAAGCCTCTCGCTGGCTATCACGCCGGGCGGACAGCCCGCGATCGCCTATTGGGACTATATCAACAGCAAATTATGGTACATGACGAGAAGTTCGGGGTCGTTTTGGTCCTCCGGACAGACCGTCGATGTGATGCAATCCGTCCACAACGCCCATGTCAGTCTGGCTTTCGCGCCGGACGGACAGCCGGCGGTCGGCTACCACGATGAAAAGAATGGGCATCTGAAATATGCCAAGTACAACGGTTCGCAGTGGGTGATTAGCACGATTGACGCGGACGGGTTCGTGGGTGCCTACTCTTCGCTGGCCTTTTCGCCGGACGGGCGTCCCGCGATCAGCTATTTCGACGCCACCCGCGGCGTGCTCAAGTTGGCCGAGTGGGTCGAAGGCTGTGTGATGCCCTGATCAGGGCAGACCGCCGTTGTCGGGTTGACGAACTTCCGCAAGCTGTCCTGAACGCGTGAAAAGCAGCATGGCGGTGATGTGACCGGGAGACAAGCCGAGCAACTGAGCGGCGGCCAGGGCGTAGTCGCGCATCTGGCTGGCATAGACGCGGACCGCCTCCCGCACCTGCTCGTCCGTGGTGATGCGGTTGCTCTTAAAGTCGGTGATCGTCGCGCGCACGGGACGTCCAGCCGCATCCCGCTCGATCACAAGACGGTCGAATCGTCCGCTCAGGAGCTGCCTAGGCCCGCCAACTTTCACGAGGAGGTTGAACGGCGCCTCGCGCCAGACTTCCGCCGTTCCTTCGGAAGAAGGTTTTGAAAGCGCGCGTTGAACCGCGTCGTTTTTCAGGCACGCTCGGAACTGACGTTCCACGTCGCCCAGCAAGACCGCAGAGTCGCCCGACTCTTGGCGCCACTCGGCGATGAGGCGTTCCAGATCGGTGTCTTCGAACCACTCGATCTTCTGGAAAAGGCGGTGGATCGCCGAACCGAAGGCGCGGACGTCGCCGGCTTCGGCCTTGAACAGCCACTGGGCCGGGAAAGTGAGGTTGTCGGGGCCGTCCTTAGAAGGTTCTCGCGGCGTGATCTCAGCCTCGAAGGCGATGTGGATCGGTGCGGTCGGGGCCTCTTGCGCGTTGGTTGCCGGAGGCTGATGCCGCCGGAACCAGTCGGGATCCCCGTGGGCGTAGAGCGGCGTCAGTCCGGCGAGGCCAGCGTCCGGGACGCTGTCGGAATGCAGGCGCTCGCGCAGCAAATCCGCCTCGCTGACCGTCGTTGGATTTTTCGCCTTCGTTGGAACGAGCATGTACATCGCCCGCTGGGCACGGGTCATGGCCACATACAGCACGCAGAGCTGGGCGAAATTCGCGTCGGCACGCGCCGCGTCGCAGGCCTCCGACAAGGCGCCGTTAGCGGCTTCCAGTACGGGGCGGCACGGGGGATTAAGGATCCAGCCGCTGCCGGCCAGGAGCTGCGGGATCTTCGGGTTCTCAAAGCTGTTTGCACGAGGTGCAAAGGGGATGATGACCACGTCGAAGCCTAACCCTTTGGCCTGGTGGACGGTCATCACGCGCACCGACCCTGCGGCGGCGTCGGAACGGATCTGGTAGGCTTCGATGTGATCTTCAAAGCGGTCAGGATCGCAGATGCCTAACGCATCGAAACTCTCGGCACCCGCCAAGAGTTCGTCAAGGCGTCTCTGGCTGAAGGCGTCTAAACGCCCCAACTTCTCGCCCCACTCGCGCAATGTTGCGGCGAAGCCGCGCGATTGGAATGCGTGCAGCATGTGCGCGGGCAGGATCTCGTATGAGATGGCCGCACAGGCGTCTGCGAGCGGACTCATTTGAAGGTGACGCAAAGCGACGGTGTCGCCGGGATGCGCGGCGTAATGCACCAGCGCCAGAAGCAGAGTCACGGCCGGATTGTCGGTGATGCCGCCCTTCCCTTCGTGTACGCACGGCATGTCCGGCAGCAGGCGTCGGAGCGCATCCACGCACGCGCGTCCGTCCTTGTTGTTCCGCACCAGCACGGCCGCGGTCAAGCCGCGCTGAATGGGGGCGACCTGTTTCAGGATGGCCGCAACAGCCTCAAACTGGGCGGGACACGCGGGGGCCTCATCGTCATTGTCATCGACGTCGTCGGAGGCCTCCGCACTTGCTTTCTTAGGGTCGTATTCGAGCAGGGTTACAAATCCCAGCCCTTCGTCCTTCCGTGCACTTTCGTGGCGTGTCCAGGCGCGTGAAAAGGCTTCGATCGCCTCCGGACGCAGTCCAGCCTGCCTGCCCAAAGAGGGCGTCCAGTCCGCAAGCTGGTCGAAGGTCCGGTTGACGGCATCGATAATGGCCGGCAGTGAACGGTGGCACGTCTGAATCGACTCGCTGGCAATGGCGCGCGGGCCACAGCTCTGATACTTTTTCTGGATCTCGTTGAAAAGGCGGTAATTGCCGCCGCGCCATCCGTAGATCGACTGCTTGATGTCGCCCACAAAGAAGAACGAGCGCGCGTCGTCTTGGATGATTTCGTCCACGAGGTTGGCCAGCGTGTCCCACTGCGTGTCGCTCGTGTCCTGGAACTCATCCATCAGCCAGTGATCCAGCTTGCCGTCCAGACGGTAGTCGATGTAGAGCCGGTTCTCGGCGTTGGGCACGCGACTGGGCGAGGGGCCGCCAGACCCGAGAAGACGCGAGAGATCTTCAAAGGTGAAATGGCCGTCGTGCATCTGTGCCGCGGCATAGCTCTCATCGTAACGGCTGAGCACGGTGCGCAGTCCTTGCGTTTGTGTCAGTGAACGTCCGATTTCCACATGGATCGCATGGCGTAACGCCGTACGTATGCCGTCCCACAAGGGTTGCGGGAGCACATACTCCTGCCTGTAGTAACTGAGCGTGGGCGGCTGGAGGTTTCTAGCATTCTCAAGGAGCGACCGCGAGGCTTTGTCGGTGCGTTGCGGCCATGGTTTATCGCTTGAATGGGATAGGAACGCAGCCGTGAAATCTGCAAGGCTCTGGCCGAGCTGGCCCGGGCGTCCCGACTCGCCGAACAGGGTGCGCAGGCTCTCGACCAAGGTGTCGGGCGGCTGCGGATCGCCGGGGGCGGGTTCCCACCAACGCTCTTTCCGCGGCCAGATGCTGTCTGGATCGCCCCAGCGCCACGGCGCACCGCCGTGCGTCCGGTAAAAGACGTGGTAGTCCTTGACCAGTTGATCCAGCACGGACAGCAGCTTTTTGCTCGCACGCCCGTGCTGCGACAGGCGGAAGTCGCTCAGGAACGCCGCCTGCCCACTCTCCCCGTGCGCGGATCGCGGATCGAGGAGTCGGGTCAGGATGGCCCGGCGCGCGGCCACGGCTTCGCCGCCGTCACTGTCCATGGGCTGCGTCTCGGGCGGCACCCCCAGCTCCAGCGGGAAGGCGCGCACGACGCCGAGGATGAAGCTGTCGAGCGTGCCGATCCGCAGACGGTGTCCGTTATCGAGCAGGGTTCGCAGCAGACGCAGATAGTCATCCGCACGGGACGGCGCGGCTAGTCCCTCTCTGGCAATTGTGTTCGCAGTCTGGATCCGCTTGCCGTCATCTGTCACAGCCGCGCACAGGTGCTCGACGATCTTGTCAAAAATCTCGCCTGCCGCTTTACGGGAGAAGGTGAGGGCGCAGATACGGTCGGGGGCGACACCCGCCGCCATGAGGCCGATGTAACGGTGGGCGAGCCGGAAGGTTTTGCCGGTGCCGGCCGAAGCGGAGATGGAGCGGTTTTGTACGGGGTTCATGAATCGGCGCTCCAAGGAGGGGGAGGTGGCTCGATCGTTTTCGCGGCGTCACCAAGCAGCAGGCCGCCAAAGTCACCCTCAAACCGTGGGCGTCCTGCCTGTTGGAACTTGCCCGCCTTAATGTTTTCGACAACGGCTTGGGCGCAGGCCATGGCGGAAGCATGCAGCGCGTCGGTGTAGGTGTCCCAAAGGTTGAAGGCGATGTCACCCAACGCACTCGGCAGGTTGACGTACCCGAGCCGGATCTCGCCCTCACACTGCGTTTTCACGAATTCGCGGTAGAGCGGCAACTGCAGGTCGGCCCAGCGCTTGTCGGTCTTGCTGTTCGGCATCAGCGCTTTGGGAATCTGCGCCGCCTTCAAAAACTCGCTGTCGCCGAAAGGCGGCCCCACATGCGCCTGCACCGGCATTTTAGCCTTGTCCGCGGTTTTGTAGTCGAGTATGCAGAAGACCGCTTTCCCGTTTTCCATTCTTCTGTCGATGCGGTCGATCCGTCCGCGGACGGTCACCCCGTCGACCATGATACGCTTGCCCTGCGTGTCCTCATGCTCGACGATCTCCCAGCCTTGACGATGCCATTCGACCTGTTTCTGTGCGAACGTTCTGAGACGCCGCACGGCGCTGTCCACGGCCAGTTCGACGCCCAGCCACGGACGTGACCCGTAACGGGCATGCGCCAAGGCCCGCATCCTGTTTTCCATCCAATGTCCCAGCTTGCCCGCATCGCCGCACGCCCACAGGCCGCGGTCCGCCGCCATTTCGTCGAGCACGGCGTGAACCAGCGTGCCGAAGGCCAAGGCGTCCGGCTCGCGCTCGCGGTCGCTGAGCGCCTCCATGTCGAGCACGTGTTTCAAGTAAAACTGAAGCGGACTTTCCAGATAGTCACGGAAAAGCGTCGGACTCAAGACCTGCCGCCGTTTTGGGTTGATGCTGTCGGAGGGGACACGCCGTGGATCGAGTTTGAATCCAATCGTAAACGCCGATGCGGTGCCCGGCGGGGGTGTCTCGCGGAACAGTTTTTTCGCACGCGTCACCAGTTCGGCGTCGGGACAGCGGAAGAGCAGGCGCGAGGGACGCAGCGGGTCGCCGGCGGTGGAGGTCTTGCCGACGACGAGGATGGGCCGTCCTCCGCTACGGCGTTGTGCAATCAGGGCTTCCAGCACGTACGCGTCACGCGCCACGCGTAAGCGGTCATCGCGCAGGCCGAGTCGGGTCCGCAACGCATCCGGCAAGAAAAGATCGCCCACATGTCCGTCGGGCACAAAACCTTCGTTCATGCCGGCCACAAAAAGGAGAGGCGCCGGGTTCCAGGCTAACTCCAGCCAGCCTTCGAGGTCGAGCGGTTCGCCTTGACGTTCGGGCTTCACACTGCTTTCGCGCAACCGGGCGAGCAGAATGTCGGCGTCATCCCTACCGGCTTGTCCATCTGGATTGGCGGTCTCCAATTCCCGCAGACAGTCGTCGAAGACGGTGACGGCCTGCTGAAAGATCGCGTCGTCGGGGTTGTCAGATTTGAGTTGGCGTTTTTTGAAAATGTGTTGCAAGACCTCGCGTAATCCTGTGGCAAGATCACCTTGCTGCAAACGCGCGCGCCAGGCCCGCACCTGTGCGACGGCAGCCGGCAATGCCGTGATCTGCGCGTTGTGGCCTGTGTCTGCTGGGCCATGATCACACAGGTCGTTCAGCGTGACCGGCAGATATTCCGACTGGAACGCATCCAGTTCACGCAAGACATCGGCCCCGCACTCGAGCGCGTGCAAAACGTCCGGGTGACGCAAGAGGGCGGCCACCTCGTCGTAGCCGTCAGAATCGCGCAGGGCAAGCAGGGCGTGAACGAGCCGGGCGAGCGGGGTCTGCGAGAAAGGCCGGTTTTGCGGATCAAAGGCGGGCAGCCCGAGATCTGCCAGTGCGCGCTGCAGCGGCGCGACGGTTTCACGGTCGGGGACGCCGATGGCAAGCTGCGGACGAGTCCCGGTCGGGCGGGGCTGTGTTTTCAGAGACGTTGCGACCGACTTGGCGATGCGCGCGGCCTGGTCAGCAGGCGTGGCTTCCAGCCAAAGGTCTTCATCGTTCAGCGCGATGTGCCGTTTGGCCCAGACGTCCGGGGCCGGGCGGCCCCAGTCATCGAACGCATGGGTCTCGTTGTCGGGAGCGGCGACGAGGATGTCGACTGTCACCCCGGCCTCGCCCCAACGCGCCAACAGCTTTTCGAGCAGTCGGGGAGGATCGGGCACGGCGGCCACGACGACACGTGCGATCTCGGCGGGCGGTACGCCAGCGCGGACATGGGCGAGTTTCGCGGCGGTCGCATCCTGGAGCCCCTGCGCCGCCAACCGCTCCAAGTAACGGCCCTCGAGCGCCTTCATGTCCGCCCAGCACTCGGCCTCTTCCAGCGCGTCTCCCCGATCCGCGACGTCTGCCAGCGTGAGGTCGCCGTCCGCCAGTTCCTGCCGCAGGCGCTGAAGCTGGCGGGCGATCTGCAGCGCCCACGCGGTCGTGGACGGACGCTTGTCGCCAGCACCTAGAAAGGCGCGGAACTCATCCGCGCCGATTGTTTTGAGGGTGTCCGTCCAGGTGCGCAGGCTTTGAAAGCCGGACGCCACGCCTGCCTGTTGCGGCGGCGCCAGCAAGACCGGCGGCGTGACGATCTCGGGGCCGATGCAGGCGACGCCCCGCGCGTCCGCGGCCAGCGGTAACGCGGCGCGCAACCGCCAGCTCGACTGGCGGGTGGGCACGATCACGGTGGTATGCCGCAGATCCAGCAGGCCGCCGCTTGATGGCGCTAACAGAAAGGCGGACACGGTCTCGCAAAGCGGTCGCTCCCAGCCGATGAATGTGCGTGTTACAGGCATGATGAACAGGAAACCCCTTGTGCGCGATAAGGCCAGAAACAATCGTGGCGCTTATTTGATCCGCTCGACCGACACCGAATACCGGAAACGCAGGGTCTCCCCGGCGGCGAGTTTCAGCGGCTCGTGAAAAATCATCGCGGGGCCGATGAGGTAGTAGCCGCGCCCCTTGTGCGCGTTGAGGTCGTAACGCACGAACCATGGGGTCGGATGGCGCGGGTTGCCCTCCAGGTCACGAAACACGATCTTCGCCTTCGCGCCGGTGGCCTTCGAGACCGCGACCGCCTCCACGAACGCGCTCGGCTCGCCGCACGCTTTGACATTTTCTTTGCCTTCAGCGTTCCTGACTGAATAAGAGAAATACGGCGTGTCCGGGAAACGCCACATCAGTCCCGCGTAGCCGCCGGACGCCCAATCGCCGTTCTTGTTCTTGCCGGCCTTCGTACAGTCGAACGCCGCATCGCCGCCGACCGCCGTGAACGCGCTCTCCCACTCGATCGTGTAGTCGCCGTTCTCTGCTGTCGCGACACGCACTTGGCGCGCCTCTCGCACGATTTCCGTTCCCTTGCCGAGATAGGATAGTACAACGTCGGATGACATCACGTTGCCCTCTGTCTTCACGGTCTGCGACACGATCTTCGTGACCGCGTTGGAGGTCGGTTCCCAGAAGTTACAGCCGTTGATATACTTCCATGAGAACCAGAGACCCAGATGCCAGGCGTGGTCTGGCGGCCGGAACGCGGTCAACGGTTCGCCAGTGCCCGGGACACACAGCGGATGAAAGTACGGCTTGCCTTCTTGGCTCTGCGGCACATATGTCCAGAGGTTTGTGCCGTTCACCCGCATCGTCACCGCGCCGGTTTCCGCGTCCGTCGCAAAACAACGGGTGTCCTCCGCGCGCACCTGCGCCACGCAGACCGCGACACACCAGACAAGGCGATTGATTTTCTTTAACATGGTTACTCCTTCATGGGTTGACGGTGTGGATGATACCACCTTCCCGGCACTGCGGCACACCGTTACCTATTTTCCCGCCTCCTCCAGAAACGCCCGCAGGTTCGCCGTTGAGACGCCCGGCGGCAGACCGCCACCACAGGAGAAGATCACGCGCGTGAAGTCACCGTCCAGCGTCTGCTTCTGCTCTGCCACGCACCTCCGCACCTGCTCCGGTGTCCCCGCCGCCAGCACGTCGCGCGGCGGGATGTTGCCCAGTAGCCCTACCTCGGGCCCGACCAGCTTGCGCATCTCGTCGATGGGATGCTCGAAGCTGAAGTTAAAAAGATTCACTCCCACGTCTGCCAATTGCTCCGCACAACTCAGGCCATTCGCGTCATTGTGCAGGAAGCGGATATCTGCGTCGATGGCGCCGAACACGCGCTTAAGCGACGGCATGGCGTAGGTCGCGACGTCTTCCGGTCCAATGAAACCGATGATGTCGTCCAGCAAAAGAACGCCCCTGATGGAAGGGATCGTTGCCGCCTGCAGTTTGATCCACTCCGCCAGAAACGCCGTGATGACCTCCAGCATCTCTTGCGTGCCGTCGGGATCGAGCTGCATGGCTATCAATAATTCCGTCGTCCCCATCAGGAACGAGGCGATGTTGAGCGGTCCGCGCGCCACGGCAAAGCGGATCGTATGGCCTTCCGCCTCAATAGCAGGCCGCGCCCGGACCAACCGCTGCAACGTAAAGGGGAGTAATCCCGCCGACGTCACGTCGGGTTTCGACAGCTTCAGCGCGCGCTCGCCCGTCCCCGCGCCGGAGAGGGCCGCCGCGAACGGCAATTCATTCTCGTGCCAGATCAATTGCGCACCGAATGCGGACGGCTCGGTACACATGCCGTACTCCGACCAGAACCCCGGCAGGAACACCGCCTCCGGGAACGTCCTGACGGCGGCGAGATTGGTTTCCAGCCAGACCTGCTCGGAAGCGAAGTAATCCAGAATGCTGGCCTTGCCGCTCCACCCCGGCAGCCACGGGCTATCCGCGATGAAACCGCAGAACGGCTTGTCCAGACGCTCGCCGCGCACCACCACGGCGAGCAGCTTTTCCCATTGTTCGTTTGTCATTTTTTGATTTTCGCGGGTGTCAAGGCGCACGGCCCCGACAACCGCGTTAACCTCGCCTATTTGGCATACACCTCATACAGTTCATTGAGCTTCGCGCTCTCCGCGTCACCCGCGAACACCACCGTGCGGTAGCGCAACGCGAGCTTCTCCCCCTGTTTCAATTTCGTGGACTTACCGTCCTGCGGCCAGAACATCGGCGTGGGCGAAAGGAAGCCGTAATCCCGCGTGAACCAGGGGGCGGGATACCACGGGTTGGACGGATGCTGGAAAAGCGCGATGCCCTCCTCGACGCCTGTCCCGTGCTTGCCGAAGAACGCCATCCATGGCGAGCCCTTGCCGAATGTCTCCTTCTCGCCCTTGATCCCTTCGGCGTTGACCATCGTGCCGCCGAGGGCGACGGCGAAGGCCGGATCGGCGCGCAGGCTGAAAAACGAGTGGTTGGTCTTCTCGATCTCCACGTCGATCAGCGCTTCCAGCGTGATGGTGGCGTCGATCACGCGAAGTTCGGTCGATGGCGCGGTGATGACATAGCGGCGGGTGTCGCGGAAGGGTTCCGGAGTGCCCGGACGCCGCCAGATGCAGGTCTGGCTGATCATCACCTCTTGGCCGGACATAGTGGGCAGATCGGCGCTGGTGCCGCGTGTGGCCCCTTGGAGCACGAGGCTCTCGGTGAGGATGCGCCCGTGTTCCATTTTGTCCTGCCAATAGTTGCCGCCGTTCACCCGGTCGCAGCCAAACCACAGCGAGGCGTGATGTGGATACTGTGGATTGCGCACCGACGTGACCGAGATGCCAGAGGGACCGTTGACCGGAAAGAAGTACGGCAGTTTCTCGCCAGTGTTGTAACGGTAACTGGTGAAAAACTGGTCTCCGATCCAAATATCGACAGTGCTATCGGATAGAAACGCGCGCAGCGTCTCGACCGCAGAGACGACGGACACGCAGAGCGCCGCCGACAGAAAAATAAGGTTTCTCATTTTCCTTATCGTCTCATGTGGAACCGGACACTTTACGTCTCGATTCTGTTCGATTCACTCGCTTCATTCGATACACCACGGTTACGACCGTTTGCCGGACATGCGTTCGTATGCGCGGCGCGTGCCGTACGGCGCGCGTTCCTCACGGCGCAACATCGCGTTGGCCTCGTCGTCGTTGACGAAGCGTTCCTTCACCGGATCCCACTCCAGTCGGCGTTTGAGCTTCATGCCGATGTGCGCCAGCAGGCAGGCCGAGCATGAGCGGTGCGCGGTCTCCACCGGCACAAGCGTGTCCTCGTCACCTTTCAGGATGTGGTCGATCCAGTTCTGGTGGTGATTGCCGCGATGCTTGTAGAGTTTGATCGGGCCGGCGTCGCCTTCCAGCAGAGCGGGATCGCTGGCGTCGAGAGCCTTGAGCGGCTTGCCGGGTGCGACGGGATCGGAAGCGGTTGTCTTGGTCGCTCCGCGACTGACGAAGATCCATCCCTTCTCTCCGATGAAACGGATACCGTTGGGGAACTTGTCCCAGACACGCATGAGTGTCCCATCCGCGTAGGTCATTTCCACGTCGTACTCTCCGTGGACATCCCAGAGGCCGAGCACGTCCTTGCCGTCCTTGTCCTTGTAGAACTTGTTGAAATGCGTTCCTTTGTCCTGAATGAACTTCGGCCCGGAGGTTTCCCAACCCATGCCCCAGTGGGCAATGTCGAGGTGGTGCGCGCCCCAGCCTGTGATCATCCCCGCGCCGAACTGCTCGCAGCGCAGCCAGCCGGGACGTGATGTCAGCTTCCGGTCGTGGTTCTTATGGACGCGATCCTCGGTGTAGTAAACTTCCGGCGTAGAGCCCAGCCACGCCTCGTAATTGAACTGCTCGGGCACGGGCATCTTTTCCGTCCGTCCGCCCGCCGGATCGCCGGGAAGTCCGATCTCGATGCGCGTGACCTTGCCGAGCCGCCCGTTGCGCACCAGCTCGCAGGCGCGGTGGAATTGCTCGCTTGAGCGTTGTTGCGAACCGAGCAGGAACGTGCGTTTGTTCGCGCGCACGGCATCACTGAGCAGACGTCCCTCGTCGATGGTCAGCGACGTCGGCTTCTGCAGGTAGACGTGCTTGCCGGCGAACGCCGCCTCGACGCCGGGCTGGCTGTGCCAGTGGTCGGGCGTGGAGATGGCCACCGCGTCGATGTCCTTACGGGCGATCAGTTCGCGGTAGTCATGAACCGCCGTGATTTCGCCCGGCACCCCTTGTTTCGCATAGTGCGCCTCGATGCGTTCCTTACCCCACTGCGCGCGCTCTTTGTCGAAGTCCGCGACCGCCACGTACCGTGCTCCCTTGCAAGCCAGTATTGCAGGAACGTCCATGTACGACGCGATGCGTCCATAGCCGATCTGTCCGATCTGCACCGTCTTGCTCGGCGCCTCCTGCCCCAGCACGCGTGCCGGAATGATCGTCGGGAAACCCGCGACCGCTGTTGCGCCTCCCAGTCCCTTCAGCATATCTCTGCGTGTCATTGTCCTCTCCTCGTTGTTGAGCATCAATCGTTAACCGTCGAGCATGGAACGCGCTTCGCGTCATTGAATCAACATCATTGTTCCTTTTGCCGTGATCGTCAAGATCACGGTTTCATCCGTCTGCTTCACATCAAATGAGAAGCCTACGGTGTTCGCTGTTGCGGAGATGTCGATCAGCCATTCCGGCGAACCATGCAGCGCGGTGGCGGTGAGCACCGTGAACGTCCCCGCGCGTATCTCCCCTAGCACGACCGTCACGCGGGCCGGTAAATAAGCGTCCCCGTCCACGCTGATCGCCGCGACGCCCGGTGCGGGCAGTGCGTCCAGTCGGATCGCCGCGCCGATCTCTGTCGCCGCCGGATAGAAGTCAAGATGCAGATTTCCGTCCACGGCGAGTCCCGCAGCCGCGGGCGCAACCTCGCGTGCCAGGACCGCCGTGCCCGACACCGTGCCGGAACCGCGGAGGGCGATCAAATCCTCGTCCACGGTACGGTAACCGTCCAGCCGCCGTGCGAACCATTTCCACGACAGGTAGGCATCGTTCGCGCGGTTTTGCTCCGCCGTCAGCGGGACGCCGTAGACTAACACCTCGCCCAACCGCTGAGCACCGGAACGCTGGGCAAACGTGTTGCCCACCCGCTCGCTGGCGAACGCGGCGGCATACGTTGGCCCGGTCGTGCGTACGGAGACCAAATGATAGTCGGCTGACGGAAATCCATTTGAGATGCCCAATCCGTCGTTCTGCACGCCGTTGAGATACGCGGTTCCGTTGTGGATGTAGTCCATCCGTCCGGCACGGTTGCCCCATCTTCCCTGACTGGGTAAGAGCGGCGTTCGGTAGTCATCCCCGCCGTTTCCGTAGCGGTAGTTCGGCATCGGTTGCGTGTTGTTATCACTGTATCTAAACCAGTCGATCCCACCGCCGCTGTTCATGTCGCCGAGTAACTGTCCGCCGCCGTTCTGTGCCCCGATCACCCAGTGGACCGCCTGGACGGTCGTGATGCGCTGGTTCCATATCATTCCGCGTTCGTCCTTGCTATCGGCTCCCAACGGCCCGAAGTCTACGACCGGCAGACCGTTGAGTTGGTTCTGCAGGATCGGCGGCGTACTATTGCTGAGCGCGGTGGCGAACATCAGGCCCGGTGTCCCGTCGCGTGCCGTGCGCTTGTCGAGCCAGACAAGCTTGCCCGACGAATTCGTCTGGAACGAACCGCTCTGGCTGGCGTCTACCCAGAAAGTGGGTTCGACAACCGGTTCAGCCGGGATCGTGTTGGTGCGGGTGTTGTCGACATGGAACGTGCCGCCGTTGTTGACGATCACGCCGTCAAAACCGTGCAGGTTGGAAACGTTTAGCACTGCCCCCGTCTCCAGCGTCACCGTATCGTGTCCCGAGAGCGACGCGGCGGACAGCGTCTGCCCGGCGGCGACGTTGAGCGCGGTGCCGTCGAGGATCAGGCCGCCCGTGAAGGTCGCGTTCGAGGCGATGTTGAGCGTCCCGCCCGCGAAGGTCATCGGGTAGACGTTGGTGTAGTCCGGCAGGGCGAGGGTGAGCACCGAGCCCGCGCCCAGCCCGAAGCGCGCCGCCGAGCGCACGTCCCAGCCCGACGGCGTGAGGACGGTGCCGTCCGGGAAGATGATGCCCTCGTCGACGGTGAAGTTGCGGCAGTTGCCGATGGAGTCGGTCACGCGCAGCGTCCCGCCCATGACGTTGACGTGCCCGCCCGCCTGGTCGATGGAGAGCGTCTTCGCGGTGGTGACAAGCCCCGTCGGGAAGTAGATGGCGCGGTCGTTCCACATCGCGAGGTTGACGATGTTCAGCGTCCCGCTGTTGACGAGCTTGAGGTCGTCGCTGTAGGTCGTCCGGTGCTGGAGGTTGGTGACGGTCATGGCCACGCCGGGCGCGAGCGTGAACGTCCGCGTCCGCCTTTGGCCGTTGACATTGTTCTCGACGATGAACAGGTTCACGGTCAGCTCGCCGCTGCCGGTGAATCTGAGATCGGCCGAGTTGAATCCGATCCGCATGTCGGCGATGTACGGCGTGAAGGCCTCGGCGGGCAGAACCGGGGCGTTGCCATCCCCGGCGCGGAGGGCCTGCACGGTGATCTTGTCCGGCCCGTTCCAAACCAGCGTGGCGCGCTCGTGGAATTCCTTGACCCGCAGGGGATAGCCGCCAGTGTCAAGCGTCAGCGTCTGGCTGGTGCCGTAGAGGTAGAGGAGGTCGATGTACGGATCGACGTTGCCCGACAGCGCCCACGACCCCGTGGCGCGGATGATCGCGAAGTCCAGCGGCGTGGCCGTGCCGCCCGTGACGGCGAGGCTGGCGCTGCCGGAAATGTCCGCGAATGAAATGTCCACATCGGACGAGCCCGCGATCTCGAGACTGCCCTGCCCAAGCCAGCTCCGCACCGTGACGGGGACGGGCGCGGCGAACGCGAGCGTGAGGCTTTCGCCGGGCTGCGAGGTCGCGTTGCCGATGTCGGCGGAGGTCACGGCGGGCAGCGCGATTGTACCGTCGCCCTCGACGCCCGCGAGCCAGACGCCGTCATACGACGGCGCGTCAACCGTGACCGTCGCGCCGTCCTCGACGCGCACGGTCTGCGCGTCGAGCGGCAGGGACCGGCTCGCCGCGTCGTAGGCCAGCGTCAAGTCGTGCGGCACGACCAGCCGCTCCACGCGCGCCACGCCGGAGACGGGAACAGTCGGTTGCATCCCCGCGACATCCACGCGCAGTTCGTCGAGCAGCACATTGCCGCCGACCGTCGTGAAGCGTGCGCCCGCGCTCCCGATGCGCACCGAACGCGCCCGGATGCCCGCGCCGAACCACTTGTTCTGGAGATACGCCTCGGTGGCGGCGATCTCTTCGTCCGTCAGCGGCACGGTGAAGACAATACACTCGGCCAGACGCTGACAGCCCGAGCGGGCGGAGTGCTGGTTGGCGCGCTCGGTGGCGAACGCGGCGGCGCACACGTCGTTCGTCGTCCGGATGGCGATGACGTGGTAGCCCGGGTTCGGGTAGCCGGTCAGGTCGGGACGGACGGAGGTGCCGTCGATGCGCGTCAGGCCGTCGCGGACGCAGGGCAGGTGGTCACGGTTGGCGTCCGCGTAAAGCTGGCTGATGAGCGGCGCATAGTGGATGCCCGGGGGCCAGTCGAGCTGGCTGCCCGCGCCGGGGTGCCGGGGCGGGTATTCGCCGCGCAGGAAGTCGATGTGGTTTTCGGAATCGCCGAGCAGTTGCCCGCCGCCCTCCTGCGCGCCGATGACCCAGAAGACCGTGCGGATGTTGGTCAGCCGCTCGCTCCAGTTCATGCCCTTGTACTGCCCATAATTGTGCGGCGAGGCGAACTTGACCGCGTTCAGTCCGCCGAGGGTGGGTTCGGTCACGATGGATGGGACGACGTTCGTGGACACGGCCTTCATCGCGAACGCGCCGCCGCGGCGGTCGCTCCATTCGAGTCTGCCGCCGACCGTGGCGAGCGAGGCCGCCTGCGAGGCGTCCACCCAGAACGCGGGTTCGCCCGCCGTCCACGCGGGGGCGGAAACGGGAGACGGCACGGGCGCGGCCCGCACCTCGCCGCCGGCGATGTCGAAGCCCGGCCCGGATTGCAGCGCGGCGATTTCGGCGACGCCGCCCTCCAGCCGCAGCGTGCCGGTGCCTTGGACAGAGCCGAAGGAAACCGTGCCGGCGGTCTGCGCCGTCAGCACCGCGCCCGGCGCGAGCGTCAGCGACGCGATGTTGGTGATCGCGCCCGCGCCCTCCGCCGCCACGGTGGCGGCGCCTTCCGCAATCAGGTTCTGGATGACGATCTCGCCGCCGCCAGCCGCCGCGAGCGCCCCGCCCGCGAGTGTCAGCGTGCCGATGGTGAGCGTCTGCCCGAAGGTTTCGACTGTCGCGTCGCTCAGCACCGTCATGGTTTCGATGAAGGTCACGCCCGTGTTCAGGACCGAGCCGTCCGGCGCGGCCTGCGCCGTGCCGGTGAACGTGGCGTCGTCGGTGACATCGAACGTCCCGCCGCCGGAGACCGTGAGGTCGCCGCCGCCCGTGAGCGACAGGATGCTGACATGTCCGGCGTATGCGAACTCCGCCGTCACGCCGTCCGGAACATGCAGGTGCGTCACCGTGACCGGCGCGTCGCCCGCGAACGTACACACGCCGCCGTCGGCCAGCGCGAGCGTTCCCAGCGAAAGCCCGGAAGCGTCCAGCGTCACCGCCGCCGCGCCGGAGACTTCCAGCGACGCCAAGACGCTGTGCCCCGTCAGGTCGAGCGCCGTCCCGCCGGCCAGCGCGATGCCGAACGCCGCGTGCAGCGGGCCGCCGCCGACAACCAGCCCGCCCTGCGCGACCGCCACGCCTCCTGAGAAGCCTGAGAGGTCGCCCGCCAGCGTCAGCGTCCCCGCGCCCGCCTTCGTCAGCCAGCCCGCGCCCGCGACCGGCGCGGGGCAGGTCACGTCGATGCCGCCGATGTCCAGTTCGGAACCATCCGCCTCCACCGCGACAGACACGTTCTGCCCCGTGAACACCGCGTTCGACACGCCGTTGAGCAGGACGCGCCCGCCCGCGAAGGCGACATCGAGCCGTCCCGTGGAATCCGCGAGCACCGTGTCGCACCGCAACGTCCCGCCCGTCTCCACGCGCACCGTGCTGAACGGTCTGGAGTAGCACTGCCTGACGATGCCGTCCGCATTGACCGTGCCGTTCGTGGCGACGACCAGCAGGTTGGTCGTGTAGCGGGACTGGGCGTCATTGCCCCACTTCCAGCCGAGACAGACATTCACCACGTTCAACGAGGCGGGGATGTCCGAGCCGCCGACAATGAGCGTGCCGTGGTGGCGCGGACCGACCCATGCGTTGGCGTCAGACACCGCCCCCGTGGCGTTGAACGCGCCGCCGAGAATCTCGACGGCCGCCTGTCCGTAAAGCGCGACGTCCCTGTAGCCGACCAGCAGCACCGCGTCGCCCGAACCGCCCGCGTTGACCGTGCCGGAAGTCATGCGGAACAGCGCGTTCGTCGGGATGGTTTGATCCCCGATACGGAGAATCTTGGTGTTGAGGGTGCCGCCTTCGTTGAGGAGCGTCCCCGTGCCCTCGACGCGGACATCGACGCCTGAATATTGGGAGAGCGTCCGCCCCGGCATGAGGCGCACCGTGCCGGAGTACACGTCGAGCGGGGAAAAGAGCCGGTCCGCGTCGAGGCGGAACTCGCCTTCGCCCCGGAACGTGACGATTCCCGTGGTGACGACGCCGGTCGCCGCGAGGGTGGTCACGCCGTCGAGCGTCGTGACCACGTTCTGCGCGAGCGTGAGGGCGGAATCCGGAGGCGTGCCGGGGGCGATCAGCCAGTCGCCGCCGCCGAAGGTCATGCCGCCCGTCTGCGCGCGGTGGCCGTCGAGCGTCACCGTCGCCGTCCCTTCATGGTCGTTGGTGAACGCCACCGGCGACGTCCCGCCGGGAACCGCGCCGCCCGACCAGTTCTCCGCCTCGCCCCAGCTCCCGCCGGCGGGGTTCAGCCAGTTCTGGGCGAGGACGCCCGCCGCCGTCATACACACGACCACTCCGACCGCTGTCATACGCATGGTGGATCTCCTTGAGTTTTTGGCGAACTGAAATTCAGTTATAATAAGTATAGAGGCCTGCAAAACCGATTCCTATTGCATTTTTGCATCAGATTAGTGCAAAGTTTTGTCATGACGCGCACCCGGAAGAGTTTGCGGCAACGGAACATCCTGATCCTGATGGAGTGGTACGACCACCGCATCCGGCAGGGAATCGGCCAGTACGCGCGGACGCACAACTGGCACCTGACCGTCAACGAACGGGCGCTGATCCCGTCCGGCTGGGAGGGCGACGGCATCCTGACCGTCTTCCACCGCCGGCGCGACTTCGTGCGCTACCTCAGGGGCGTGAAAGTCCCCATCGTGGACATGGGGCTCTACCGCCCCGACATCCCCCTGCCGCGTGTGGTCGGCGACCACCGCCGTATCGGTGCGCTGGCCGCCGAGCATTTTGCCGAACGCGGCTTCAAGCACACCGCATGGTTCTCTGCGGAACGCTCTCCGATCCAAGCTCTCCGGTTGGAGGGGTTTGCCAGCGGCTGTTCCACCCAGGGATTGGCGGCGCCGTACCGATGGCTCTGGGAAGAGGTCGCGGACGGGTCGCCAGACGACTGGCAGCTCGTGAGGCGTTGGCTCGGTCGGCTCCTGCGCCGCGCCCCCAAACCTCTTGCCGTTTTCGCCTACAACGATTACGATGCCTCGAACGTCGAGGATGTCTGCCGCGAGGTGGGCATCGCCGTCCCCGAGGAGGTCGCCATCCTCGGCGTGGATGACAACGAGCTGATCTGCCTGAACCAGCCCGTGCCGCTCTCCAGCATCGCTCACGACCTTACGCGTGTGGGGTATGATGCGGCGGAACTGATCGACCGCCTCATCGACGGTGCGCCGCCGCCTGTCACGCCATTACTCATTCCTCCGACCGGTGTTGTTCTCCGGCAAAGCACCGACCTCTCTGCGGTCAGCATTCCTGCGGTTCGCGCCGCCATGCGTTTCATCAAAGAGAATCTGTCAAACAGCTTTGGCATCGAGGAGGTTGCGGCCGCAGTCGGCGTCTCGCGCAGCACACTCGACCGCCTTTTCATCCAGCACCTCAATCGTTCCGTGCATAAAGAAGTCCAACGCGCGCGCCTTTCCTCGGTCAAACATCACCTGCTGAACACCGATCTCTCCGTTGCAGAGATTGCCCGCCGGACCGGTTTCTGCCACGCCCAGTATCTGAACAACCTCTTCCGTCACGTTGAATCGATGACTCCGCGCGTCTACCGCAAGCGCTATGGTGTCGGCAGTATGAACGGTATCGTGCCTTGACCGTCAAGGCCACATTGAGACTCATTCTTCATCAGGAACCAGCATGCGAACCCGAAAGTGAACCGGCTGCGCTCCCGGATCTCGTATCATTCGTCGATCTCCGCGCCCGTCAGGCCGTCGGCTTTCGCATAAACCCACGCGATGTCGCCGATCGCGAGGCGGTAGACATCCACTCTCTCGTGTCCCAGTGTCATTGCTGTATGATCCCGATAGCGATTTCGATTTCGACAGCGATGCCCCCAACAGACCGGCGAAACACCAATGATATGCTCGGTGCCCTTTATCGGTGGGGGCGGAAAAGCGTCAATCCCATTGCTTAGAGGGCGCGTGTCTGTTCACTTGCTGTTGTGGCCAGGCCATGCGGAAGCCTTCATAGCGGCGCATCATCACGTCACGTCCTTTCGGCGTGATGGAGATCAGCCGGTAGGTGTCGGGCGTCACGGTCACGCAACCTTCGCTTTGCAAAGCGTCGATCACCGCACGGATATACGGCACCGTCTTGCCACTCAGGAGACCGAACGTCGAGAGCTGATCCAGCGCGTGGCGCGTTACCGTCTCATCGCGATCACCATGCAGCACCTGCGCCACGCGTTGTGCACCGAAACGCCCATTCATGCGGGTCACGCAGCTCAGAATCTTTTGGATCTCGATCCACTGCGGCTCGGTCGGCGCTGTCAACGAATGCGGCTTGCGGCGACGGCAACGGTCACAGGCGGAACAGGATGAGGACGATGCCCGGTCTCCGAAATAGTTGAGCATGAAGGCGTGGCGGCAGCCGGGATGGTCGACGAAACGCAACAGGGTTTCGAGCTTGCGCTCGTCGCGTCGGCGCTTCTCATCCAGTCCGGTCGCCAAGCGCTTGAGTTCCTTGATGTCAGGATCGGGGTTCGGCAGCAGACGTGTGGTATAAGCACGGTTTCCCGGCAGGATTTCACGCTCGATCAATCCGGCGCGTTCGATCAGGCCAAGGATGGTGCGCACTTCCATATCGTTTTTGACCCCAGTCAACCGCGCCCACTCTTCGATCGATGCGGTGACCGGTTCAGTCTCGCAGGCCTTGCGCACCGCCTGCCAGAGCGCAAGGATGTCGCTGAAAGAGGGGTTGGCGCCGTCGAGAAAAAAGCGCTGTGTGCCCACGTCGGCAAAGTTGAAGAGCAGCTCACACCAGGCGCTGGCACCGTCGCGGCCCGCGCGTCCGACTTCCTGATAGTACGCCTCCAGGCTGCCGGGAATGTCCCAGTGCACCACGAAACGGAGATCCCCGCGATCGACGCCCATACCGAAGGCGTTGGTGGCCACCACCAGCGGCGCGGCCTCAGCCATAAACCGGTTCTGCGCGGCGGTGCGCTCGCCGTCTGCCATCGCCCCGTGATAGGTGATCGGAGCGAACCCGTCGCCAGTAAGACGCGCTGCGACACGCTCGACCATCTTACGGGTCGAACAGTAGACGATCCCACAGCGATAGGACTCTACCGTTTGCACCAGACGGGAGAATTTGTGCCGGTGCGTCGGGCAGCGTGTTACGGCCAGATACAGGTTCGGTCGCGCGAATCCGGTTACCGAGACCGCAGGAGTTTGGCGCGGCGGCGCCCCTAATCCCAACTGCCGGATAATATCCTCACGCACGTCGGGCGTGGCGGTTGCGGTCACAGCTAGCACCCGTGCCCCGCCGAGCTTGACCAGTACCCGCTTCAGATTGAGATAATCAGGACGGAAATCATGGCCCCATTGACTGATACAGTGCGCCTCGTCGATCGTGAAGAGCGACACTTGGGCCTCCGCTAATGCTTCTGCGAACCGCCGGTTGCGAAAACGCTCGGGCGCCACGTAGACGAGCTTGTAGCGGCCCGTACGCACGCCGTCGAGCCGGTATGCCATTTCGGCGCCGTCCACTGAAGAGTTCAGGAAGGTTGCGGCGATGCCCCGCCGCTCCAAGGCATCCACCTGATCTTTCATCAGTGCGATCAGGGGGGACACCACGATCGTCACGCCCGGCAGCAGCAGCGACGTCAACTGATAGCAGAGCGACTTCCCCGAACCGGTCGGCATGACCAGCACCACATCGCGGCCTGCGAGCAGGTTGAGGATCGCGTCGGCTTGGCCGTCGCGAAAAGTCTTATACCCGAAATGCTGCTGCAACGCTTCGCGCAGGCGTTCAGACGTCCATGTTCCGTCTGCTTCCATGACACATCCTTATGGTCTGTCCGCGGATACCCCGGTACTGTCGGCGCGGCCGTTCCTCCCGATCCTGCCGGCATTGATCTTTGCAGGTGTGCGCCCGCTCCGCTGGAGGCCGCCGGTCACCAACAGCGCCAGTAGCAGTGCCGTGCCCGGCAGGCCTAGCACGCGGTCGCCCCAGCGTGTGTAGGGCGCGGCGAGCGGCGTGTCTGGAACCGCCACTTGGGTCACGAGGAAGCCGTCAAAATCGGTCGCGGTGCCGTTCGATTCCAGTCGCATGACCCGTCCGACCGCATCGACGGCGCAGGTCACGCCGGAGTTGGCGGCCCGCACCAGCGGCACGCCGTTTTCGACCGCGCGGAAGACCGATTGGTCGAGGTGCTGCAGCGGCTCGACCGAGCCGTTGAACCAGGCGTCGTTGGTCATCAGCACCAGCAGCCGTGCGCCGGCCCGCACCGCCGCGCGGCTCTGTGACGGCACGGTGTCCTCGAAGCAGATCAGCGGGCCGAGCGCCAGCGATCCGCCGGACGCGCGCCTCATGTGCAGCACGCCCGCCTCGCGGCCCGGCGTACAGCTCACGCCGGTGGGCGCCAGCCGTTGCAGGATTGGGATTTGCTTGTCGAACGGGATGTATTCGCCGAAGGGGACCAGATGGTGTTTACGGTAACGCCCCAGCGCCTCCCCCGTGGCGGAATACAGCCAGGCGGCGTTGTAGTAGAGAAGGCCTTGCGGCGCGGCGGGCGAGGCCGGTGTCCGTTCGAGCTCCAGCGCGCCGGTCAACAGCGGCGCGCCGGCGGCCGTGGCACCTTCACGGATGAGGCGCAGGGTGTCAGGCTCGTAGGGGACAGAGCCGAGAACCGCCGTCTCGGGCCAGACCACCAGATCGGGACGGGCGGCACCGGCCAAACGCGTCTGATTGACCAGCACATCATGTTGTCTGCGCACGGTGTCGTCGTCCAACGTGAACACACAGGGCGAGTTGGGCTGCACCAGCGCGACGCGCCAAGTCGCGGCTTGATCTGTCACACGCCGCGCGTGCTGGATGCGCTGCATGCCCCAATACCAGCAGAAGACCGCCAGCGCGACCGGCAGCATGCTTTCCGAGGAGAGCAGCAGGCGACCGCCAAAGCCGGGGCGGGACACGGGGGCTTCCAAGGCGGGATCGGTCAGACGTGCCGCAAAAGGTGCCGACGCTCTTTCAACGATGCTCGTCACTGCGCCATTGACCGCGACCACGACCGCTGAAACGCCGTATACGCCCGCGATGGATGCCACTTGGATGAACGGCAGATTGTTCACTTGGCTGACACCCAGAAAATTCCAGGCGAATCCTGAGAACAGCCATCCGCGGAGCAGTTCAGAGCCAGCCCAGAGCATGGGATCGATGATCAGCACGGCACATACACGGCGCCAGCCCGGCGCTTTTCCGGCCCAGCGCCACACGCGGCCTGAGGCGAATGCATAGGCGGCCAGAAAGGCCGCGCACCAGGCGGACAGGCCGAGCTGCCCCAGCAGGACCAGCGGCCACGGCCCGCCGTTCTTGATGATCGCCGGGAACCAGCTCAGTGTCGCCACCCAGAAGGCCAGACCGGCCAGCCAGGCCCATCCAGCCGCCGCGCGGGGCGCGGCATGACGGATCACCAGCATGAGCGGCACCAGCGCCATCCAGGCGCTGTCCGACTGCGAATAGGGGGGGAAGGCCGCCCACAGCAATAGACCGCTCAGCACGGCGGCGGCCGCGCAGATCCACCGTCCGTAACTTGAGCGTTGAAAGTTGAGCGTTGAAAGTTGAGTGTGCAAAGAGGCCTCGCGATCCTGCAATCGTCAACTCCCGATCACGGGAAAAGCGCCATCAGCGCGTCGGCAAACAAGCTCATGCCGAACGGGTTAGGGTGGTTGATGTTGTTCATTAAGAGCGTGGAGTAGGGGATACCCTGACGCCACAGGCGTCCCCAACGCAACGAGGCGTCCGCAAGAGCCAGATTATTCTCGGCCGCGAACGCGCGCAGCGCCTTGACGTAAGGGCGCGGGTCATCGTCACACTGCCGCTCCTCCGCCAGGGACATCCAGTCGGGCCGCACATAATGCGGCGTCAGGATGATCCACTCCGCGCCGATCTTCTCGAGATCATCGCGGATGCGTCCGTAGTGTCGTGCGACACCGGCGGCATCCAGCCCGGCATCATTGACGAATTCCGAAATGACCAGATCGGGACGCGCATCGAGAACCTTCTCTTGGTAGTTGTGCAAGCTACCCGACGGCTCATTGAAATAACTGCCGGTGTTGCGTCCACCCCAAGCTTCCGTTGTCAGCTCGATCGTCGCCGCCGGATACGCTGCGCGCAGACGGCGTACGAACTGTTCCTGCCAGCGGTTCTTCTCCGGTTCGGGCAGATACCCGGCGGCGGTGACGCTGTCACCCCATGCCAACACGCGCAACGTCCCGCCGGCCTTCAGTGTCGCCATGGTCTTGGGTAGACACCGCCCTGCCACACTGGGGACCGGTCTTGGCGGTTCGGGATAGGCCGTCTCCAGCACGGGGAACAGGTTCGCCGCAGTCAGACGCGCCAGCCGCGGGGTGATCCAAATCGAGGCGAGACGGCGCTCGGTCGCTGCCAGCGGGGGCGGTTCAGGTAACGACACGTGCGCGACGCCGCGCCGCAACACGATGTTCCGGTCAGCCGTCAGCACCACGGCATCCAAACGCATGGTGCCGTAAGCGTAAGCGATTCTGACCGGCGTATCGGCGCCGATCGCGCCGCCTTCCAGACGGCCCACGCAGCCCCAGCTCATTTCGGCCTCGTAATCGCGCCCGCGCGAATAGGTGATCGTGCCATCCGCATTCATCACTTTCAAAGATTCCGGATCCAGCGCATGCCGCACCGTACATTCCTGCGCCCGCACACCGTTCAGTTTCGCGCCGCGCGCATACTGTGCCGCCTTGGGCATGTAGAGCGGCAGACGCGGCAGTGCTTCGGCTTCAACCCGAACGATCTCCGGCTGTTCAACCGTTAACGTGGCGGACAAGCCCTCGGCCTCCACCTTGATCTGCCAATCGCCGATCACGGTCAACTCCACCGCCGGTGCGGCGAAAGTTACGCACACGCACAGTCCACCTAGACTCAATACGGTCCTCCACATCATCTCTCTCCTTGCGTTCATCCTTACGGTTGCCGCACCTTCATTTTATACACGCGCAACATCGCCGGTGGCGGCACGCCGCCAGGCTGCGGACGGTCGCGGTTGGCCGGCAGCGATTCCCAGCACGCCCGATACATGAAACCGTCGCACGACAATCTGGTCTTCGGGTCGGCCGCCCAGTCATCCGCATGCCGTACAGACATGCCGGGTGTATCGTGTTCCTTGCGTCCAATTTCCGGCGGGAAGCGGAAACGCCCGCCGATCTTGCCCGCTGGCTTGAGTGTCTCGCTGTCCAGACGCCAGCGTCCCCCGCCCAGTTTGGCGTGCGAGTAGCTCTGCGCCAGTGCGCCATCCAGAACCTCCACTGATCCGACACTCACCTCGCCAATGATCGATCCGCCTCCCGAGAAGTCCCAGCGGTAATTCCAGTCGGAGGTTTGCACCTTGCGCCAAACGCCTCCCTCTAAACGTGCGTTCATCAACTGGGTATTGCCTGCGGCGTCGTATTTGGTGTAGGTCACGATGACGCGCCCTTGCGTGTCAAACCCGATCGCCTGACAGGGGTTGATGAGCCCGCCTTTGACGGGGATCGGATCGACCACCACATCCGCTCCGAGTCGGATCGGCAGTGAGACGGGTTTCCCCGCCGCGTTCTCCCAATTCTGCAGATCACGACTCCGGATGTAACTGATATTGTGACACGTCTCGCACGCCGGGGTGTCACGCCACACCCAGGTCATGTGGTAGAAGCCGTCAGGCCCCAATATCGGGCCCATCGGATAGGCGTTACGCTGACCTTCGCCGTCGAACAGTGGCACATTGATCAACCGCGACCAGGTTTTTGTCGCGCAGTCGTAACGGTTCCATAGTGTGGAGCCGTTGCCGCTGCCGCCTTCGCGGTACGTAAACAAGAAGGCGTTGTTCGGGCCTTTCATGAAACGCGGATAGGTCACGCGCCGCTCCTGGTCACCGGTCATACGGTGTACCGGTTCCATGGCGTGGATATCCAACGGACGCGTGCTGCGAAAATAGATCAGTGGCACGGCGTGCATGTTGCCTGAGACGTGCAGGAAGCCGTCGTTATCGGTCGCCATCGCGATATAGTTGTGGCTGTCCCAGCCCAGCTTTGAGGGCAATTCGACGAAACGCCAGGCACCGCTTGGCAGATCACGCTGTGCCAGGGTCATCACGCGGTTTTCGTTGTAAAAGGCGACAAACTGGCGGTTGGTGTGGGTCAACAGCGCGAAACCGACCGGGCATCCGGACCAGGCCGGCGCGACGTCCATCCGCTCCACAAGGTCGACGGTCTGCGTACAACGGCCCGGCACGGCCGCCCAACAGATCATCCCGGCTACAATCCAACGTTTCATGATGCCCCTTTTTTTGTTACGGCACGATCACGAGGTACGCATGCAGAGACCGCCGTCGACGCAGAGGGTCTGTCCGGTGATCCAGCCTGCGGCATCGGAGGCCAGGAAACTGACGCAGCCGGCAACCTCTTCAGGTGTCCCGAAGCGGGCGATCGGAATGGCCTCGAGCTGTTTGGCGCGGCGGGACTCTGGGATGTCGGAGGTCATGTCGGTGGTGATGATGCCGGGCGCGACGGCGTTGACCGTGACGTTGGAGGCGGCCAACTCGCGCGCGGCGGTCTTGGCGAGCCCGAGCAGACCGGCTTTGGAGGCGCTGTAGGCGGCGCGCATCAAGTCGCCCAGCAGGCCGGCGTCAGAGGAAATGTAAATGATACGGCCGACCTTGCGGCGGGCCATCGGGCGCGCCACCGCTTTGGTCAGCAGGAAGGCCGAGTCAAGGTTCGCGGACATCACCTCGCGCCACTCCTCGATCCGGGTGAAGGCGATGAGCTGGCTCTTGATGATACCGGCGTTGCAGACGAGAGTGTGGATGCCCGAGGGGCCGGCCCAGGCTTCGACGGCGGCGACGAGGGCGGCGGCGGGATCGGCACGGACCGTTCCGTCCGCGCTGTCGGGCTGGCCGTCCCAAGCGAGGTCGGCGGCGAAGGCTTCGGCGGTGCCGCCGGTCGCGCGAATGGCGTCGACAGTCGCTTGCGCTTCAGCCTGCGACGAACGGTAGTGGACGGCCACGCGGAAGCCGTCACGCGCCAGCGCGAGGGCGATCGCGCGTCCGATCCCTTTGGCTGAACCAGTGACGAGAGCGGTGCGCATGGCGGTCACGAATGAGATGCGAGGTATGCGTCGAGAACGGCTTCGTCGATGACCTCGGCGCCAGTCGCGGCTTGGATCTGGGCCAGGTCGAAGCCCTTCTCCTGCGCGATGCGGCGCACGCGCGGCGTGGCGCGAACGCGTGCCGGACGGTCGCGCACCGGCGCCGGTGCGGCGGCGGGGCCGCGGTAGGCGATCATCAGGGCCTCGTTCGCGGCGGCGATCCCGGGATCATCTTCGCCAGGATTGCCGATCAGACCGACGATAAAGCCGGTGGGAACAACACTCTTGTCGGTCGCGTAGACGGCGAGCAGCGTGCCGGACGCCGGAGCCTCCAGCTCATAGACGGCCTTGTCGGTCGTGAGTTCGGCCAGGCTCTCGCCGGCCTCCACACGTTCACCCGGCTGCTTGCGCCAGCGGGTGACGGTGACGTCGACGAGATTGACATCGAATTGCGGAATGATGATGCGTGTCATAGATGAAGGAGAACATACCAAATTGGAGTCGAGAAGTCAGGTCGTAATCGTCGCATCTTGCAACTCAACGGCAAGTGAGGCGAGGAAGGAGGAGGGATAGGCCATGGAGGGTCGGCTGTCTGCGCTAGGCCACCACAGACTCGCAGTCCTTGATCGGAGCCTGAGGCCGGAGACGTTTGGGTTACACGTTTCTTGCTTGCCCCAGTCTCATTTCTTCCTCGATCTTCTCAGCAAGGAAGACGTTAAGGGCTACTTGTCGACGACCGGTTCGAGGCCGGGGAGTGAGGGGGCGGTGTTTTCGGAGCCCGGAGGGATCGGGATCATCCAGGTGTCGGTGAGATTGCCACGCCGGTCACTGATCCGGAAGCGGAACCAGTAGGGGTCAGTTTTCGGCAACACGAGGTTGGCGGGACGCACGCCAGTGTGTTCAGATTCGCCACCCTGCCAGACGAGGCCTTTGATGCTGTTCAGGTCATAGACCTTGAGCGGCATCAAATGATCAGAAGTCCAAGGAGCCAGAATGGCGAACGAGCGGATCTGGATCTTGCCGCCTTTGGTGCGGGGCGGGAAGTAGAGCGTGAGGTAGGTGAGATCCGGCGTGTCCTTATGCTCTTCGGTCTCATCGCGCAGGAAATCGCGCACGTTGATCAGGATGTCGTGCCAGACACCGGTGGAGCAGGAGGTGTCGCCGACCACATAGGCGAGGTGATTGGTGTTGGTCAGATCGAGCGTGTGCGCGTCCTTGATACCGCGCGGACGGCGCGGGCCGGTGTTGAAGGCCATCGTGAAGGGGCGTGTGCCTTCCGCGATGTCGAGCGTCCGGAAAGACAGGGCGACCCACGGGTGTTTGTCCGGATCCCAGGCTGGCGAAAAGGCATGCTGGATCATGGCCGCCTTTTCGCCATTAGGCGTGAGTTCGAGCACCTGACCGCCGGCGGTCGCTACGGTGGTGGCGGTGACGTTACGGTTGACCGAGAAGAAGGGCGCCAGCGTGGTGAGCGTCGGCTGCATCCAGAGGGTGTTCTTGGTGAATGTCACGGGAAGCACGGTGGGCGGGCGCGTGTCGGACTCCAGATCCAGGGCAATGTCGATACGCAACGGCGGTGCGCTGTTGCCGGCGGCGTCGGTGATGCCGTCGACGGTGATCGGCAGAACATCACCGTGCTTGGCCGAGGCGAGTTGTTTGCGCAACAGCCAGATCCAATCGAATTCATAGGCCAGCGTGCCATGACCGATAGTGCTGAAGCCATTGTCGCTGGCAATATCGAGTGGCGATCCCAGACAGGTCAGGCGAAGGGTGTTGGGCACCGGCGGCGAGACGGGGTCACTGAGCGAGAGCGTGAGGCAACTGCCGTTGTATTTGTCGACGGCCTTGATCGCGTACGAGACCTGCGGCTGCGCACGGTCGAGCATGAAGGGCAGGTCTGCGGGTTCCGACCAGAGCGACTGTCCGTCGCGGGCGCGCACCAGCAGGTGGTGAATACCGTCCGGGATCTTGGAAATGTCGGGTTCGATGACCTCGCCGTTCTTGGCCGGCAACCAGGTGACTGCGGCGCGCTCCGCTTCAGGGCGGTTGTCGAAAGCGACGGGGCCCTGCACGATGGCGTAAACGACCTCGGCGACGGTGTCGGGGTCGGCGTAATCGGCCTTGAAGGCGAAGGGCCGGTTGGGGCCGACGGCCGGGCCGCAGGCGATGTCATCGATGAAGAGCGTACTGTGCAGTCCGGTCTGATCGCTGTCGCTGCGCGAGGCGAAACGCAGAGGGGCCGGCGGCACGGTGGTGCGCTGCTTGAGCGGGAGCTGGCCGCCGCTGTCCGACGGGATGCCGGTCCACACGCGCCAAGTGTTGTCCATGGTGGCCGCCACGCCGCCGCCAAAACGCACGTGCGTGTTGTAGACTTCCGAGAAGGTGAAGGCCGTGGAACCGAAGGCCAGCGAGACGATCGCCATGGGATCGCCCTTGTAACGGAACTGGATGAGGGGCGTGGCGACCGGATTGAACGACTTGACCAGCAGACCATCCAGACGGCGACCGTAGACGCCGGCGTTTTGGAACTTGAGCACACCGCCACGCACGGGGTCGGTGGTGTCGATCGAGGCCTTGGCGACGGTCTGGTAGGGGGCGGCGTTGCCGGGGCGAGCCTCAAAGGTTTCGATGCCGCCTTCGGGGAGGGTCAGGCTCAACAAAACCGGCGGATGGTTCTGTCCTGTGGTGCGCATCGGCACGACCTGCCGGAAGACGCGGCCATCGGACAATTCGAGCGCCAGCGTCATGCGGTTGGGCTGAAGCGTCTCAAACGGCACAAGCACGCGGACGCGCGTGCCCTCCACCGTGAAGGGGGCGGGTTGGGCATCGGCCAGGGCACGCTTCGGCGGAAGCATGGGCGAGGGCCAGGGATGAACCGGCGTGACCAGAATCGAGCCGGGGATTGCGGAATCGGCTTCGGCACGTAGACCAAAGTTCGCCAATTCCGGGACCGCCCATTCGATCACGGGCTTGCGGAGATCGAGTGCGGCGGGCACCTCGACCATCTGCAATTCTCCAGGACGCAGACTGGTGACGATCTGCGCAAGCGCAGCGATCTCGCCGCGCTTTTCGGGCGGGGCCGAAAGCTCCGGCGTGCCGCGGTGGATTTCGCGGAAGGCGCGCACGGCGTACCAGGCGTGGGGCGGATTACCCTTGAGCCCCATCTGCACGTCGCTGGGCTGGAGGTTGCCGAATCCTTCGAGCTGCACCGCCTGATTGGCGCGGATGACTTCGGAGGGCACCCAGATCTCGACCGGGGTCCAGACGAGATTCGTGCCATCCGAAGGGGGGAAGGCGTCGAGTTTGCCAATGATTTGGCGCGGGCCGCGCGTTTCGTCGGTTCCCGAGAGCACATAGGTGTATCCCTGGACCGGCGTGAAGTTGCCCTTGTCGTCCTGCTTGACCGTCGAGAACTCGAAGTTGACCAACGCCTGCGGATGACGCGCGACTTCAAACCGCCAGCCCAGCAGTTTGTCGGGCTGGGCCGGTGGCAAATCGCATCGCACGAGGAAGGTGCCGCCGCCCAGGATTGAGGTGACATGCATTTCGGGTCGGGCCGTGTCGAGGTTGCGGAAACGCACGCTGGGGTGGCTCACGGTATCGAACGCCTGCCAGTATTCCGGGGCAAGCGGCTGGACCACGCGGCCGTTGACGCGCACGCCGGAGTCGGCGGGCGGCGGCGGTTCCGGCGCGGGCGGGACACCGGCGGGAATCGTGTGAAAGGCGAAAGGGCGCGGGCGGATCGCTTCGGCAGCGATCTTGATGCGCGCGACCATCATTGAGTTGCGGTAGGTCCAGATGCCGAGCGAGCCCTCCTGCAGCGGCTCGCGGTCTTCGACATTGAAGACCTCTTCGTTGTCGTAGATGTACTGCAGGCGCGTGCCGACGCGGCGGAGCTGCATGCCGTACCAGGCCCCGTGGATGTCGCGGCCTGCGGCCACCAGGGGCTGGTAGCCTTGCCGCGCCAGGCCGGCGCGCGAGCGCGGCACGAGGTATTTGGTGGAGATGTCCATCACCTCGCCGTTACGCAGCAGACGCGAATAGAGCTGCGAATGGTCGGGATCCCAGCCGGTGGCGATCGCGGTGTAACCATCGCCGGTCGAGTTGTTACGGCTCATGACGGTGAGGTTGAGGTCGCCGGGCCGCGCATACCAGCCCATACGCATGCCGGCGTAGAACTCAATACTGAAATCGCCGCTAAAGACGTATTTGGACCAGAGCCCGGCCAGAGAGTCGGCGCTCTCGCCGTTCATATGTGACCAGGTCGGTTCACAGTAGAAACGGTTGATAACCTCCCAGCGGCCGCCGTTCAGCGTCCAGTTGAAGAGCGATTCGGTGAAAAGCGTATCGAAGACGTTATCGCGTTTCACCAACGTGTGGCTGAGGTTTTCAAGCGTCATGCCGGCGATGCGCATCTTACGCCCTGTCAGCGGTGCCTCAAGATGGGTCTTGGCTAACAGGGCCTCATCACTGCCCAGCCAGACGATGTGGCCTTCGATGCCCAGGGTGAAGAGGCGCACCTGCTGCTTGTCGAATGCGATCTCCGGCACCTGCGCGGCCGGAACGGTGAAGGCTGCGTTGGTGCCGGAATAGGGCGTGAAGACAGTGATCAGATCCTCTTTGACACTGACGCGGCAGGTTCCGTTGGAAGAGTCTTCGGGAATGCCGAGGTGCAGCTCCATGCCATTGACGATCGGCAGGCGGACCTTGACCGGCCCGGTGAGGTCGCCCTTGAACCACGTCATGCCGTCTTTGAAGGTGATCCACTGTCCCTCGGGCGAGGCCCAATGGCGCATGTACGGGTCGTTGACGTAGAGCGGGTTCTTTTCGAAGCGCTCGCTCAGGCGGGTGTCTTTTGAGGCGACTTGCGGTGCTGTGAAGAACAGGTCTGACTCTGCGCTGGCGAAAACGCCCTGCACGCCGCCGGGCTGTTTGGCGGGGCGGTCGAAGCAGACCAGGCGCCCATCCGCATAGCCGCGCAATTCGTGCGGGCGCAGCGCGTCCAGCGCGAGGAACACGCGGTTGCTGGTGAAGGCGGTGGTATGGCTGTCGAGCAAAACGGTGTTGGTCGGGGAGACCGCCTCCAGCAGGTAGGTGCGCGCGCCGTCGGCCTGGACGCAAGACAGGCGGTAGAGCGGGCCGCCGTCCTCGCCGCCCGCCGTCAGGCCGCAGGTGAAGGCGTCGGAAGTCGCGACAAAGAGGGTCTCTTGGCGCAGCGGGACACCGGTGGGCTTGCCGTAAGTCCACGTGTTTGTCGCACCGGTCACGGGCGGCATGTAGAGCCAAACGGTGGTGTCGCGCAGGAGCGACTGCACGCCGGGGGTTTGATGGCGAGTGGCAAAGGTCACGTCCTCGGGTGAGTCGAAGCGCGGCTCCTCATGGGACCAGGCCGCCACGTCGTCAAAGCGCGTGGTTTCACCGTCCGGCATATTGGCGAAAAGTCCGAACCGGCCGCCCGGCGGCAACGGTATTTTACGTCGGATGACATCGATGTTGTCGGCCCGGCAGATGACGCGGTCATCCATGACCTGCACTTCCAGCAGCAGCCACTGGCCGGCCGGCAGTTCGGTCTGCACGGCCTCCAGCGCTTCGGCCGGTGCGTCGGCCATGTCCGGCTGGCGCCACAGCTCAAGGATCAGGCGGTCGGTCGCGGGGTCGGTCCGCGCCGTGAAGGCCAGGAACCCGCCGTACTCGCCGGCCAGGAACACGATGCCGTTGGTGCCGCTGTTGTGCTGCACCGCCGCCCGGTAGACGTAGCGGCTGTAAAACGGCTCGCCCGCTAACACCACAGCGTTGGTGCCGCCGCCCTCCAGCGTGTAGAAGTTCGGGCTCTTCTCCGGCTTCGGCTGGCGGGCGAGCTGATAACCGCCGGACGAGCCGCTGATCGAGCCGGTGACCGAGTGCAGTTTCCAGATGCCGCTCATGATCTCCCACGTCGGCGGGAATTCGGAGCCGGCCGGCACGAGAAAGTTGTCTTCGAAGGCGAAGGTGCCGAGGCGTTGCGTGTAGTCGTCCACATCCGCTTCGGGCGGTTGGTTCTCCGGCGCGTGTTGCAGATCCAGCGGCCCGGACCAGAGTTCCGGCATGCGCATCACGGGCTGCTGATCGACATAGACGTACCAGGCGTCCTCGTTGCGCTTGAGGGTGAACCAGCACAGGTTCGTGCTGAGCGCCGGACACGGCCACGTTGTGATGCGGTGGCTCTTGTCGCGCGGAAAGATATCCTTAGGCGTCAGCCGGAACGCGGTTGCACTGCGGCCCAACGACACTTCAACCCCGCTGTTGTCAGCCGGGTTTTGCAGACGCACGCGTAACGCACCCCGGTCCGGTTTGAGGTTCATGGCCGCCAAGGCACTGCGCTCCGTGACCTCCAGGCGCGAGGCCCATTCCTCGGGCGTTGCCGCCACGGCCGTTCCCCAAAAGATGCTCAGCGTCCCCCAAAAAACAAAACATCTCTTTTTCACTCTGCGTATTTTAGCAGGTTTGCATGCGGCGTGTAAGGGGAAATTGGCCGCCGAATCCGCTTGTTTTCAAAGGGCCGTGCCTCGTATACTCTGCGGACATGTTTTCCGTGTCTAACAAAAGAAGCCGGAGGGATGGGATATGGGCGGCGTTCTGAACGTCGTTTTGGTCGGCAATCCCAACACCGGTAAGACGACGCTCTTCAATCTGCTCACGGGAGCGCGTGAACGTACGGGAAACTGGACTGGGGTCACGGTTGAGAGTGCGCATGCCGATTTTTCGATCGGTGGCCGCGAATACCGCGTCGCCGATCTGCCGGGCATCTACTCCTTTTCGCCGGATACCGAGGATGAGCGGGTTGCCCGCGATTATCTGATTCGGAACCGTCCATCTGCGGTCATCAACATCGTCGATGCCTCGAATCTCGAGCGCAGCCTTTACCTCACCTCGCAACTGCTGGATATGCGTGTGCCGCTGGTGGTGGCGCTCAATCAGGTGGACGTGGCGGAGCGGCACGGGATCAAGGTGGAGGCGCAACATCTGGCGCAGCATCTGGGCTGTCCGGTCGTGCCGATGGTGGCGTCGCGCGGCGAAGGGCTAGGGGCGCTGCGCCTCGCGGTGGCGGAGGTCGCGTCGACGCGCCGTCTGCCGGCGTCGTGCGTGTTGTACGGCGAGGCGGCGCCCTCGGTGCAGCGCCTGCAGGTGTGCCTGATTGTGGCGGCCGACGACGCGGGCGTGGATTCGCGGTGGCTGGCGATCAAGCTGCTGGAGCGTGACCCTTTTGCGCGTGAGCTGACCCACGGTCTGTTTGACGCGATTGTGGAGGAGGAGAACGCGCGTCTGGCGCGGCACACCGGACAACGCCTGGAGACCGTGGTGATGGATGCGCGGCTGGGCTTTATCCGTGGGCTGGCACGCGATGTGGTAAGCCGCCGGGGCGAGATGCGGCGGCGTTTTTCCGATGCGGCCGACCGCGTCCTGTTGAGCCGCCCGGTCGGCATTCCTGCCTTTCTGGGCGTGATGTTCGCCGTTTTCTGGCTGACCGTGCGTCTGACGCAGCCGCTGGTCGATTTCTTTGACAGCGTGTGCGGCGCGCTGCTGGTGCGCCAGACGCGGGTCTGGTTGACCGCGTTGGGTGCGCCCGAGCTGGTGGTCACGCTGCTCTCGGACGGCGCCGGAGCGGGGTTGACGACGGTGGCGACCTTCATGCCGCCGATCTGCATGATCTTCCTCTGCCTGACGTTGCTGGAGGAGTCGGGCTACATGGCGCGGGCGGCATTCATCATGGATCGTTTTCTCAACGGCATCGGCCTGCCGGGCAAAGCGTTCATTCCGCTGCTGGTCGGATTCGGCTGTACGGTGCCGGCCCTGATGGCGACACGCACCTTGGAACAGCGGCGCGCCCGTGTGCTGACGATGCTGATCGCGCCCTTTATGTCGTGCGGCGCACGGATGCCGGTCTATGCGATTTTCGCGATGGCCTTTTTCGAGCGTTCGGGCAATCTGGTGATCTTTGCACTCTATCTGATCGGTGGGCTACTCGCCATTCTGTCGGGGCTCGTCCTTCACCGCACTTTGCTGAAAGGTGAAGCGGCGGCCTTCGTGATGGAACTGCCCCCGTATCACGTGCCCGCACTGCGCGGTTGCCTGGAACACGTCTGGGCCAATCTCAAAAGTTTCCTCACGCGCGCCGGGCAGGTCATCGTCGTGATCGCGCTGCTGCTGAGCCTTGGCAAGGTGGTGTTGGATCGGGTGAGCGGCAATGCGGAACGCACCGGCGAGTGGCGCACGTCCGCCGCTCGGGCGATGACGTTGGCGTTGCGTCCGATGGGCGTGTCGGGGCAGAACTGGCCGGCCGCCGCCGGTCTGCTGACGGGGCTGATGGCCAAAGAGGCGATTGTGGGATCCCTTGAGGTGCTTTACGCCCATGCGGAGGATAAGTCCGGCGATGCCCCGTTCGTGCTGGGCAAGGCACTGAGCGGCGCCGGTAGACAATTGGTCGCGGCCTACGGATTCGGCGCTGCGGCCGCAGCAGGCGATGCGGAGCAGGAGGGGGGCGCGGCGCGCGGCGGCGGTCTGCTCGATGCGATGCGCCGTCATTTCGGCAGCCGCGCCGCTGCTTTTGCCTATCTCCTGTTCGTGTTGATCTATTCGCCGTGCGTGGCGGCGTTGATCGTGCTGGCGCGTGAAGCGGGCTGGCGCTGGATGGTGTTTGCGGTGGGCTACCAGACGCTGCTGGCGTGGATGGTGGCGACGGTGTTTTATCAGTTTGCCACTTTTATGGAGGCACCGTTGCGCGCGACCCTCTGGGTGGGTTGCGTGGCGGCTGTCGCTGCGGGTGGCTATGGCTTGCTGCGAGTTTTTGGAAAGCGAGTGGCCGTATGAGTCATTCAGACGATCTTCATCCTACGCCCTCAACCGGGCGTTGCCTGGTGGATCTCAAGGATGGTGAGAGCGGAATCATCCGGGTGAATCATGATCGGAAGTCTGCAGAAATGGGGCTCTTTCCCGGAGCCCGTGTGCAGATGTTCCGCAACCGTCAACATGAGCGGTCACTGGTGGTTAGCGCTGGCGAAGCCCGGTTTCTGGTGTCCCGCGCGATCGCCAAGAAGGTGGAGCTGGTGGAGTAGAGCGTGGTGAAGCCCACGGGCCGCAGTGCGGGTATAAACGATAAACGATGGAAAACTCTCAACGTTCAACTCTCAACTCTCAAATGATGAACTAAGGAGATTCAAAGATGAGAAAAGCATGGATGGCGATGGCGATGGCATGCGTGGCTCTGGCTGGTCTGAGTGATGAGATCAAGAGCTATGTGCTGGTGAAGGAGAGCGCCGACAAGCAGGACGCGTTTCTTCAGGAGGTGGCGGGATTCCTGGAAAAAGCGGGTCACTTCTATCTCGCGACCTGCGAGCAGGACGGCGCGCGTGTCCGTCCGATCAAGTACACCTTCTTGATCGATAACAAGCTGGTGTTGGCCACCTCGTCGAAGAAGGAGATGTTTACGCAGCTTCAAAAGAATCCCAAAGTCGAGGTGGCCCGCACAGCGAACGACGGCAGTGCGTATTTGCGCTATAAGGGGGTTGCTGAGCTGTGCCAGGATGAAGCGGTCAGAACGAAAGTTGTTGAGGCCTATCCCTTTTTCGAGAAAACCTACAAGGAGCACCTCGTGTTTTTCACGATCGCGCCCGAGATGGTCGGCATCTTTCCAATGAAGGGCGGCCAGCCCAAGACCAAGGTGTTCAGCGCCGAGGCGCGTTAAAGCGGGCGCCACGTCCGGCCATCGCGTGCCAGTAACTCGGCGGCGGCTGCGGGGCCGTCCGAGCCTGCGGCATAAGGGTGCAGCGGGCACCGTTCCGCGTGGTCACGCCAGGTGTCAAGCACCGGCGTGAAGAGCCGCCAGGCGGCCTCGATCGTCTCGTTGCGCACAAAGAGCGTGTGGTCGTGCAGCATGGCGTCCAAGAGTAATCGCGCATAGGCATCGGGGGCGTCCAGTTCGTCGCCCAGATCCGCGTAGTTGAATGCCAGCGGCAGTTCGCCCATACAGAGTTTGGGGCCGGGACGCTTGGCCTGCAAATGGAGGATCATGCCTTCATCCGGCTGCACTTTGAGGATCAGCGAGTCGGGATCGCAGGCGCCGAATAAGGTGTGCGGCGAGGGTTTGAAAACGAGCGTGATGGTACTGGTCTTTTCAGCCAGACGCTTGCCCGAGCGCAGGTAGAAGGGCACGCCCCGCCAGCGCGGCGTATCGATCCACAGCTTGGCGGCCGCGAAGGTTTCGGTCATGGAGTTTGGGTTGACCCCCGGTTCATTGCGGTATCCGGCCATGCCGCGGCCCGCCGCATACTGTCCCCGCACCACAGCCGTTTCGAGCGCATCGCATGGGAAGGCGCGGATGGCGCGGATCAGCGCCAGTTTTTCACGATGGATGGCGTCGGCCGAGAACTCGGCGGGCGGCTCCATCGCCACCAGGGCGAGCATCTCCAGCAGGTGGTTCTGGAACATGTCGCGCAGCAGGCCGGACTGCTCGTAATAACCGGCACGGTGCTCGACACCCAGCGTCTCAGCCACGGTAATCTGCACGTGGTCGATGCAGGCTTGATTCCAGACCGGCTCGAAAAGGATGTTCGCGAAGCGCAGAATCAGGATGTTCTGGACCGTGTCTTTGCCCAGATAGTGGTCGATCCGGAAAACCTGCTCCTCATGCACATGCTGCTGCAAGAAGGCGTCCAGCGCGGCTGCCGAGGCGGAGTCCGAACCGAACGGCTTCTCCAGCAGGAGATGACGCCACCCTGCCTCATGGCCCGGCTCTTCAAGTAACCCTGCCGCCGCGAGGCGCGCGATGATCGGCTGGTAGGAGGTGGGCGGGATGGCGAGGTAGTACAGGCGGTTGAATGGGGCCGGTGTCTCGATGCGGTCCAGTTCGGCCAGATGCTGGCCGAGACGCGCAAATGAATCCGGGTCGGCTTCATCAACCTGCGCATAGGAGACACGCGCCAAAAAGGCGTCACGCACGACGGCGGGGGCCGAGGGCGGCAGGGCTGCGGCGACCAGGGCGCGGAAGGAGTCGCGATCGTGGCGTGTGCGGCCGCAGCCCACAATGCGCGAGGTGGCGTGCAGCAGGTCGCGCGTGTGAAGCTGGAACAGCGAGGGGATTAGCTTGCGGCGCGCAAGATCGCCCGTGCCGCCGAACAGAACAAGCACACAGGGTGCCGGTGAAACTTCAAGGCAAAACCGCGCGGGAGCATGTTTGACAGTCATATCCTAACTCCTAACTCCAAACTTCTCATTCCTGTCGTAGCGGCGGTTGCGCGCGTAGAGCAGCGCGTCGGCGGCGACCATGGCGGCGTTGATCGCGTACAGCCAGACGACGCCGTCGGTCTGCGCCTGCCACCAGAGTTTGTGGATGAGGCCCGAGACATAACCGGTCAAGACAATCAGCAGGAAAGAGGGGCTCTTGCCCTTGTTCGTGCGCGAGCGCCAGGACTTGAGGATGGAGACCGGCCACGCCATGCCGAAGCAGAGCATCATGACCGCTTCAAAGATCGGGAAGTGCATCGTCGGAAGATTTGGGGTTGAAATGTGTGTCATGTTCGCAGAAAATCACCAGTCATGCAACCTCCGCTCGATCTCTCACTGTCCGCTGCCGGTCCGCTGACCGGCACCTGTTCGTTGCCCGGCGACAAATCGCTCTCGCACCGCGCCGCGCTCTTCGCCGCGCTCGCCGAAGGCGAAAGCGTGATCGACCGCTTTCTGGTGTCGGGCGTGACCCACGCGATGCTCAATGCCCTCCGTGCGCTCGGAACCGAATGGCACCTGGACGGGGATCGACTGACAGTGCAGGGCCGCGGTCTGCGCGGTTTCACGCCGCCGGTCGCGCCGCTCGATTGCGGCAACTCGGCCACTACGATCCGTCTGCTTGCCGGCGCGTTGGCCGCCGCCGGCACGCCCTGCACGCTCGACGGTTCGGCCGGTCTGCGCCGGCGCCCGATGGACCGCATCACCGCCCCGCTGCTGCGCATGGGCGTGCCGGTCACGACCAGCGGCGGCTGCGCGCCGCTGACGCTGGCGGCGCGCGCGGCAACGCTCCCGCTGACGGCGATCGAGGAGACGCTGCCGGTCGCGAGCGCCCAGGTCAAATCCTGCCTGATCCTGGCGGCGCTGGCCGCCGGCGGCGTCAGCACCCTGCGCGAGCCGGGGCCGTCGCGCGACCACACCGAGCGCATGCTGGCCGCGATGGGCGCCGAGATCCGGGCGGAAGGCCTCACGGTCACTGTTGCTCCGCTGCGTCGCCCGCTCGCCCCGCTGCGCATGACCTTGCCGGGCGATATCTCGTCCGCCGCGTTTCTGCTGGTCGCTGCGGCGCTGGTTCCCGGGTCTGAGATCTGTGTCTGCGATGTCGGCGTCAATCCCACGCGCACCGGCATCATCGACGTGCTGCGCGAGATGGGGGCCCGGATCACGGTGGAGAACCCGCGCGTGGCCGCGGGCGAACCGGTGGGGGACATCCGGCTGGCGGCCGCGCCGCTGAAGGCCGTCTGCGTGGGCGGGGACACGGTGGTGCGGATGATCGACGAGTTTCCGGTGTTCGCGGTGGCCGCCTGTTTCGCGTCCGGTGTGACCGAGGTGCGCGATGCGGAGGAGTTGCGTTACAAAGAGACCGACCGCATCTCCGTGCTCTGCGGCGAGTTGAAGGCGCTGGGGGTTCGGGTCACCGAGCGCCGCGACGGGTTCACGATCGAGGGCGGAACGCTGGCGGGCGGCGCGTGCGACGCGCGCGGCGACCACCGCCTGGCGATGTCGCTCGCATTGGCCGGGCTGTCCGCGCCTTCGCCGGTCACGGTGCATCACGCCGAGATTCTGAACGAATCGTTCCCGGACTTCGCCGGGCAGCTCAAAGGCTTGGGCGCGACCGTGCGGTAGAGAGGCGAGTGAATCGATAGAATCGAGATAATCGACGGAATCGATTCATTCGAATCTTTCGATTCCCTCGATTCTTTCGAAAAAGCCCTTCCCCCCCCGCATGTTTGTGTTATTCTTGCTGCCGTCAAAGCGGAGGTGACTATGCGGCGGACGGTTTTTTGGGCGGCGATCATGTTGGGTGCGGCGGCCTGTCTCGCGGGCGATCCCGTGGTGTCGAACGTGCGGGCGCTGCAGCGCGGCGGCGGCTCGCGGCTGGTGGACATCCGGTACGACGCGGCGGACTCCGACGGCGACCGGCTGTCCGTGACGGTGACGCTCACGGACAACGGCGCGCCCGTGCCGGCCGCGAGTCTGAGCGGCGACGTCGGTGCGGGCGTACGCCCCGGCAGCGGCAAGCGCATCGTCTGGGATGCGGGCGCGGACTGGAGCGGCAACCTCTCGGAGAACGTCCGGGCGACCGTCACGGCGGACGACGGGCGGACGCCCGCCGTGCCGCAGGGCATGGTGCGCATTCCCGGCGGGACGAACAGCGGCACCGACCCGGACTTCGGCGCGTACTCGCTCACGGTCGAGGCGTTCTACATGGACGCGACGGAGGTGACGAAGGCCAAGTGGGACGAGGTGTATGTCTGGGCGGTGGCTCACGGATATAGCTTCGCCAACGCCGGAAGCGGCAAGGCGGCGAACCATCCGGTTCACACCGTGAGCTGGTACGACTGCGTGAGGTGGTGCAACGCCCGCAGCCAGAAAGAGGGGCGCACGCCGTGCTACAACCTGAGCACCTGGGCGTGCGACTTCGCAGCCAACGGCTACCGGCTGCCGACGAACACGGAGTGGGCGTACGCGGCGCGGGGCGGGCAGAGCGGCAGGCGTTTCCCGTGGGGGGACACGATCACGCACAGCCAGGCGAACTACTACAGCAGCAGCAGTTACAGCTACGACGTGAGCCCGACGCGGGGCTACCACCCGACCTATTTGACAGGCGGCTATCCGTACACGAGCCCGGCCGGCGCGTTCACGGCGAACGGGTACGGGCTCTACGATATGGCGGGGAACGTGTGGGAGTGGTGCAACGACTCGTCGGGCTCGTACCGGCTCATCCGTGGCGGGTGCTGGTACGACCTCGCCTACTCCGCGCGTTGCGGCTTCAGCCTCTGGAGCTACCCGGGCTTCGCCTCCTACTACTACGGGTTCCGTGCCGTCTGCCGTTAAGGACTCCCATGCGTTCCTCCAGAACGGCAAGACGGAACAGGAAGCGGAGCATCGGGGGCCGACGCGCCGTCCCCCGCGGATGCGGGGGTGAGCGGTAGCGAAAGGCCGGCGGCCCCCGCATGCGGAGCGCGGGGCGGGCGGGGTGGCGAGAGAAGCGAGGGAATCGACAGAATCGAAAGAATCGAGGCGGAGAGGGATGAAACGGATCGGGGATTTGTTTGAGGCGGTGGCGGAGCCGGATAACCTGCGGCTGGCCTTCTGGAAGGCCAGCCGGGGCAAGCAGCACCGGCCGGATCAGCGGGAGTATGCGGCGCGGCTGGAGGAGGAGATCGAGGTGCTGCGGCGCGGGCTGCTGCAGGGCGACTATCCGGTGGGGGACTACACGCGCTTCACGGTGTACGACCCGAAGGAGCGGGTGATCTGCGCGGCGGCGTTCCGCGAACGGGTGCTGCACCACGCGCTGATGAACGTGTGCGAGCCGCTGGTGGACCGCTGGCTGGTGTTCGACTGCTACGCCTGCCGGGTGGGCAAGGGCCAGGCCAAGGCTGTGCGGCGGGCGCAGGCGTTCGCGGGGGAGTATCCGTGGTTCCTGAAGGCGGACATCCGCAAGTTCTTCGACTCGGTGCCGCACGACGGGCTGAAGGCGCTGCTGCGCCGCAAGTTCAAGGACGGGCGGCTGCTGGGGTGGTTCGACCGGATCATCGGCACGTATGAGACGCAGCCGGGGCGCGGGCTGCCGATCGGGAACCTGACCAGCCAGCATTTCGCGAACCTCTACCTTGACCCGCTGGATCGGTTCGCGCGGGAGACGCTGCGGGTGGAAGGGTACGTGCGCTACATGGACGACTTCGTGCTGTGGAGCGGGGAGAAGGACGAGCTGAAGGCCGCGCGGGAGAGGATCGCGGCGTTTGTCGCGGAGCGTCTGGGGCTGGATCTGAAGGCCGAGCCTTACCTCAACCGGACGCGGCACGGCATGGATTTCCTAGGAATGCGTGTGTTCCCGGACGTTGTGAGACTGAACCGCAGGAGCAAGGAGCGGTTCGCGGAGAAGGCACGGCGCTACGAGTGGCTGCTGGCGCAGGGGCGTTGGACGGAACGGACGTATCAGGAGCGCATGACGGCCCTGACGGCGTTCGCGCAGCAGGCGGACTCGCTGGCCTGGAGAAAGAGTTTTTTTAGGAAACCGGCGCCAAACGTCGGGCTCGAACCGGAACATCCGTGGCGGGAGCTGGAACAACAACGCCAACAACGCGCGTTGCGGCAACAGCAACTGGAACAACCCGGACAACGCCAACAACAACAACGGGTTCCGTGCCGTCTGCCGTTAAGCACCGCAGAAACGCTGGAGGAGTGCATGGGGTCCCCGCCGGTTTCCTGTTTCCGGGGACGGAACAAAGAAAGGATGGCGGCCTGACGCTGGTAGCGGACGCGAAGGCTTCAGGTCGCCTTTATTGAACAATGGCACAGTATCGGACATTTTTCGTCCCGCTGGGGGACGGCGGCGAGGCGCAGGAGGCGCTGAACGCCTTCCTGCGCTCAAAGCGCGTGCTGGGCGTGGAGCGGGTCTTCGCGCGGACGGGCTGGGCCTTCTGCGTGGAGTGGCTGGAGGGCGGGCGGGACACGGCAAGGAATCCGCCGAAGGTGGACTACCGCGAGGCGCTGAGCCCTGCGGACTTCGAGGTCTTTTCGCGGCTCAGGCGGAAACGCAAGGAATTGGCCGAGAGCGACGGCGTGCAGGTCTACACGGTGATGACGAACGAGCAGTTGGCGGAGATGGTGCGGCTGCGGGTGACCGCGCCGGAAGAACTGCGGAAGATCGAAGGCATCGGAGACGCCCGGATCGCGAAGTACGGCGCGGATTTTGTGGCCGAGATGGCGGCCGCGCCGGGAACGGTTTTTGGGGAGACGGCGGGAAAATCGAGTGAATCGAGGGAATCGAGATAATCGACGGAATCGAATCAATCGAATCTTTCGATTCCCTCGATTCTTTCGATAAACAAAGGAGCGCGACATGAGCATGTTCGGCGGCACCGGCGGGTACTTCCGGCTGGATTCGTGGATTCTGGCCAACATCGTGCAGCTCGGGACGCAGCGGTTCTGCCGGCGGTTCCTGAACCGCACGAACGACCCGTGCGGAAGGCAATACGACCAGATGACGCAGGCGGCGCGCTCGGGCTGCGCCAACATCGCCGAGGGCTCGGCGCGGCGGGCGACCTCGAAAGAGACCGAGATGCGCCTCACGGACGTGGCGCGGTCGAGCCTGGCGGAGCTGGCGGGCGACTACCTGAATTGGCTCTTGCAGCAGGAAAAGGCGCCATGGGGCAAGGAGACGCCTGAGGCGCGGGCGGTGTACGCGGTGCGGCTGGACCCGCCCTCTTACGGGGAAGACGTTGTACACGATGCCTGCGCGCACATTCTGGCGCAGAAGCGGAAGTTCGCGGAGTGGCTCGACGCCGACAGCGACGAGACGATGGCGAACGCGCTGCTGATCCTGATCGCGCGGGTGATCCACATGCTCAACCGCCAGATGGAGTCGCAGGGCGAGACCTTCAAGGAGGAGGGCGGGTTCCGGGAAAAGCTGACGGGCATCCGGGTGGAGGCGCGGGCGCAGCAGCAGGGCGCGCCGGTGTGTCCGGAGTGCGGCAAGCCGATGGCAAGAAGAAAGGCCAAGAGCGGGAAGAACGCGGGCAGGGAATTCTGGGGCTGCACGGGGTATCCGGAGTGCAAGGGCGTACGGGAAGTGGAGGGCGGGAAATGAGAGGTTTTTGGGATTTTTCGAGGGAATCGAGGGAATCGAGAAAATCGAAGGAATCGATTCAGTCGAATCGATCGATTCCCTCGATTCTATCGAGAGCCGGCCTCGTCGCCGCGGCGCTGTTCGCTGCCGTCGCGGCGCACGCCGGCTCCGATTCAGCGCAGTCGGCGGCGTTCCGCGTGGACACGCGGGCGGCGGCGAACGTGCGGGTCACGGGCGTGTCGAGCCGCTGGTGCGACGGGCCGTACGGCGGGGCGGGGCGGCATGTGTATTTTCTGGCGGGCGTGGCGTTGCCGGTGGCGTTCACGGCGCAGGTGGAGTGGGGCGGCGCGACGCCCGCGCGGCTGGAGTTCAACGGGGCCAACAACGGGCTGGGCTACGCGAAGACGCTCGATGTCGGCGCGCTCGGCGCGGGCGGCAGGCTGGAGGTCGTGGCCGTGGCGGCGGACGGCACGCGCTCGCCCGCCTTCCGGGCGAACTTCGACGTGGCGCCTAAACCTCCGGTGTTTGGGGAGGTTCTTCATGCCGAGGCATCTCTGCCGCTGAACCATGAGCTGACCTACAGCACGCCTTCTTTGGACTTCACGCCGTTCAAAGCCATCAGCGGTTCGTTGACGCTGGGGAAGAACGTGCCGTATTTGTCTGGCGAGGAGATGGCGATCGCGCCCTCATTCAAGGTTTCGGTCAAGGTCAGCGGCAGTTCTGGCACCCTGAGCGTCAAGCCGGCGATCGGGGGCAAGGGAGACGTCAAGCTGAACGACACTCAGTCGCGGAAACCTGACGGGACGTTCGGGAAGGCCGGTCGCTTCAGCATGGGTTTGTACGCTCAGGGCGAATTGATTTCCGTTTGGGATCAGCAGCGTGGCGCATGGAGGATGTCGCAGACGTGGCTGGGGCTGGATGTTTATGCCCAATCGAAAACACCGGAAGCCTACTTTCTGCCATACCCGCTTTACGGGCTGCTTGAATTCGGCGTTGACGCTTTCTTCTCGTATCAGCTCACGTCATTGTCGCCGGACGCGGAGCCGGGGGCGGATTTCCGGTTCTCCAGCCAAGCGTTTCCGAAAATCCAGATCGTGGTCGGATTGGGTGCAAGCCGTCTTCTCGCATTCGAGGCGTACGGCGGTGTCTACGGTTTGCTTGATGTGCGGGGCGGGCCGCCGACGATCTGCGAGAAACTGGGGCTCAAAGGTAAGATAGGCGGTCGGGGAGTGCTGCTCGGCTGGACATCAAGCGAGTACGACATCTGGTCGGGAACCTATTGGATTTATCCGGAGGGTTTGAACCCGCAGGGACTGGCTTCGCCGTTCGCGCTCGCGCCGGATGGCGCGATGCCGAGCCTGACCGATCTCGACACGCGTTCGTTCCGGCCGTTGGGGCGCGACTATCTGAGCCGGGGCGGGGCGATGAAGCTGGCGCTGGCGGAGCGGCCCGCCGCGCGCATCTTGGCGCTGACCGGAGGGACGGAGACGACGCTGGTGACGGACGGCTACCCGTATCCCGAGCCGGCGGTGGTCACGGCCGGGGCGACGAACCATGTGCTGTACGTGCGGGACAACGCCGGGCGGCTGGCCGAGAACCGCACCGAGCTGGTGGATGTCTTCAACGCGGGCGAGGGGTGGTCCGCCGCCGCGCCGGTGTGGGACGACGGCACGGGCGATTTCGCGCCGCAGGCGGCCGCGCTGCCGGACGGCACGCTGCTGGCCGTGTGGGCGAACGGCCGCGCCGCCCTGACCAACGGCGCGGCGCTGGACGAAGCGCTGGCCGGACTGGAGATCGCGGCGGGCGAGCGCGATCCCGCGACGGGCGTCTGGACGTGCCGGAATCTGACGGCGAACGGATATCTGGACCACAGTCCCGCGCTGTCGGCGGCGGCGGACGGCAGCGCGATGGCCGCGTGGATACGCAACCGCGATCTGAATCCGACGGGCACGCCGGACGAGCCCAACCGCATGCTCTTCGCCCGGCGCATCGGCGGCGTGTGGTCGGAGGAAGACTACGTGGCGGTGAACCTCGGGACGATCACCTATCTCGATCTTGCGTACGACGGTGCGCAGTCCGCGCTGGTCTTTTCAATGGACGGGGACGGTGACCTCGCGACGCGGGAGGATCAGGAACTTTATGGCTGCACGTTCAACGGCAGTCAGTGGGGGCCGTATGTGCGGCTGACCAGCGACGCGGTGCAGGACACACGGCCGTACGTGCGCTATCAGGCCGACGGTTCGCTGCTGGTGGTGTGGTACCGGGACGGCAGCATCGTCTCCGCCAAGGGGCTGGCGCTGGCGGAACAGGCCGTGGCGGGCGAGGTCGGGAGCGGCAGTACGGCGCAGGATTTCAAGCTGATGAGCGGGCCGGACGGGCAGTTGGCCTGTGTCTGGCAGGACGCGGGTGCCGAGGGGGTGGCCGCCTCTGACCCGCATATCCTGAACTATGATCCGGCGCAGGGCGTGTGGAGCCGGGGCGTGCGGCTGCTGGAAGATCCGGCATTGGAGCGTGGCTTCAACGGCGCGTTCGGCGCGGACGGGCGGCTGCGGCTGGCCTACACCAAGGTGGCGGTGGAACAGGACACGAACGGCGTGCCGGTCTTCGGGGCGGCGGACCTGTGCGTGCTGGATCATCCGGTGGGCTCTGATCCGGCGGTGGCGGACAACGGAGTCACGTTGTCGACGAACGCGGTGGTATTCGGGGAAAGCGTGGATGTGAATGTGGTGGTCGAAAACCGGGGAGACTTACCGGTGACGAATCTGGCGGTGTGCGTGTACGCGGGCGACCCGGCGGCGGGCGGCGCGTTGATTGGGGAGACGCAGCGCGTGGCGCGGGTTTTGGGCGGGACTTCCGAGGTGGTGACCGTGGCATGGACGATTCCCGAGGCGCTCAGCAACGTGGTGCTCCATGCGGTGGCCGATCCGGGACTGGAGACCGACGACCGCAACCGGGCGAACAATACGGCCACATTGGCCGCGCTGATGCCCGACCTGTCGGTGGAGGGCGCTTCCGCGATGAACGAGACGACCCACGTTCGGCTGCTCAGCGCCAGCGTGATGAACGAGGGCGCCGTGCCGGTGGCGGAAGGCACGCAGGTGACCTTCCGGCGCGGGGCGCCGGAGGGCGAGCTGCTGGCGGCCGACACGCTGGGTGCGCTGGTTTTCGGCACGAACGGCGTGTACGACGCGGGCTTCCGCTGGGACATGTCCGGGACGGTCTTCACCTCGGCGTTCGAGGTGGTCTACATCGCGGTCGATCCGACCAACGGGGTGGGGGAGATCGAGGAGGCGAACAACACGGCGGCGGTGCAGGTGATGACCAGCCTCGACTCGGACGGCGACGGGCTGCTGGACGGCGAGGAGCAGCGGCTCGGCACGCGGACCGATCTGGCGGACACGGACGGGGACGGGCTCGGAGACTACGCCGAAGTGAACACGCACGGCACGAATCCGTTGTTCAAAGACAGCGACGGCGACGGCGCGGAAGATGCGAACGAACTGGCCGCAGGCACCGACCCCAACAGCGCGACGGACGTCTTCAAGATCGTGGCGGCGGACGGGACTGACGCCTACGTGATGAACGTGACGTGGAACGCCAAAGCCGGGAGTGTGTATCAGGTGGAGGCGGCCGCATCGCTGGCGGGGCCTTGGGAAAACGCGCCGGACAACGGTGGCGAGTTCGGCGCGAGTCGCCAGACGGCGGTCACGAACGGCGTGCTGCAGTACCGCGACACGCAGACGGGGCAGTCCACTCGCTTCTACCGAGTGCGGAAAGTGGCGCCGTGAGTCTCCCTGCGGCACCATGGGGTATCCCGAGTTTTAGGGCGTGCGGGATACGGAAGCCGGGCAGTGAGGGAGCTTTTGGCCGTTCGAGAGAATCGAAAAAAAATCGAGGGAATCGATTCAATCGAATCTTTCGATTCTCTCGATTCCCTCGAAATCCGGCGTCGTGACCACGACGCCCCAACGGGAGGGACGAGCGTCCGCTCGTCCCGGGCAAGCAAACGCTTGCCCCTCCCCGCGTGGTGTGCTGCGGGGCTGTTCGCCCGCCTTGACGATCGCCGCGAAGGGGTCGGCCGAGGAGCGGGCCGCGAGGAGAGCGGGGCATGAAGCCGTGGAGTCTGTTATGTCTGTGGGTTGCCTCGGACGATCTGGCCCGAGGGCAAGCGGGGATGGCTGTTTTTTTAAAAATTTTGTCTTTATGGTTGACTTTTACCACTCTCCGCACAATAAAGACCACATGGGACTGGAGTGTCGGAGAATTTTTCCGCTCGGTCGTATTGGATGCTAGTGGAAATCTCTACTGGAAATTCTTAAGGAGGGAAAGAGGATGAAAGGACTGATCGCTCACTGTAGGCTGGTACCGAACTGCAACTTCATTCCCCTTTGGCGTGAGAAGAGGGTGGGGAAGGCCTGGGGACTTGTCCTTGCTTTGTTTCCGATCGCCTTGCCTGTGTTGGCGGAGCCTGGCGGTGTGATTGATACCGAGGCGGGCACCTATACGATTGAAACGGAGGGAGCCTATACGATTGTTGAAGACGATGTCACCGCCGCGGAAGGCTTGGCTTTCGTAAAGCGTGGCTCGGGGACGGTGACCGCCGGTGCTGTGATGGGGACGTTCGCGGGCGAGATCCGCATCGAGGAAGGCATCTGGCTGGCGGTTGATCCCGGTGCCCTCGGTACTGCGGATGGCGGCACGGTCGTCTCGAATGGTGCGGCTCTGCATGTGAGCAGTGGCACAAGAGATGTAATCCGGTTTGCAAAGGGCGAGGTATTAACATTGATCGGCTCAGGCCCCGATGGCGCGGGGGCCTATTATAACGCTGGCACCCAACAGCAGTATTATCCGATTGAGAAGGGAAGCCGCATTGAACTGGCCGGCGACACCACGGTCGGCACCAAGAGCGCCAATTTTGGGGTTGGTGGCGGTACGGTGGCATTGAATGACCATACCTTGACGGTCTTGATGAGTTCGAATGACCGACCGTTTGATTTCCGCTGTGAGGCTATCGTAACCCCCGGTCATTTCAATGTGCAGAAGGGGCGGCTTTTTCTGGCTGGAGCGACGGAGTGGTCCGGTGACAGCACCTATACGATTACGGTGGCAGCGGGTTCGCAGTTAGGTATGCGCAAGACCACTAAACCGATCCCCTACACGCTCGTTCTGAACCCAGGCTCGATCGTGTATCCCAGCAACGGCGCCGATGTGGACACAGCGGGCATCAACGAATGGGCGGGACCCGTCACGTTGAATGGTACGGTCGTCATCGCTTATTCAGATGCTGACAACACGGTGTCCATGACGGGGCCTGTGAGTGGTGTGGGTGGTTTCAAGGTGGACAGAGGGGAGACGCTCCGGCTTGCCTGCCCGTCCAATTTATTTACGGGCGGTGTGATACTGGAGAACGATGCGAAGTTGGTCTTGGATGCGGATGGTGCACTGCCGGCCAGTGGCGGTGCGCTGACGGGGACGAGCGGTACGGTTGTGACGCGGTGCAGTCTCTCGTTGCCCGACGTGGTGGCGGAAGGCCCGCTCATGATCTCCAACGCTGTGGCGGGTTCTCAGGTGGTTGTCGGAACCATTACCCAATCGGACAGCCCTGATGCGACAGTGTCATTGATCGGTGGTATTTCAATCACCAATCATCTTGATGTGCAGGGCGGAATCGTCCGCTACGGCCGCATGGGAGACATCACCGTGGCAGGGCTTTATCGAGCTTATACCAACTTTGTCGATCAGACTGAACTCACGAATTTTCATGGGCGGGCATTCGGTGGCACCTCAGATGATCAGTTCAACACGCTCTTCACGAAAATGTTCGACACCTGTCCGGTGACGGAAGTGGATGCGCCTGACCTCGCTTATCAAGCCTGGACGTCCGCCGTCCAGTACCAGATGGCGGCCTACAAAGGCTACTTCCGCAACAATGCGCCAACAAATGTGGTGGTGACATTCGCCGTCAACATGGCCGACGTGTACGCGCTTTGGATCGATGGTGAGATTATTGCCAAGCTGTCGTCTTCCATGAGCTACTCGGGCGGATCAGAATCAACCTATTTTCTCCAGCGTGGGATTCGCGTGCTCAAACCCGGGGTACACGAATTCAGGTTTTTGACGGGGTGGACTATCCCCATGTTTTTCGATTGACAAGCTAGATAAATGCCGGAAACAAAGGGCGAGGTCAAAAAACAGGTGCCCCAGAAAGTGAAATGGTGGTTCCGGCTCTGTTAAACCCGTAGAATAACG